>Ga0098052_1000542_pt1 | contig 24035 bp, 32 predicted proteins | sample 15_taG_FD_81591 | JGI IMG/M metagenome (GOLD analysis project Ga0098052, IMG submission 81591) | Marine viral communities from the Subarctic Pacific Ocean - 15_ETSP_OMZ_AT15312 metaG | ecosystem: Environmental > Aquatic > Marine > Oceanic | place: Pacific Ocean | collected 2015-01-18
AGAAGGTGGTTTAATGGGTATGCAACCATATGAAGGAAGAGTAATAGGTCAGGGTGATGGTATGTCAGATGAAATACCATTTAGTATTGAAGGACAACAACCTGCGTTATTAAGTAGAGATGAGTACGTATTACCTGCTGATGTTGTATCAGCTTTAGGTAATGGTTCATCTAATGCAGGTGCAGATAAGTTAGATGGATTTTTAACTAATGTAAGAAAAAAAGTTATGGGGAGAGAAAGACAGATTAACCAAATTGGATAGGAGTTAAAATGAAAGTTGTCCCTGTAGAACCCATAGGTGTAGAATTATTTTGGGATAAGATTGAACCTTTAGTTAAAAAAGCTGTAAGTTATTCAGGTGGTAGACATACAGTTGCCACAACAAAGTATTTATGTAAAATAGGTGAAATGAAATTATGGATTGTCTTTAAATCTGTAAAAGATATTGAAGCAATTATTATAACCCAAAAAGCAATTTATCCTGCCAAAACTATATTAACTATTGTTTTATGTGGTGGTCGTAATATGAGTAAATGGTCAGGAGAAGCTATAAAAACTATTATGGAGTACGCAAAAGAAAATGGGTGTACAGGAGTTGAAGTCATGGGAAGACCAGGATGGAGAAAAATTTTTAACAAACACGTAAAATATAAGGAAAGCTATGTCTTATTTGAATCACATTTCTAATTTTATAATTGAAAAATTATTAACAACTAAATTTAAAGTTTGGTTACTGGATAAACTTGCATGTAATATTGCCAATCAAGGTGAAGATGGTGATACTGAACTTGCACATATTAATTCATATGAAGCTAAACTATTAAAATCAGTTGGTGGTTCAGGTACTATCAATAAAACCACAGGTCTAAGACAGTATGGTTCAGGGGGTAGTAAAGGTGGTGGTGGAGGTGGTGGAACTACTACGCAAACTGTAACGAAGGAAGAGTTTCCTCCTGAGATACGTCCTTACATTACTGACATTCTTGAAAGAGCACAAGCTCAAGAAGAAGCAAGACAAACTGTTGGTTATCCAGTTTATCCAGGTCCACGTATTGCAGCTTTTACTCCTGAAGAACAAGCAGCTCAAGCAGGTGTAGTAAGTCTTGTAGGTTCTCAAATTCCAACATTTGATGTTGCTAGAGGTTTAACTGCTTCAGGTGCTGCTGAAGATACAGCAAGTGCAATACAGGAACGTATGTCTCCTTATATGCAGAATGTTGTTGATATTCAAAAGAGAGAAGCACAAAGAGATGCAGACATGAGAAGACAGCAATTAGATGCACAGGCAGTAGGTGCTAGAGCATTTGGTGGTTCTCGTGATGCTTTAATGCAATCAGAACTTGACAGAACTTTACAACAACAACTTGGAGATATTCAAGCTACAGGACAACAAGCAGCATATCAACAAGCACAACAAGGTCTTGCTAATTTAAGACAAAGGCAAATGGCAGCAGGTCAACAGATGGCAGGATTAGGTGCTGCTCAACAAGCTGGAGCTATGAAGGAACTTGGAGCACTTTCAGGTATTGGTGAACAACAAAGACAACAACAACAAAAAGCATTAGACTTAGGATTCCAACAGTTTAGAGAAGAACAAACTTATCCTGAAGCAAGTCTACAACAGTATCAATCTATCATTAGAGGTTTCCCAATCTCACCAACAACCACACAAACTCAACAAGCAATTTTACCACAACCATCATTAAGTCAACAATTAATTGGTGGTGCTGGTGCTTTGGCAGGACTAGGTATTGCAGGACAGATACCTAAGTTATTTAAAGAAGGTGGACCTACAAATAATAATAATAAAATATCTAAAAAAGATAATAAAAAATATAAAGAATACACTCAAATGTTAATGGGACTTATTGAAGATAAAGGTAAAGAACTTACAGGTATGGAAGACGTTAAGACTAACTATGATGGTGGTGTTATTAAAATGCAATCTGGTCAACAACCTTCCTCTTTCTTTGACTCTAAAACAAGAGATATGTTTAAGTACCTTTTTCCAGATACAAGTAAAAAGATAGGAGATTTTGGACAAAGTGTAAAGGGTGGTATTCAAAATTTATTAACACCAGTAACTCCAGAGATGTGGAAAATGGCAAATCAAAGAGATGATATTATAAAAGTAAATACACCTGATGGACCTCAATTTCTTATAAAAGATAGTACAACTGGAGGAACAAGACCATTAACTCAAATGGAACTTGAAAATTTAAAATATGATGACAGAAGTATGCTTGGAAGATTTGGAATTGAAGGAACAGCTATTGGTGAAGGTTTAGATTCTTTAATGCAAACAAAAGATGATATTAATAAAGCCATTCAAAGGTCTGATTTAAGGAGACAAGTAACTGATACTATAACAGATACTGCAAAAGGAATAGGTACTTTTTTATATCCACCAGAAGGAACACTCCCTGGTGAAGTATCACCTAAATATTTTGAGTCAGCAGGTACTTCAGTAGATAACATTCTTGAAAAAGCTAAAGATTCTATAAAAAGAAACAATGAAAAAGATGAAAGAAAAATGGAAGAAACTCATTTAAAAGCTGCTGAAGAAGGAGACCCAGGAGCTAGGTTATTAGTTACTAAAAGAAATGAAAAAGACTTAGAAGAATTATTTAAACAAAGGGATGCGTTAGGAGAACAAATAAAAAGTTCAGAAAATGAACCTCAAATAAATGTTTCTCAAAAAACACAAATGGATATTTTAAATAAAGCTATTGAAGAAAAACAACAACTTATAAGTAAGTATTCTGATACTGCTTACAATCCTATTACTAGAACAATATCTAACGTAACAGAAAGTATTAAGGATAAATTTGGTAAAGGTTTTGAAAAATTTAAAGAAATGGATGCAGAAAATTCTCAAAAACTTAAAGGCTACCTTGAGCAATTTTCTAACACTGGTACAGGCAAAGTTGAAGAAGAGATAAAAGATAAAACTAAAGATGAAACTAAAGATAAAACTAAAGATGAAACTAAAGATAAAACTAAAGATGAAACTAAAAATAAACAAAATAAGATAGAAGAAGAAGCTAATAAACAAGAAGAAAAAAATATAGATAAAGGTATACAGAAATATATAGAAGCAGGTATAAATCCAGATGACCCTAATAGAGATATATTATTAGCTGAAGCAAAAGATTTAGTAAAGAATGAAGAAAATACTAAACAAGCTATGGATGTGTCAAAAAATTATATAGAAGATTTTATGAGAAGACAAGAAGAAGAATCAAAATCTGAATATGATAAACGTAGAGGTTTTGCTATAGCTCAAATGGGTTTTGCAATAATGGGTGGTAAACGTATTGTTGATGCAGCAGAAGAACTTATGCCTAATTTAAGTAAAATTGAACAAGATAATCTTGAAAGAAAAAATAAACAATTTGAAAGAGCAGTAATGATTAAAGACCTAGAAATGAAAGAAAGAGGTATAGAACTAAAAGAAGAAGAACTTGCAGCTAAAAAACCTATGTGGAAATCATTAGCAGATAAATATGCAGAATCAGGTATTGAAGCAATGAGTTTAGAAGATATTAATAATTTAATTCCTAGTTCATATATAGACTCAGCAGGTAATAAATATACTATTGAAGGTTCTGATAAACAGAATATACTTCGTAAAGCTTATACATATAACAGAGAAAAGAAATTGGGTCTTGACGAATCAATAACAAAAGCTATAAGTGAGATTGTGCCTGATATGGACCCTGATTCAAGTTTTTGGGAAGGTACTAAAAATTTATTTAAAAGTTTAGTTGGAAAAAAATAAATGACTAATCAGAATTATAGTCTAAATGATTTAATTAGTTTTGAATTACAAAGAGACCCTGAATACATTGAAAAATTAAAAAAACAAAAAGAGGAAAAAGTAAACTCTTTTAGTTCGCAAGTACAAAGAAGTATAGCAGGAACTAAAAAAGCTATGTATGATGGTCTAACTGCTGTAGGAACTGCAGTTGAACAGAAGACTGGTGAAGATTCTACAGTCACAGACTTTCTTCAAGATGTAGGTAAACGTAATTCTACACGACAACAAAAAGTCCTAGAATCACTAGGCTCTCCCACAGAAACAACTGACTTTTGGAAAATAAAATCAATTGGTGATGCCAAAGAATTTGGTAAACAATCAGCAGGAAGTGTTGCTGGTTCTTTAGGTGTTCAATTAGGTTTAGGTACAGCAGCTAGGTTTGGTCTTAAATTAGCAGGTTTTCATCCTGCAGGTAGAGTTGGTAGATTCTTATTTAATATGTTACCAGTTAGTCCTTTATTTGCTCAAGGTATTGGTTCAGTTTATAGGTCAGCTATAGAAAAAGGAGCTACAGATGAAGAAGCTGCAGAGAAATCTTTACTAGCAGGTTTAGCTAATGGTTTAATTGATACAGTTTTTGTAGGTAAAATATTAAGTAAAATATATAACCCAGTAAAAGCTTCAGCAAAAACTGCTGAACTAACTAAGAGAAGTTTAGCAGGTTCAATTGCAAGTGACACAACTAAACTTGCAACAACTGGTGCAGTTACTGAAGGTTTAGTTGCAGCAAATACAGAAATAGCTTCAGATAAAATAGCAGGTAGAGAAACAGACACAAAGGAAGTAGCAAAACGAGCTATCAATGATGCAGTTGTAGGTACTATAGGTGGTACTGCTGTAGGTCCAGTAACAGGTGCTTTATCTAAAGTACAAACAGATGCTTTAATTGAACAACAAAAAGAGTCTGATGAGTTTATAAAATTATCTGAACAAATAGAAAAAGAAGATGCTTATAATGCTAGTGTTGTTAAAAGAAGCACAGCAACTATTGAACGTCTTGAAAAAATAATTGAAAATATAGATAAAAAAGCTGATAGACTAAATACAAAAATTAGTGGTAATAAATATTTTGATACTGCTAATGAATCTTTAAATAAATTAAAAGAAAGAGAAGCTAAAATTCTTGATGAGTATAAAGCTTCAAGAGATAATGCTTTACCTAACGAATCAAAGGCAAAAAGAATTGAATTAAAAAAGATACAAGACGAGATAAAAAAATTTAATATAGATAGACAGCAAGAACTAAGATATTCTAATAAAGCTGGAAAGATGAAAGCTAATATTCAAAAAAGAATTAATAAGGAAAAAGCACAACTTCTTGACGCAAAATCTAAAGGACAAAACAAAGGTAATATTTTTATAACTCCACAAATGTTAAGTGGTGCAGACCCTAAAGGAATACGTGGACTAATATCCAAACTATATGATGGTAGTATGGTTCAAAAATTATTAGGTAGAGCAACATCTCCTCTTAGAAGAGCAGCTATTAGAAATTATAAAGAACATGGCGATACAAGTATGTTTAGAATTTATAATAATTTTGAAGGATTCTATCCTGAAACTCAAGCTAGAGCAGGTTCATATCTTTCACCAATACTTGAAGCTGTTACAGAAGGTGGTCCTATAGCAAGGACAGGTGTTAGAGATGCTCTTAATCTTGCAACTACAGGTTTGGTTAAACAAAGTTCTATTATATCTACAAAAGACCAAAAACTTTTAACTGAAGCATTAATGAATGATAAAGGTTATATGTTAAGAAAGTATGGTGATACTAGAAAAGCTAGAAGATTTGAAGAGATGCGTAGTAAAATTAGACCAATACTTGATAAAGCTAAAAAAGATGCTGATGCTGCAGGTATAGGAGATGGTTCTTATGTTAAAAATTATATACCTTACAAACATAATGTAACAGATAAGACTAAAGATAAATGGTTAGAGATTGCACGTAAACATAAGATTAAAGAAAATGAAGCTCAAGGTATAGTTGAAAGTATTATAAATGAAGGTGGTTTTTATTTTAATGTTTTAAGACCAAAGAAAAAACAAATTCCTGGTAGAGTAGTAAATGTAAATTTAGAAACAAGAAGAAAACTTCCTAAAGAAATGATAGCTGATTTAAAAGCTGAAGGTTTAATTGATGATAATTTTCTTGAGATGATACCTTCATATATTATGAAACTATCTAAAGCTATTGAATATGAAAATAGATTTAAAGGTATTGATAGACTTGTAGAAAATCTTAAAACTCAAAACAGAATAACAGATAATGAGTTTAATACTATAGGTAATACTTTAGATGCTATACAAGGAAAGTATGGCACTCAAATACCTAGAGGGTGGGGTGGTCAAACTCCTTATAGATGGTTATTATCTCTTGCCTATATGGCAACATTACCTTTGGCAGCTTTAACTGCATTAAGTGAGCCATTAATATTGTTGTCTCGTGCTAAACCTGGGTCAGCTTTAGTCTCTGCAATTAAACTACCCATCAATGCTTTTATGAGAACTGCTAGAATATTTTTACCAAGAATTAAAAAGAGTCCTACTGAAAAAGCTTTTCAAGAAATTATGTATGGTTTAGATGGTTCATTAACTGAACGACTTAACTCATCATCTACAATTGAAACACCTAGAAGAATGACTGATGCTTTTTTTAAAGCTACTATGTTAACTCAGGTTACTCAACTGTCAAGACAAATGGCTTTTAATACTTTTAAGAATGAATTAAAAACTGATATGAGTTCAATTGTTAAAGGAAATCTTCAGGGAACTGTTAGAGGTTTAGAACTTACAAGAAAATATCAAGAGGTAGGAATACCTAACATATTTAAATTAGTTAATGATATACAAGGTAAACCATTCAATAAAGTATTTACAGAAAGTTCTATAATTAAAGCTGCTTCTTTAAAATATGTTGACGATTTTATTATGACACCTAATCCTACAAACAGACCATTATGGATGTCAAGTCCTGCACTTGCTGCAGCAGCACAGTTAAAAAGTTTTTCTTTTGTCTTTGGTAATACTGTAGGTTTTAGACTTCTTAAAAATTTAATAGGTTCAAACAGAACCCCTACTCAAAGAGTAAATACTTTATTTAGATATGGTGTAGCATTATCAATGATTATGTTGGTTGCTATGTTTACTGATTTAACAAAAGAAATGTTTAAAACTGCAGGTTCAGATGAGCCTATAAAAGATTTAGATGACCTTTTAAAAAAGAAAAAAGAATTAAAGCAAAATTATTTATTTGATGTTATAGCAGGAACAAATATATTTGGTGGTATGACATCTTTACAAATGGCTTTAAAATCTGCACGTTATGGTTCAAGTCCATTGTTAGGATTACTTGCTGGTCCAGTTGGAACTAAGTTAGATGAATTTTTAAAAGCAGTAAGCAATAGATTTACTTCTTCAGATAAAACTAAAGCTGATAAAAGAATAGTAAGAGAATTATTAAGAACTCATCCTGTATTTGCAGTTAATAAAGAAGCAAGAGATAATGCTATTGATATAATTATAGGAGAGGACGATAATTTTAATAGTTATGAAGATTTTAATAAAGAATTTGATTTAGATTTTTAGAAAAGGAATTATATTATGAACAGTAAGAACTCATTAGAAGCTAGAATAGCTGCACTAGAAGCAAGGAATGAAGAACAACATAAGGAAGTATCACGCAAACTTGAAGTTGCTTTTGATTTAATTACAAGACAGACTGAACTTATTAATGGACTACGCACAGATATTGCAAGGGGTTCAGGTGGTATTAAGATGTTAGTAATTGTGGGAACTGCATTAGGATTAATTTATACATGGATTAAAATGATATGATGTGGTGGACAAAACTTAAAAAGAAATTTTCAGATGCAGATAATGTCATTGACTTTAGTGTTGATGTACTTATTATAATGTTTGATGTTCTAACTACACCACTTCTTATACCTATTAGAATAGGAAGGTATTATATCAAAGGATTTTTTAAAGCAATATGTAAAAGATTTCTAAAGAAAACTTATCATAGGTTGTATGATAAAGAATGACGTTAGTAAACTTAACAGATAAAGCAAAAGAACATCTAAAGAATCTTGCTAAAGACCACGATAAAAAATATGTTCGTTTAGAAGTTAAAGGTGGTGGTTGTGCAGGTTTTAAATATGACTGGTCATTTGATAACTATATACAGGACAGTGATGATTTCCTAGAGTTAGATGGCTTTACATTATTAATAGATAAATCTAGTTTATTTTATTTAATGGGAATGACTATTGAATATAAGAAAGAAATATTTGGTAGCTTCTTAGAACTAAAAAATCCTAACGCAACAAGTAGTTGTGGTTGTGGAGAAAGTTTTGGAGTATGACATATAGTAAAAAATTATTAGACCATTATGAAAACCCAAGGAATGTAGGGTCAATAGCAGATTATAAAAAGAAAAATGAAAGTAAAACATTACTTTAGAATTGTAATATTATTATTAGTTATTGAGATAATAGCTCATATATTAAATTTAATTTTTGAAATTGAAGCATATTATAATTTAACTGGTTTATTATACTGATAGCCAACTGTGAAAATTGGACAAAAAAATACCCCTAGTTATTAAGTTAGCTAGGGGTTTTTTATTTAATGATTGTTCTAATTATTTTTCTTTCCAAGTTTTAATACCTTTTTCAGCACCTCTACTTATAATGTAACCACCAATACCAATTTGTAATAAGTCAAATAGTTTCATGATTACTTGGTCAGATAAATTTTCTGGATGTATTCCAAACCAATACATAAATAAAAGCATCAAGAAAGATAGCATTGTTAATGGTCTCCAGTTACGTTGTAACCAGCCTTCACCTTTGGCTTCAGCAACGACAACAGATGCAGCAGCTTTTTCTATATCTGCTGAATGTGTTACGAGTGCTTTGTTTAGTTCTGTCTGTGCTTTTTGTTGTGCAGCTTTATCAGGTATAACTCTATCAATTACTTTACCTAGTATAGGTGCAATAAGATTTAAAAACATAATCTTTCTCCATTTAAGGTTATTATAACATAAAGATGTTTAAAAGAAAAGAGTAATTTTATTATTCTTTGGATTAATTTTACCCTTACCTTCTAAACAAATTAGTTTATTATCTAAATTTAATTTAAAATATTGTTTATGAAAAGGTTTAACATGGAAATAAAAACTACCTACATATAGTGGTAAGTATTCTTTCTTATTACCAAATCTAGTTATATAAAATAATCCTGAACTTGCATTACCTATATGAATAGGTATTGTAAAATAAAAATCTGCATTATGTCCTAGATTAAAATATGTTCCATCATTCTCAATGATTTCAAATCCTGGAATTGAATAGGAATTATCTTCAATTTCCTCAACATATATATTATTTAACATCTTTCTTATCTTATAGAATAAGGAAGGAAACTTTTCAAAAAGAACAGGATTATTATTTAAACATTTTTGTTTATAACTTTTGTCATTATCTATAAGTTCTTTAGCTGAACCTAAAGATAATCTATTATTATATTTATTCCATGACTCTTCCAGTTCAAGAACAGACTGATGAATCGTATGACACGAAGTCTCATTTAAAAAATTTCTAACTGTTATAGCTGATAGTATCTTCATAATCAGGATGGTGCTCTCTTCCCCCAGTTTTCCATAACTCAGAAACTAATGTATCTTCACCATAAAATTCTATATGAATGTCAATATCTTTTCTCTGAAATAATTTCTCACAGTCTTGAGCCATAGCTAGTAACTCACCAGTTGTCCAAAACTTTTTATTATTAGTAGTAACATGTAAATATTTTTTTCTACCTGTATCTTCTAATGCTTCTTTATCTTTAGGTTCAGGTACTGAACAATCAAAACCATATAGTTTAAAGTTTCTAAATCCTAACGTATGTCCAACACTTATTGCTCTCATTGCTGCACATGTACCACCAGTTAATAACACGGAGTTCTTTGGTATATCTAAATCTTTTGCAAGAACTACTTTATCTTTAGTGCTATTTGTACTTTCAATAATAGCATCTGAATATGCGTTCCAACCAATGATGTTTGCTTTCTTATCTTTTAAATGTTTAACAACTGAAACGTCAGTCATTGATGATACAAAGAAAACAGTTTCATCAGGTACTTCTTTAAATAAATCTTTCCTAACAACACCATGTGTACTTGTGCCACCTATAGGTCTGGGGTCAAGTATGTTACAACCCCAAGGAATAATACCTTCTTTTAACAGCATAGGTAATGAATGTTTAACACACATAATTTTATGATTAGAATGTTTTAAATAATCTTTATACTTTAAAAAGGAAGGACCACCTGAAACTATAAGTAATGTTTCACCATGTGGTCTAGCTTTAATTAACCAATTTTTTATTTTCTTAATATTATTTTTTATATTATTTTTAATATAATCTTTAGGCATACAGTCTTTAGGTTTGACAATAATAGGAACATGATTAAATTTTTCAGGTAAGGCAGGTAAGTTTTTATCATGAACTACAACACAAAGATGGGTAATACCTCCACCTGCAACAGGGTCATCTGAATGTAAAATTTTTCTTCTATACTTCTTATCTATTTTATCAAAGATTTTATTTGTTCCTTTATGTTCTTCAGCAACATTTTTATCTTGTTCATCTTTAGTAAAGTAATCATCAAACACCACAAGTGGTAATCCTTTTGTCATACTATAATCATGATTAACAGTTTCAAAGCTATGACCACCATCAAGATAAGCCATATCAAAATCTTTCTGTTCAGTTAATGTAGTTTTAGTATCACCTTTAACTAAATCAAAATCAAAATCTTTATTCATTTTGTCTTTGACATATTTTTTAAATTCATTTAATCTTTTCTCAACTGCTTGATAAAGATTATGTGGTTTAGTATTTAATTCTGTTTGGTCAGTAAATTCATCTGCGTCTTCAAATAAATCATAACCTTATAATAAACTTTATCTACATTATCAAAAGCTGCCAATGCCATTTCGATAGCTCGACCACCATTCCAAGTACCTGTCTCAAGTAACCTTGAAAACTTGTAATGTCTAATGACATCTGCCAATTGTTTATACCTTTTTGGACCAACGACATCAGGTGTGGTCTTATCTGATAGGAGTTGTTTTTTATTTCCTTTAAAGTGCTGAAAGAACTGCGATAAAGGAGAGTTATTAAAAGCATCAAGACCTCTTACGTCAGGGGTTAAGTTATGTTTTTTAATGCCATGAGCATTATAAAAATTAAATAGTCTTTCAAATATAAAACCATCATGCCATTCTCTATAAGAAAGAACTTCGTGACTATCATATATACCTCTCATATCTAATAGTAAATCTAAAGGGGGAGTGTTGTTTAAATTAAAAGCCATAAAAGATGTCTCGCTATAGTCAACATCTTTTCTGCCCAGATGAACTAACTCAGAATTAAGGGGAATAATTCCAAGAAAGTCTTTTTTACTCACAGGTTTATTAAGGATAATGTCAGCATCTAACCAAACAACCCACCCCACCTGCACACCTTTCTCTACTAACTTGAAGGAAAAGTCAGTCAAGGCATACACTTTGTGACACCATTTAATGGCATCTAATCTCCAATTATAAGGCATACGTTTGCCTTCAGTACCATCATGTACTTTCATTTCTTCTCTGTACTTTAACATAGAAGGAATATCATTTAGATTTTTGAATGTTATCTTATTTGATTTGGGAAACTCTTTTATTTTTTCTTTATCAAAGTCATGATAGTAAGCAGTTAAATGTAAATCATCAGCAAGAAATTTATTAGCTGACTCAATCATTTTCTTTGCATAAGTTTCCCATCCTTTAGGACTAAAGGAAGTTACGATATTTATTGTGTCTTTACTCATACTACATCTGTACCATTTTAGTAGGTCTTGAATCTTCGATAGTATTTCTATATAGTAGTTTCTCATCTTCCCAGTCTTGTGCAAACTGCATGTCTGTAAACTTACCACCAAACCAAGGACCACCAAGAGAATAATGTATAGCATTAGGTGATGCGTCAAGGTTTGAAACTTCAGGAATATGATTCCAACTAGCAGGTATCTCACCTATCTGGTTATCACTTGTCCATTTAAATTGATGAAGGTCTAAACCTTTCATAGTATTTACATCATCACTTGTTAAATTTTTTACATCTTTATGTTTCATATTAAATAACATTAGTGAAGACCATAATTTCTTTTCATATCCTAGTTGTTTTTGATTGTCCATCTTAGTATCTTCAGTAGGTTGCCAATCAAACTTAACACAGGCAACAGCTTTATCAGCATGGTTCTCTTCTACAAACTTAAATAGTTTATCTACATCTCTAAGAAATAAAAAATCACAATCAACAAACATTACCCAATTTTTAACATTGTTTAATCTAGCAATAGCAGGACACAAGAATCTTGTATGACTAAACTCTGTTGAAAAAGGTTTATCATCTAGGACATCATACTTTTGTCCTTCAGTATCTTCTCTCCATTCTCTAGTAAAATGTCCACTATTTCTTAAATGCCTGACATTAAGTTCAACTGCAGTTAAAGGTCGTGAACTATGCCTAATTAATGAATGTTCACAAACTTTATAAGCAATGTCTTCACGAGCATCATAACCTATAAAAACAAAGTTAGTTTGTTCTTTAGGTAATGGATGAATTGTTTCTTCTTTCTCTGTAGTTCTTGCACTTATTAACATATTTATTCCTTATCTTTTTCTGTTAGGTTACACCAGTTACAAGGTTTCCCCTTTTCAATACCCATAACATCTTGTTCGACTTTACAATAATGCTCCCACATTTGGGAAGAATTATTTTTTATAATGTAATTATATAATTTTTTAAACATAGTGTCAAGTAAAAAAGTTAAACTATTTCACATGCACCTGCAGTACATGCAAGTTCTTTTGATGAAGTGGTTGTGTCTTCTTTCTCATAGTTAGTTAAGTCCATCCAGTTAATATTTCTAGGAGTTTTCTTTAACCATTCTTTATAAGTATTCTCATTAACTTCTTGATAAGGTGCTTGTTTATATGAGTGTTCAGAGTGTGGTAAGAAAGCTACACCACTCATCACGTCAAAGTTTTCATATACCCACGCACCTACTTCTAACCATTCATGTTCTTTAACATAAACAGTAATGGAAGGTTTATGTTCACACCAATCAAGCTGATATATTTTCCATATTTCTAATTGTTCAAGAGCAGACTTCTCATCTCTCATAGTTGAACCTTTAGGGGACTTCATTGGAAAATAAAATACTTTAGTATCATTAGGTTTCATTACATCATCTTCACCATAGAAACCTTTTTCTAACATCATGTCACACAAAGGGTCTTTCTTATCTGCTCTTACAGTTCGTAGATAATAAGGAGAATAACGTGGGTGAATACCTGAAGCTGAGTCAACTAATTGTGATACAGTTCCTGAAGGTTTAACACATGTTATAGCAGTAGCTTGATTGACTTTTAATTTAGTTGACCATTTTTTATTTACTTCAATAGCATGGGTTTTTAAAGTAGTTAACCATTCAGTTAGTAATGCTTTATTAAAAATATTTCCTGAAAGAATATTATGGTCCATGATACCTGTCAAGGAAACACCAAGCAATCTTTCTTCTTCAGTATTCTCTTTCCATTTTTTAGTAATGTATCTAAAGTCAGAAAGTGTAGACTGTAGTGTACCAAAGATAGTAGCTAGTTCAATTTTTTCTTTCAAAGAATCAAGAGTATCTTCAGGTCTAATTACTACTTCAGATAAATTACAGAATTGTTTGTTGCGTAAAACGATTTCTGAACAAGGATTAGTTCCAAAGTCAAAGTCTCCATCTCTTCTACCTGAACGTGCTGCCATTTTTTGTGAAGCTACTCTATTAAAGATACCACGTTCACCTGACTTAGAATCATAAAGAGATACCCACTCTTTCATAAATGTACCTATGTCAGGTTTCTCAGTATAAGCTACAGAGTTATTAGAATAACTTCTTTGTGGATTGTTGTCCCACCATTGTCCATTCTTTGCATCTCTCATTCTAATATCTGAAAGATTAGAAAGACTTATTAAAGCTGAACGTCTAACACCACCACACACAACAACGTCTGCTATCTTACATACAAGGTCATGACACTCAAGGGAATTTAATTTTCTTCCACTAGCTTTCTTAAAAGTTTCAATACTAAATTTAAATAAATCTCTTAATGGGTCAGGACCACTAGCACGACCACCAAATGTTTTTAGTTTAGCACCTGCAGGTCTAACAAGAGACATATCAAACTGTGGTATCTGTCCTGCATAAAGCATAGCAATAAGTTCTCTATAAGATTTTGCCCACCCTATTTTACTATCATTAACTTTAATAACAGTTTCAGTAGAATGAAAGGACTCAGCAATGTCAGGTAGCTTATCTACATATTGTCGTTCAACACTAAACCCTACACCTGTTCCACACATAAGGATGTACATAATCTCGTCAAAGGTTCTTACATTATCAATAGCAACATACGAACAATTAAATCCTGCAACATTATCTTTATCTAACGCAGGACCTGCAGTCATTAATGCTCTCATTGAAGGCATAACTTGTAGAGTAAGGATAGCATTAAACCATCTTTCTCTTTCTTTGTTTTCTAATTTTTTACCTGTTATTTTTTCATAACGATTAGACATATAGTTTACATATCTATCAACAGTTTCTTGCCAAGTTTCCCTTCTGTTTTCTTTATCTAACCATCTAGCATATCTTGAGATGGCAATATAACTTTGGTATTCAGTTGGTAATGTGTTGCTATTATTCATAATATTAGTTCCCCTTTCAATTTAAAATGAAATTTTATAACCAATGCCTAGAGCATTGTATTGACTGTCACCCCTTTTAATTTTTGTTTCCAATGAAACAGAGTTATTGTCGTTAAGTTTATATGAAACACTAACTTTATAAGTAGTGTCTGTTTGATTATGTGAAGTATCAAAACTGTCTCTGAATCTTACTCCAGTTTTTAGACTCCATTTATTATTCAGTTTATAATTAACACCAGGTTCAATAGTCCAGTACCCATAGTCTGCGTCTCTTACAAACTTCATGCCTGAACCTGCTCTTGTATATAAACTAAATTCATTATTTAGTTTTAAGTTACCAATCATTGCTACCTCTGCACGTTGGTCATTACTTGTACTACTATCTTTTAGTTTAGTTCTTGTTTTAATTTCAGCAGTAAAAGTATCATTTAATTTTTTCCCAACTTTCAATCCATATTCTTTAGAATTTTTTCCACCATTTAATCCATCTTGTATTCCCATGTTTACTCCTACATATATATCTTTTGCTGCTAAAGATTTAGATAATAACATAATAAAAACTACAACAATTATTATAATTAATTTTTTCATTTACTTTATCTTTTTATTTTTTTTAATTCTATCATAACTATCTCTATGTGTCAATATGGCATTGATATGACTACGAATAAAATTAGTTCTCTTTGAAGTTAATATATCCATAGCTACCTTTCTCATATAGTTTGGTTCAATGTCAGCTAAATCACACACATAATCAAAGTCTTCTCTTTTCTTACCAAACCTAGCAGTAAACCATAGGATTGATTCTCTTTTATACTTAGCATTTTCCAAATCATTGGTATCTTTTTGCGTAGCATCAAGCAATGCTTGTAAAATAACTGCAAGAAATAATGTTCTCTCAGTAGAAGTGCTACTGATAAAATAACTTTCAACTGTCTGGAAAAACTTATCATGTTGTCTTATCATACCATTGTCTAGGAATACCATCACCTATCTTACAGTAATCAAAGTTATGTTTCTCACACCATACAGCATAAGTCATAGTACCACCTTTATTTAATTTCTTGTTTGGATTATCAAAAGCAAATCTAATTATAATATTAGGATTAGACTTTCTAAAAAATAAATGTTTCTTTCTCATCTCAATAGTTAATCTACCTTTTACTTCTATATAACTTCCATTAGGTAATAAGAAGTCAGGGCAATAAGTTTTATTTTCAAACCATTCATAACTATATTTATTAGGTTCATATTTAACTTTTACTTTTTTATCTTTAAAAAATTTATAAACCTTTTCTTCTGAACCACTTCTAAATTTCATTTAATATTCCTCATATGAAAATAGTTTCTAACATGTAAAGCTGTAAAGACAATACACATAGCTAACATGAAATAACTTGTGGATAAAAATGCCCACGTTATCCATAACATATTAGATATTAGTCCATATAAAGGTGCATAGTTATCTTTATTACCATACACCCATACAGTAACTACTGCACTTATAGCAGCAAGTAATTCAAATATTTCAACTACCATCATTTAATTGTACTTCCATTACATCAGGTGTTTTAACCACATTGGTTAAGTATCTTGGTCCATTTGCGTAGATAAATTTTCTAAGTCCTGTCCCACCATTAGCATCCTGCCAACAATCCACTTTATAAGGACAGTAGGAACACCCAACATCAAGTTTACGATTACCACTAGCACCATCTGCAATATCAGCATAACACTTGCTAGGAATTTTATCATCTTTGACAACATTTTTAAGATGAACGATTTTATCTTTTGCATTTATCATCTCCATATTGTGGACTGGCATTAAACATATCCTTCCACTTTGTTTATCGATAGCTAGAAAAGCTCCACCATTTTTATTTTGTGCTTCAGTATAAGCTGATAGCTGTGCTATATATCCAAAGGGGTCATCTTTTAATAGTGAACGATTAGAAAACTTTTTAAATGAATAGGCACTAGCAGACTTACAATCTGTAACAACACCATCAATCTCACAATCTTGGTGTCCTTTAATGTTTTCAATATCTAATTCCTTTTGTTCATTCTTAACTTCATGACCTGCTGTCTTAGCTAATAATAAAAGTAACTCTTCAAGTATATGACCATAAGTAAATTTTATTTTTGCCCATGAAGGTAGTTTTTCTTTTTTAATGTCTCGTGACTGATACCACACCTGTCTATCAGGTTTACCAATTTGAGACATTCTTAATTTATTATTTTCAGAATGTATGTTGAATAACGATAGCACACCTTCTTTAACATTATCAGCAAACAAGTCTAAATCTTTTTGACTAGGTTGTTTACCTTCAGAAATTGTTTGGTACATATCTTCAACTAAAGTATCAATCTTTTTCATGTGAAAAAAATAGGGGTGAGTTATTAGCTACACCCCCATTCAAAGGTTAATAATAAAAGTTATACAGGAATCTCTGCAAACTCTTGAGTCGTAGATGGATTATCTACTTTACCTTCAGGTACTTCTTCAAAAGCATTTGCAGAAGAACCAGTTCCTTCGTAAGGAATAAGATTAACAACCTGAACTGCTTGTAAGTCAGCACTCGTACCACTTCTACCAGTTGGTTTATGATTCCATTCATAAGTTTTATATAAAACATTTACGTCTGAACCATTACCAATTAAAGTATTTTCCAAAGGTCTTTTCATGTTATCCATGATGTCAGGTGCTTTGTTAGGGTTGCCATCTTTTCTTTTGGCTTTCCTTTTAAATGTAACAAAGTCTCCTCTGTCATCACCTTTATTTTTTATAGTTAGACCTTCAGCTTCAGCAGATTTTTTATTTTTCTCGTCAACTGCAAGGTCAATAGAATAGACACCATCTTCATCAAACATAGTGTTTGGTGTTACAACTGATGCCCAATAAGCTTTACCATTTAATACTGGCATATTTGCTCCTTATTGTTTAAGTTATTATTGTGTCGTATTAACTACGACTATCTTTAATTATATATTATAAACTATAACAATATATAAAGTCAACACTTATTTAAAATAAACTTAAATTAGTGTGTATCTGCCCAGCTAGAGCCAGTCTTAAACTCTGCATCTAGTGGGCAGTTAAGGTTAAGTTGTTCAGTTGTTTCTTTAATAGACAGTTTCACAACTTCCCCCATACTTTGTATGTCATTCTTATTAACTTCAAACTGATACTCGTCATGTATTGAAGCTATAAGTTTAACATCCAAACCTTTTGAATAAATATGTTTAATCATATTTCTTAACCATACCTTACAAGCAATAGCACCTGCACCTTGTATGATTGTATTAACTGCTTTATGTGGTGACCTAACATTAAATAGTCTACCATCAAGTCCTTTAACTCTACCTGATTGAGCAGCTTGTTCAACTTGACTTCTAAAAGATTTGAGTCTAGGTAGTTCAGATAAAAACTTATCTATTAATTTTTTCCCTACACTTAAATCTTTTGAACCAACTATCTGTGCAATCTTCTTTGAACCTGCACCAAATAGAAAGGCATAGATAAAAGTCTTTGCTTGGTCTCTGTCATTAAGTCCTGCCATATTCATATTCTTTGTATGAATGTCACCATTCAATATCTCATTAGTATATTCAGGTGTATTAATATAATGGGCTAACATTCTTAATTCTAAACCTGAAGCATCTGTTCCAAAGATTACATGCGTGTCAGGTTTATCAGTAGTCCATACTTGTCTACACTCTTTACCATAAGGTGAATATGTAGCAGGTACTTGAGCCATGTTTGGTGAGAGATGACTCATGCGACCTGATACACAACGCAAAGTAAGGACACGACCATGCACTCTTCCAGTTGTATGCTTAACTTCATCCAACCATGAAGAGATTTGAGACGTTCTTTTTTTTAATAATAAATATTCAGATATTAATTTAGCTTCAGGTATCTCTTCAATCCTTGACAGTACACCTTCATCTACAATAGGTGAATTTTTATCAGTAAACTTTTTAGGTTTCCAACCTAACATCATTAATCTTTCAGCAATCTGTTTACGAGATGCAAGATTAAATTCTTCATAGGTAACTTTAGTAAAGGGTTGTCCTTTAATATACCCACGACTTTTATTATTTACTTTAGGTATAAACTCTTCTTCCCTTTTAATAGGTGGAAAAGTTTTATGTACTTCCTTTTCTAACTGTTCAGCTTTGTCTTCAAGTCTAGCACTTAATGACATAGCTTTAGACTGGTCAATATAAAAACCAGTCTGTTCTTGTTTATAAACAATTGAACGAATGTCATGCTCTAGTCTTAAAGACTCATGAGAAAATTTATTACCTTCAAGTTTAAGTTGGTTATAAACTTTATGAGTAAGTTCAACATCTCTTCTACAATATGTAAGCATTTCATTTGTAAACTTTGAGAAGTCAGTAAACTCTAGTTTAGGTAAACCAAATCTCTTTCCCCAGGAATCAAGTGAATGTCCATTAACTCTTTCAGGATTAAAGAGTTGTGACATTATTAATGTGTCTTCTATCTGGGGGAGTTTAATATTAGTTCCTGCTAATCTATTTAAAATAGGTGCATCAAATGTAACCCCATTGTGCATAATAATTTTCTCTGCATGTTTCTCAATAAACTTAGGAAACTTATTATAACAATCATCACCTACAAAAGCATAGTTGTCACCTGATTCTATATTCTTGGCAACGATACAATGAATCTTTGTTGCATCCAAAGCATCTGTCTCTATGTCAACTACTATGTTCATTTTAAATCTACATACTCCTTTATTGTTTTAATATCAAATAGTTTTTGTAAGTTAATCAAGTACATCTTGGAAGCATTATGGTCACCACCTCTAACTGTAACTTTTTTTTCTAAAGAATTTAAAATCTTTTTTAAGTTATCAGTTTTAAATACTAATGTTGCATATGTTTCATCACCAACACATAAGTTATGAAACCAGTAGTCAGCTTCAGTTGCAGCAATACCTGAAGGTTTACCCCAATTCTCATACTCAATGGCTATGTTACCAGTTCGTTTCCAAACATCTCTTTCAGATTTAACTTCAATCTTTTTATCTTGTAACATTTCCTTTACCAGTTCTTCCCTAACCTTACCATAGGCAAGGTCAAGGTCAAACTTTTTTCTATCTTTTTCTTTAGGACTTAAACTCATTGTTCTCTTCTTCCTTAAAAGGGTTTTCAATTTCTGACAGTCTACCATTTTCAGGAGCATAAAGCAAGTAAGAAGCAACACCAGTTGTCCCTGCATACCTATTCTTTAATACTCTAATCGTAGAAGTATTCTTAGCAATCTCATCATCATCTTGTTGGTTTCTTTCCATGCCTATAACTGCATCAGATAACTGTGCAATAGCATGTGACCCACGCAAATGGGATAAAGATACTCGTTTACCTTCTTCATGACCTTTATCATTATCAAGTCTACGCAAGTGACAAGCAAGTAACATACCTATCTTTGTTTCATGACACAAGCTACGAAGTTTTGTCATAAGAATATCAATAGCTTTTCTTTCATTGCCATCATCTCTGCCTGATATAATCAAACTTAAATGGTCAACAAATATCCATTTACAATCACAACCCCTAGCCATATAACGAATACGATTTATAATATCATCATCAGTCATTGAACCAAAGTGGTCAAACAAAACTAATCGTCTATCACCTTTTAATTCTGAAGACCATTTCTTTAAATCATCTTGACTTTGTTTCTTCCACTCTTCAGGTTTATGTAGTTCTTTGTTTGCATGTATGCCTACTAAACCTCTGAATGTTCTTTTCTTTTCTTCTTCAAGAAACAAAAGACCAATCTTATCTTTAGTTGTTTTCCAAATATGATAAACCAATTCTCTTAATAAACTTGACTTACCCATACCAGTACCTGATGTAAGTGTAACCAGCTCACCCACTCTCATACCATATAACTTTTTATTAATACCTTCATAAGGATATGGACAAGTATCTATATTTTCTTCAGTCCATAAGTCATCTGCTACATCATCAAACATTACAATACCTGCAGGTGTAAATGGTTTTGCGTTCCACCATGCACGATTAAAGTCTTCTCTCTTACCTGTCCTTAGATATTCATTGGCATCTTTTAAATCAAGATTAACAACTTTACACTTGTTGGGTGAGAATATTTCTGCAACTTTATTTGCATGTTCTCTGCCAATTTCATCATTATCAAAACAAATAATAATATTATTAAAGCTATCAAGGTACTCAAAGTTTTGTTTACAATCTCTGACTGCTGAAGCAACTCCATTCTTAATAGATACAGTTGCCCAACGACTACCCATCATTTCATATACTGCCAAAGCATCACACTCACCTTCAGTAATTGTAATGTACTTCTGTCCTTTGTTAAATAAATGCTGACCAAATAATTCAGACTCACCAAAGTTTCCTTGAGCAGTAAATGCTTTAGGTAAAGTTCTAATTTTATTGGCAGTATGTTTGCCACCTGAATTATAGTATGGATAAATATGTTTAGACACCATACCATTCTTTGTTATTGTTGTTACCCCAAACTTCTGTGCAGTTTGCAATGAGATATTTCTATCTTGTAATGCAGTTGTTTGTCCTACATATAAGTCATTGGAATAACTTTGTTCTTTATTGTCTGTCATTGGTATCACTTCTCCTTCTCCTTTCTCGTAATGATTACAGTCAGGTGTAAAACAATGAGCATGTCCATCACTATATCTAGCTAAGTTATTTTGGCTATGACATTTAGGACATTGCTCATGCCTTACAAATTTACTTTCCATTTTTAACATATACCTTTCCTTTTAAAAAAATAAAGTTCCATAAAAAATTATTAGTCCAATTAATATAAATATTTTTGTAAAAAATTCTTCCATGTTTACTCCTTAATGTAGTTTAGTACCATCATTTTTTTTCATATGTATAAAGTTAAATAGTTTATCTTCTTCAGATTGTGGGTTGCCTAATTCTAAAGCAATTAGTTCTTGAGCAGTATCATTTAATGCGTTCTGCATTGTAAGATACCCATAGAAATCTTTTTCAGCTTTCATAATTGCTGTAATAAATAATGCTCTTGCCATTAGATATAATGTTTCAGGTGAATCATATTTCAATACCATTTCCAGAACTATTTTATGGAATGATTGTATTATTTCTGCCTTTTGTTTAGGTGTAAGATTAAGTATCATTCTTGTTTTGTCCTTCCATTAAATCTATGAAGCCATTAATATCTTCAAGAGAAACTTTTTTAATATTAGTTTCACCTGATACACTTAATATAGTTGACATCATTGATGTAGGTATTTCTTCGTATGTTTTATATTTAGGTATGGTCATTGTCCCCTTCCTTAAATCCTTTTATGATTAATTGTTTTCTATTTTGTTCAACATTATAAACTTGTTTAATTAATTTGTCAAGATACCATCTTGCTTTTCTTAAATCTTCAAGTGGATTACCTTTGTAATCATATCTCCAAAGATACTTAACAACATTTGCTTTTAAGTACCCTAGAAATTCTTTGTCTGACATTGATGCTTCAATAGCTTGAATACATTCAATGCCATGCTTATTGTAGTGTCTAGGATTATTTACATTATCATATTGTTCAGTCATATTTTTCCTTTCTTTTAAACAACTTTACATATTAACATTTGTGGGTGTATATTACTTTTATAACATACTTCTTCTGGTGCTTTAAGTTTTTTATTTGCACACCCAGTTATAAATAATATAATAAATATTAGCATCAATATAATTGCACAAAGTTTAGCTTTATCTTTTGCCATAATAAGTTAACTCCTTTTTTTTCTTTTTAGGTTTATATCTATTTTGTATAGATGAGTATAAATGTCCATAAGTTTTATCTTTTCTTTTTTCAAAGAAAGTTTTTGGGTCTTCACAAGAAATTCTTTCAATACTAATCTCATCAGGTTGGGCATCAACTATTTTTTGAACTTGTTTTTCACACTCCCTATAAACTTTAGGTATTACTTTTTGATATAATCTATTGTTATATTCAAACCAGATTGTTATAAAAAATACATCAAACATTTTATTCCCTTATAGGTACAACACAATTAGGTTGAATGATAACTGGTTTAGGTACTGGGTCAGGCATATTTATATTTGTAATATATCTTTGTCTAGCCAAATGATGTACCCACCCAATACACATATAACCTGAATAAGATAATTTCTTTCTATCCATATTTAATTTTTTAAACTCTTCTTCAGCTATTACTTTTACTTTATTACAGTCAGGTAATTGCTTAACAAACTTTTCAACATCACCAGTAGGTGAAGAGAAAGTTAAATACAATGCAAAGATTTCTTTTATCATTTGTCAAGTTCCTTTGTCACACATTTTTGTTTATAAAAAACATTACCTAGTAATGTGATACTGGCATTGCTTGGGTCAGCTTTAGTCTTTCCAACATATTCCCAACGACAATTCATAGTCTTGTTATTGTTTGCTCGTTGATGAAAAAAGTCAATGTTATCAAGGGTATAGATGTTAAATATTATACCAAATATTAATGTTTCAACTCCCATTTATTTTCCTTTCATTGTTTATTTCTTTGTAATAACAAGGCATACAAAAAGTTTCATATTCAATATGACAAAATAAATTATTACCATACTTATCTTCGTCATCATCTTCATAATTACATTTATCGCATTGTGGCATTTTATCAGTTCTCCTTTCAATCTATTATTAATATACATATACAACTTGTGGTAGTGGTGTATGGTCACTCCTTCTGTCCACATGGATAAAAGTTTTAGCAACACCTACAGTCCAACCTAAATCTATTGCTCGTTTAATTAAGTCTTTTCTAAAGACTGAATTAGGTATAGCAATATCAACTGCACAAGTATCTGTGTCCCATTTATCATTACCAATTTTATGGAATGAGTTAGGACTTGCAGGATAACCACGATTTCTTAACCAGTCATTGTGTTCTTGTGAACGACAACAAGAAGTTATCTGTAATGGTTCACCTACATTCTCTCTTAAATTTATTAAACAATTTAAGAAACCTTTTTGTAAAATAATATCCTTTGAAGTAGGACATTGTAATTCTTTTTCACTAAAGTATTTATTATCATAGTAGTTAAGTCTTTCTTTCATCATCTAGTTCCTTCCTTAACTCTTTAATTCTTTTATAAGAATTATAAAGTTGTTTAGTTAATGTTTGTATTTCTTTTATATATAAGTTTTTATTTATCATTTTTTTATTTACCTTTCATAAAGGTTTATAAAACAATTATACACCCTTCTCGTTTCTTATGTCAAACTAAAAGTGCAATAGTCAAATTACTGACACTATTTGTTGTATAATTACAACAATTATTTTTTCTTTCTCCAATCTTTCTGGTTATGGGTAATGAAGAAGAACTTATATAGACTAATTA
>Ga0098052_1000548_pt1 | contig 23937 bp, 25 predicted proteins | sample 15_taG_FD_81591 | JGI IMG/M metagenome (GOLD analysis project Ga0098052, IMG submission 81591) | Marine viral communities from the Subarctic Pacific Ocean - 15_ETSP_OMZ_AT15312 metaG | ecosystem: Environmental > Aquatic > Marine > Oceanic | place: Pacific Ocean | collected 2015-01-18
GAGGTTACGGCAGAGCCTGAACTCACGTCAACCTCAGGCCCGAAGGCAGCTGTACCGCAGAAGAAGCCGTTTGAGGAGGTGTATGGCGAGGATGTTCTTAGCCAGTTTACCTCCACTCAGCGGGATGCACTGAGGAACGCCTACAGAGGGGCGGGAGATGACATAGCTGCCTCCTTGGATGCAGTAAGGGCCATGGTGGCTGATACGGGCTTCATAGCCCTAGGGCCACAAAGGGTAGTAGCTGAAGAAGAGGTAGTTGAGGATGACAGAGAACAGGTAATAGGCGCTAGTCGGTATCTAGATTACAGCGGTGACGATTCACCAATAAGCGTCGAGCAAGGCGTTGCGGATAAGCGGCTCGACAGATTAGACAACGGTAACACCTGGGTATATAGAACATCAGACAGAAGGGTTGTTGCTGAATACCCCAAGAGGATGACCAAGAGGCAGACGCTAGAAGCCTCAGGCATCTCTGAAGAACTGATTGCACAGATAGAAGCCAGGGATGAGGCGAGTAGGAATCCTGCCCCTCAGCAGATCGCAGTTCCGAAGGGCGGGTTTGGTCCACCAGAAGGCGAAGTGGCTGCTAGTGCCTTCACGCCCACAGTAACGGGTGATGAGGCTGCGTCACAGACGGCCCCGATTGGGGACAGCGTTGCCTCAAAGGACAAGATTGGGGACAGCATTGCCTCAAAGGACAAGCTGACGCAGATCCTCCAGACCCAGCAGGGCGGTGGCGGGGTAGTAACACGGCAGAGCCCCGAAAGTCCTGTTGATCCAGAGCATCAGCTTACTCTCCCTGAGCCGATTGCACCGACGCCGACTAGCGTAGTTGAAGCAGAACAGACTTCTAATCCATTTCATGGATTGACACTGCCAGAGGCACCGAACCTTGATTTTATACCGTCTGATAGCACTCCAACAACAGGCGTAACAAGCGAGATATCTGACGTGATCCAGACAAAGGCTCCACGGGTAGCACAAGACTTAGGAATAAACCTCCCACCACAACCACAACAGCGTCCTCGCCCCGCCTACGGGATCGGCCCAGCGCTACCTTACAGGGATGGAGATCCAGTAATTCCACCTATGGTAGGACCGAACCTCCCACCACAATCACGACAGCGTCTTCGCCCCGTAGTTGATGATCTCAGCTCCCAGCTGGATCTGGCCAACCCCGTACGTAGTGGACCGCCTCCCTGGCTCAGGCCCGTACCTGGGGACGGCCCAGTCCGCGATGGAGATCAATTAGTTTTTGGCCGCCCAAGCCCTGGAACAAGTGGCTACGGCCCAGGGGGGGTTACTCTTGTAGATGACCTTCAGCGACTTGGGGCCGGGACCGGCCCAGGGGGTGCCATGCTCACAAATCCCCAGCCAAAAGAAACAGCCGAGGCGATCAGGCAGCGCCAGCTACGTGGAGGGACCCTTACTACTGCTGATCTGGAGGGGCTTACCCTTCCTGGCCAACAGGAGCTACAGCATGGCCAGACTGCGGTAGCAGCACAGCTTCCTGGCGCCGAGGGGACCAATGCCCTCAGGGGGGATGTCCCTTCTCAGTTGATCCAGCCATTTGCTGAGTCTGGCAGGCAGGTATTTGGGCAGACTGATCCTACCAGCACCTTCGGCAGGCCCCAACGGTCAGGTCTAGAGAGTTTGATCTCTGATGCTACTGGCCAGCTTGCTTTTGATAATGCAGCACAGACAACGGCTGAAGAAGCCAGGATTAATGCTGAGTTCGATAAGCGCAGAGTTGAGCTTGCGCGGATGCTTCAGGTATCTGATAACAACGGACAGGACATTGGCACCTCGGGTGCTAATCAGCGACAGTTTGAGCAGCTTGCTACAGGCAGGGCGAATGCCTTGCTCGATGCTGAGATCCGACGAGGCCAGCGCCAGCGTGACGAGCAGAGACAGAACATCCAGACCTTCCAGGGCGCACAGGAGTCCAGGGAGGCGGCAGCCCTACAGGCGCAGCAGGCGGCTCTAGCGTCCCGTCAGCAGAACATCGGGTTCTTGAGCCAGCAGGACCAGACAGCCCTTGCACAGCAGCAACAGGCGCTTCAGGAGGAGGCCACGAGGCGGGGTCTTCAGCTACAGGGCGCTGAGTTGTTTGGCGGGTCTGCTGGGATGAACTTCGCTGATGCTGGGATCGACGTGACTGACACCAGCCAGGGGCCAGATGTCCAACTGGGCCAGTTTGCCAACGCTTTCCAGCAGTCTATGGGCAGAATACCTACCCAGGATGAGATCAATAGGGCATTCGCAGGCGAGCGCGTAGGTGGGCAGCAGACTGCTCAATCCTCCCAATTTGGCCAGCAGTTTGCTCAGCAGCAGATTGGTGAGAACCGTCAGTTTACTCTTCAGGAGACTGAGGCTAACAGGCGCTTCCAGCAGGACGAGTTGCTACGTCAACAGGGTGAGTTGGAGCAGAATCGCCAATTCGGCGCTCAGCAGCTTGCGGCTGATAGGCAGAATGCTGCACAGCAGGCTGACCAGTTCGGCTTCGGTGGTGGGGTTACTGCCCAGGAGTTAGGCGTCAGGACCAATGAAGATGGCACTCTGAACAACACGGATATAGGCGTGTTTGCAGAGGGGTTTGAGCGTAGGTTTGGCAGACCCCCAACAAACCAAGAGACATTGGCGGCGTTTAATGGCCAGCGAGTGGGCAGTCTACAGACCCTTGAAGCAGCCCAGTTCGACAGAGGTCAGACGCAGCTTGAAACTGAACAGGATAGGCAGTACGCCCAACAGGAATTGGAGCAGAATAGGCAGTTTAAGCAACAGAAACTAGAACAGGATAGGCAGTTTGGTTTCCAGGGATCTGAGGCAGACAGGCAGAACGAACTCCAGCGCAGGGCACAGCAGGCTTCTGAGGATCAATTATTTGGGTCTACTGTGGGGATGTCTATTGCTGATGTGGGCGTTACTTTGGCGCATGGGACAGATGGCCTCAACATCTTTGCCAATGCCTTCAGCGATAGGTTTGGCAGATTCCCCTCCCAGCAGGAAGTCAACGAGGCCTACGCAGGCAATGTGGTGGGCGGTCGTCAGACCCTTGGTTCTCAGCAGCTTACTTCCGAGGCCTCCCTGGAGCAGCAGAGGATTAACCAGCAGCAGCTTGAGGCCGACAGGGCCAATGAGCTTCAGCGTCTCCAGCAGGCCAATGCGACTACGGCCCTGTTTGGTGAAACTGAAGGCATGACTATGGCCGACTTTGGCCTCTCTCTTGATGATGGGATAGACGGGCTCAATATGTTCGCCGCCCAGTTCAAGGATCGCTTTGGTCGGGAGCCGACTCAGGTCGAGGTCAATGACGCTTATGCCGGTAGGAAAGTAGGCGGCAGAACCACGCTGGAATCCCAGCAGTTGAAGGAGCAGCAGAATCAGTTTGCTATCCAGGCTGAGCAGCAGCAACAGCAGATCGACAACGCCCAGCAGAACGCAGTCAGGGAGTTGGGCCAGCGGGAAGCCACTCTCTACGGCTCACAGCAGGGGGTATCTGCCAATTCACTGGGTGTGCCCAATCCGCAAGCAAGCCCTGGTCTGGTCGTGGAGTCGTTCCAAGATCAGTTCGGGCGCAAGCCTTCAGCAGAGGAGCTTACTGGTCTGATGAATGGCGAGTCTGTGGGCGGTCGGTCTACTCTCCAGAGCCGTCAGCAGACGTTTATCCAGGATATAGCTAGGGCCCAGGAGTTGGGGTTCATGCGTGATCCAGTTACTGGCGTGAAGCACCAGACCCTTGCTGGGGTGGCTACTACCCTGAACAACAGGGAGTTCACTGAATCTGTGCGTCAGTTCAACAAGGCCTTCCTTGAAGGTCAGGACATTCAGGACGAGGAGTTCCAAGAGAGGTACCGTCAGTTCAATGCCCAGATGGCACAGGCATCAGAGCGTCAGTCGGCTGACATTGCTCAGCAGTGGGCCAACATCACTGGCACAACTGAGGTGGGCGACATGAAGGCTGATGATTTGGGTGTGGATACCAGCGTCTTTGGAAGCGTGCCTCCCCATCTCTGGGATCAGACTTCTGAATATCAGCGGATGCAAGAGAACTTCTTCACTAATACGGGTGAGAATGTCACTCCTGAGCAGATGGATGCCCTGATTAGGGGTGAGGCGATCCAGGCTGGCACCATGACGGCTCAGTCAAGGCAGTTCTCGGCCACGATTATGCAGCAGCAGCTAGAGCGGGGCCTAGCTTACAAGCAGTTGTCGGATGCTACTGGGCTGTCTAACCGTCAGCTTCAGGGCCTGGAAGATGAGAATGACAGACGCTGGCAGCAGGTTACGCTGGATGTGGCTAGTCAGGTGGGCCTTGATGAGGATAACTGGCAGTCTGCTTTAATGCAGTATGAACACCTCAGGGTTGATGATCCAAATAAGTCTGAGGCAGAACTCCGCGCTGATGCAATGAAGCATTTTGGTGACAACGTAGACCCTCAGGCTTTCAATCGAGGCATGGATATCTATCAGCGTGACTACGGCAATGCCAAGGTTCAGCAGGCGGCAGCCATGGGTATGCAAAAGGAGCAGTTTGATCGCACCGTAGATGCTATGACTCGCCAGGAGTCGAGGGAGAACTCTACTTGGAATGGCATTCTTGGTTCGACGCCATTGGATCTTACCTTAGACAGCCTGATTGGTAGGGCGAATGATAGGCAGAAGGGCAATTTTTCTAACGCCTTAAACACAACCATCACTCAAGTATTGCCAAGCCTAGACAATGCCAGGATTCTAGACGTAGCTGCCCTTGAGGCGAATCCCACCGAAGAAGGGGTGAGGGGGTTGGAGGTTCAGCTAAGTGGCGGGGTGGGGACTGCCCACGCCTATAATTACACTAGCACCATTGGCGACTTGATGGACAACCACCCAGATGGCAACTGGGCTGATGTGATTGAGAGGGGCCTCGGGATGGACGTGATGGCCAGTGATAGATTTGACAGCATGAATGACACAGAAAAGGAGAACTGGCTGCGTCAGAATGTTGACAATGTGCATAATATGACCCTGGATGCCGGTCAGATTACACAGCTTGTCAGCGGGCAGAATATTACTATTCAGCCTGCCCCAAGAAACTTCTTGGACAGGTTCGAGGACGCAGAACAGTTAAACGCCATCATGGGCTGGGTGGCTGGAGTATCGCCCTTCACGCAGGAGATGGGGGTGTGGGAAGCCGTAGGCCAGTTCGCTGGTGCGGCAACAGTAGCAGGGGCCTCAGCCTTTCTCGGGCGTCCTCCGGCTCCGACAACGACACCATAGGCTAATACAATGGGACTCGGCGGAAAACTAGCTAAGGGATTCTTCAGCGGGGCAACTGCGGCCATACCTGGGGCTGTTGATAGTCTCAATCAGGCCAGGAATCGCAATCAACAACAGTCTCAGTTTCTGGCTTCACAGGCCCAACAGAAAAGCCAGTTTGAAACGACTGAGGAGCGGCTAAGCACAGAGGCTGAGAATCGTCTTACTGCTCAAAATGAGGCTAATCGCATTGCCCAGGATGAGCTAGCTCTACGGCAGCAGACAGCAGACCGGCAGAGGCTTGACGGCGTGCTGGGCAGGATACAGGCAATGACTTCAAAGGACGAGGTAGACGCCTTCCAGATGCCCACTTTTGTCAACCCAGAAGATCAGGGGCGAGTAGCCTCATTTGTGCAGCAGGCGCTAGGCAGGATTGCGAATGATGAGACTGTCCGCTTGCGTGACATTGACGCCCAGCGCGCCCTTCTCGATGAGTCGGCCTCCAGGGAGGTTCGGGTGGCCAGCGAGCGGGCTATTGCTGAGTCGGTTCAGCAGATGATTGTTTCCATGCAACAAATGTCTCCAGAGTTGGCACACCGATTTTCTGAAATGCGAAGCGACGGAGTGGGCACTATTAGCAGTGACCACACGGCTATGTTAGGCATGTTGTCTGACCTGGGTCTGAGCGCATCTGATTTTCCGCCAATGCCTACAGAAGCGAGGGTGGCTGAGTGGGCACATGAACTTTGGCTAGAGGCCTCTGACACTAGTGAGCCTCTCTCAAAGTCTGAGGCTCTCGCAAAGGCACAAAAAGATCTCATGCCCCAATTCGCGGCAGCGCGGAAACATGCCGTCACGTTGAAAATGTCCAAGGCGATTCCAGACGGGTCGGACGAGGCGGCGGCAAGGGCATTTTTATCTGGCAGTCAGTATGGGATGGTGCCTCACTTTCATGATGAGGCTATCAGAATGTATCTTGACCCAAGCTCTATACACAACAAGATCAAGGCCAAGGGAGCAGAAGGGATCATCGCGCCGCTTCTTGAGCAATTCAGGGAACTGGAATTTGAACAAGGCCCCCTTGTCAGGGGCCCGCTGGGTGAGTATCTGGGCTTACGCATGAGCCCTGGATCGCGAATGATTTCAGATTCTGTTATTGAGAGCCAACAGTTGCCATTCTTAGATCAGGCAGGGGCCGTTCTGAAAACAATTCCAGGCGCTGTGCAGACCGACTTTGAAAACATTAAGAATATCCCAGGGGTTCTTCAGCAAAGCCCTGGCGTAAACAGTTTCCTTGAGTCTATACTGGGACAAGAGAGTAGTGGCAATGGCTGAAATCAATCAAGGCGGCTTAGGATTCAGCGGGGCAGGCCTAGGACTTCCCTTCCTGCCCAATAATGACCAACTGAACACCCCTAATCCAGGCTTCACGTCAGCCCCTATAGGGCCCCGTCAGCAGGCTTCGGCTCAAGGTGCGGCTACTGAGGTCAGGAACCTAGAGGCGGGCCTTGGAGCGGCTGGTATCCCTATTCCTGAGGATCGGGAACAGGCTGAGGCTTTGGTTCACCTGCCGTTTCAAGGTGGGTCAGTCGGGACAGACGGCACCTTCCTTGAGGGAGCCTTCGATCTGCTCAGTATCGGGGTGCATACTCCTGCTGCATTCTTCCAAGAGCTAGGCAGAACAGGCAAGGTAGACGAAGCATTCTGGCAGGCTGGGACAGAGTTCATCAACGCCCTCCCTGGGATTGAGCTAGAGGCTGCTCGTAGGCCTACGTGGTCTGATGTCCTTCAAGAGCAGGAAGTGTTTGGTAAGGCAGAGAACAACCGCTGGCTGAATCCCATGGTGGGATTCCTGATGGACGTCTTCCTTGACCCCCTTACCTACACTGGGTTTGGTCTGGCCAAGGCAGGCGGTAAGTTGAGGATGTCTGACACCGTCTTCAATGCTGCCAATGCCATCAACAACGCAGGGTTCAAGACCGCTGGTAATCTGGGGTCTGCCTTCCTGCCCCACTTCAGGCTCAGGCAGTTCGCCGCCAACGCTGAGGATATCACCAAGGCACCTGGGTTTGGCCAGTTGGATGAGTCTCTACAGGAGGCCTTGAAGTCTGGCAAGATGGGCGTAGAGCAGTCCCTTCAGTTGCGGAAGAAGATGATTGCCGCCCGTTCGCGGGGGATGGTGGAGATCTCCGACGTGGTCAAGGCTGCTAGAGCTAGCATGTCTGCTGATGAGGCTCGTATCCTCACCGTCCTGTTGGATGATGTGAAGACCACAACCAGCCAGATTGGTGACGGGGCTACGCGACTAGTGGCAGACCCCACGAAGGGGGCTAACGATCCCTTCCTGGCTGCTGTTCAGTCTCACATGATGCAGCGGGGCATGACTGAGGGAGAAGGGCTGGAGAAGGGCAAGGAGCTACTAGAGAAGGCTGTGGAGTTCCGCAATATGTGGAATGTCTGGGGCGAGAGGAGCGTCAAGGAGGGCCTACTCTCCAAGTTGATGAGTGGCTACTTCCCTGCTCGTGCCCCACAGACCCAGCAGTCTGCTTTGATCTGGAGGGATTTCACTGAGGGTAGGCTGGGGTTTGCTAAGGAGACGCCGACCAATCCCCTGACGCCAGATGTTAGAGGTGCCCCTCTTGAGGGGACGCAGAGCTTCCAGAAGGCCAAGGTCTACAAGACCATGCAGCAGAGGCTGGCATCTGGTACGCCTACTGAGTTGGATATCGGTCTGTCTAGCGCAAGGCTGGGGATTGAGACAGTGCGGGCTACTGCCTCTAGGCACTTCATCAACTCCGTAATTGCTGATACTGGGCTGGTCAGGCAGATCGACCCCACAGATGGGGCCTCTCTGCTCAAGGACAAGGTCAGGATGAAGCAGTGGAGGGACATGGGGTATGAACCCGTCAACCTCGATGACCTTCAGTTTAAGCTGGATGATGTAACAAGGGATGCTACTGGCAGCAAGATTAGTGAGACTCTGGAGGAGGCAGAGAATCAGCTAGCTAGTGGCCCTCTCCATATGATGCCCATAGCGATGGCTGATCAGCTTCGTAAGGCCAACCGCTACTTCACTGGAGAAGATGAGGCCACGGCTTTCTTTGAGGGCTTCAGGAAGGCCCAGGGGCTGTGGAAGGGATATGCCCTGTTATCTACAGGCTACCTCTTAAGAAATCAATACTCCAATATCTTTAACAACTGGCTAGGTGGAGTAGTCAACCCCAAGCGGTATGCTCAGATGCTCACCATCCAAGCCGGTGGGACAGAGAACCTGCCCATCATAGCAAGGGAGGCTGCTGAAGCCCTGCTTGGTGGACGTAAGACCATGGCTGATGACCTGATCACCATGCCTGATGGTACTAAGTTTACTGGTCATCAGCTTAGAGATCAGATGCAGTCCCATGGGGTGGTCAACAATGGTCTGTTTGGCAGTGACCTTCTGGTAGATGCTGAAGGTCAGATCATGGGTGACATTGAGAAGAGTTTGAAAGCTGTTTCCCTGTCTGAACTATCAGGTGCATCTATCAAGTTTGGTCACATGCTAAAGGCAGCAAGGGATAACGGGCAGCTTAACATCAGTGATCCACAGATTGACTCTACTGTTAGACTGTTTGATGCAAGAGCTAAGACATGGTCCCACAGTACAGACAAGACTCCTGATGACTACCTGAGGGAGAAGATTCATGAGATTAACTCAGGTAGGACAATAGATGAAGTAACTGGTACAGAACAGTACTTCCAGAGGGGACCAAGAGGAGACGAGGCTTACTACACATCTCCTTCACCGCAGTCAGTTGACTATGACCACGGTGATATTGAGATGGAGATGTTTGCCCTCTACTCTAGGCATCCTAATCCCACTGCTGATCGGCTTCGTCGTATCCCAGGTGCCCCAACGGCGCAGGGCAGGGGGATTATTCGCAAGGCTGCCCTCAAAGCTGGCGACGAAGCCAGGGCTGATCTGTCTATCCCCATCGACCACAAGTGGCTGGTGGATACCATCAGGAAGTGGCGCAAGAAGACAGGCGGCAAGGAGCATTGGTATAAGCAGTTTGGTTCTGATCAAGCTGCCAAGCTGGGCGATAGTAATGTGCCCGAGTGGGCTTCTGTAAACTCCATCTTGTCAGCCCAGACTAACGTCGAGGACAACCTTGCTAATGCCTACTTCATCATGAGGAAAGCCAGGGAGGCTACGACAGATGGCGTCTTCAACGAGAGGACATTCAGGAACTCCATCCCGGCCAGGATCGGGGGTAGGGATGTAACTGGAATAGAGCAGGTTGCCATCAACAAGAGCAACAACGGCGTTGCCCACCAGGGGATGCAGATAAATGGAGATCAGGTAAACAAACTGGTCAGTCTTTATACCACTGGGTCCTTTAGTGGCAACCTGAAGACTACCACCTTCGCCCTGGATCTGGCCAACTCTTATAAGATGGACGGGTTCTTCCCGTTCACCGTGAACGACGTGCATATCGCGAGGGTATTTGGGTATGGTAAGAAGGGTTCTGATCCTAGATTTGGCGTGAATGGTGACCAGTATCGCTACGCCCAGTATATGATCGGTCGAGCGGCCAAGGATCTGAACATTGCTCCTGACGAAGCACAGGCTGCGCTGTGGTTCTACTCCAAGGAAAACCTCGCGCCACCTAAAGGTCTATACGACCACCTTGGTGGGGAGGTGTCATGGAATGACTTTAGCGGTGGATTGAAGCCTGGATCGGTAGACTCAGCTAACCTCTATGCTGATGCTGAATATAAGAAGCTGCTTGCTTCAGGGTTTGATCCTGATAACTCTCCCTTCCAGGCTCTGGCTAATGGGCGGATAGCTTTTGAGCGACACAACTTCGTCCTATCTCAGGACTGGGTTGATGGTGTAGACCGTGTCATCCAGACCTCCACCAAGGTCAACCAGACTATCGCCGGTAAGGCAGTGAGGCTGGAAGATGCCAAGGCATTCCATACTAGGTTCATGGAGAAGGCCCTGACCCCTGACGGGAAGAAGTTCAAGTTCCTCTCCAAGCTGGAGAAGGAACTGGGGTTTGATCACAGCGTCCACTATGACAACATAGGCACCTCTCAAGGCCTTGAGCCTAGCTTTTCCTTGCACATCAAGGGGCTAGACGATGAGGACGTAGTCCGCTCTATCAGCGCCCTCGTTGGTGACGGTATGACTAAGAGCGATGTGACATGGGGTCAGCCTCGTCGCTTCGCCACGGAAGCTGATGCAGCTAGGTTTGCAGAGAACAACCCCCACCTCACCGTATCTGAGGGGGTGCAGTTGAACAACGTAGACGGCAGGGTGTTCTCTGAGCGACAGGCCAACAAGATTGCTGTTGACCTGGGGCTTGAGATGCACCTGTTGCCGGGACGTAGAGAGATCCGTTTCATCAACCGCAACGGAGCCGAAGGTCACTTCGCCAAGCTGACGCCTGACTACATGAGGGCTAATGGCTTGACGGGCGGTCGCTTCGCACATGTAGGAGGCCACATTGGCAAAGAAGAATTTGCAGACGCAGCAAGACACATCCGAACTCCCTTGGCTGGGCGAGGACTCGACCCTACCGATCTGGCAAGAGGGGTATACCGTGACTTCCATGAACAATACATCAAGGCTTACCGAGAGACTCTTGAGCCGAAATACGGAGCCCTCGACCCCATCTACGAATCCAGAATCTCCTCCCAATCAAGCCGCGTAATCGCTGAGGGGCTGGAGTCTCCTCCTCGTGCGCCTGACGTGCTGTTCCAGACTGGTAGAGGAAGTAGGCTGCATCCTCTTGAAGAGCAGATCCGCAAGGCTTCTGGAGGGGCAGACGATAGGCCTGGGTTCATCCTGAGCGATGGGACTATCACAACCCTACCTAGCACCACCAATGCACAGGGGCAGAAGAGGTTTTTAACGCACAATCAGGTGGCCAAGGGGATAAATGTCAGCAGAGAAAAACTCCTTGCGGACACCCCGATCATGCGTATTGCCCACTCCCTCACTGATGAGGTCAACTTTGATATAGCTGGTAGTCCCACAGCAGAGCAGATCCGGTCTATGGCCACCTTGTCTAAAGGCAAGAGTGAGATAACTGTTGATCTTGCTGTGGGACAGGCGGATCACAGCTTTGAAAGATTTGGAACCATAGGTGAGATGCAGCGGTTCTTCTCCGACACCCTGTTCCAGACTGGTCCCAAGGCTAGTCCTGCTGAACAGATGAAGGCCTTGGAGGGCATTCATTCCAAGGGTGCTGCCCTGGGTGGCAAGATTGCCAACGACATGCTCGACTCAATGGACGACCTGGGGTTAGACTTTGAGTCTGCTATGGCCAGAGGCGGTGACAACTTGGCTGAGGCTATGTCCAAGGCTGATTTCGAGATCACAGAAGATGCCATGGAAGCAGCGGCAGGGTCGTTCGACTTGGCCTTTGATTTGGGTAGGATCTCCAGGGTAGCGGCTGAGGCGCCTGATGTAGTTGAAGATGTGGCCAAGGCTGCGACCAAGAAGACCAAGAAGAAGAGCAAGAAGAAAGCAGACGCTGCCGATCAGTTCATTGCTGACGCTGAGGCCGCGCCTAAGAAGCTGACCGGAGTACGTAAGGGTGAGCCCTTAACTCGCGTATCTCCCAGGCCTGGAGCAGCAGATAAGGTAAGGGCCCAGCTTGGGGTGGCTGAGACTGATGATGCCGTAGGGTTTGTCCTCCCTGATGGCACTAGGCTGAACAGGCCCGTGGTGTCAGGGGATGCCAACCAGCAAGCCCTTGAGGGCCTTGAAGCCGCCAACGCAGCGGGAAAAGCCGGTGCAATGTCAGTGGGGAGCGTATCAAACAGGCTGACCTTTCAGGTTGACGGACACTTCACTCCACAGCAACTACAGGAAGTGGCATCTCTGGCCGGTAAATCCAAGGGATCTTATACCATTCGTACTGCGAGGGGAATAGAAGATTTTGATTCCCTAGCTGAACTGCGTAAGTGGACCAGAGATCGCATGAAGCAGACTGGTCCCAATGGGGACATGAAGGGTGCCGTGTCCTTTGCCGCTGATGGTAAGGCTACGGTGGATCTGTTTGAAACCGGCGACTTCTCTACCATAGTCCACGAGCTAGCTCACATATGGCGACGTGACATAGCTATCGAAGACCTGGGCGTGGCTGAGAAGTGGGCCGGAGTCAAAAACGGTGTATGGACAACTGAGACTGAAGAGAAATTTGCCGATGCCTTTGAGAACTACCTAGCCACTGGTGAGGCCCCAACTGATGGCCTGCGCCAAGTGTTCGCTCAGGCAAAGGACTGGCTTACTACCATCTACTCGATGGTTACTGGTGGTGCAGTGAAGGCTGATATTGCCCCAGAGATCAAGGGGGTGTTCGACCGGATGTTGGGTAAGGACGTGCTGGATATTGGTCCTAATGCTGATCTGGTTACCAGGGCTGTCCTTGCTGAGCCTACAGCACGGAACGCTGCCGACCAAGTAGCTAAGGTGACCTCTACCCTGGGTAAATACTTCGGGCCTAACAATGCCCTGCTGAAGTGGCACCGTAAGCTGGGCACCAACATGGAGAACAACTCCCGTGGGGCCCACTACCTAGACAAGCTGGAGGCCACGGGTAAGATCGGGGATGATGCTACTGAGGCCACGAGGTTGGGCATTGGTGAGTCTGATGCCTACCACATGCGGGCACAGATGGGTGCCTCTCAGTCGGTGGATCAATACCTCTTCGATTACGAGGATGGGCTGACTGACTTTGAGCAGAAGTGGAGCCGTAGTCTGATCCCCTTCTACTCATGGATGCGATTCAACATGCCCCTCCAGTTCCAGTCCATGGTGACTGACCCTGGTAGGTATGCCAAGATCCCCAAGTTCCTCAATGCAGTAGAGGGGGTGACCCAGGAGTGGCATGACGTTCCTGAGCAGGACTACTTCAAGGATCTACACGCAGTCCGTATGCCCTTGATTATGAACAGCAAGCCAGTGTTCCTTAACCCCAACCTGCCGTTTCAGGATCTGAATAGGGCCAACAGCGACGACCTCCGCAGTAGCATGACCCCGTTTCTCAAGCTGCCGATAGAGTGGTTCCCCCAGCGGGGCTACTCGATGTTCCTTGATAGGCCCATCGAGTCGTTCCCCGGTGAGCCCAGTGAAACCTTGCCCTTCCTGACGAAGAAGCAGGAGAACGTGGTTGGCACTGCCCTGCCTACACTGGGTAAGATCAACCGCCTGATCGCAAAGGCAGACCAAGGTGAGTTCTCTGCCCAGGCAATCAGCGAGTTCCTTGGCGTGAAGTTGATGAACGTAGACCCCCAGCGGGTGCTACGATCACAAACCTACGCCCGTAGAGAGCTTCTAAGGGCCCTCAAGAAGCAGGCTGAGTCAGAGGGGATAGAGGTCACCCCGCCCCGCAGACGGCGCAAGAGACGCCGCCGCAGGGGGGGTGGAGGATTAGGGGGTAGTGGTGGGCTAGGGGGCAGTGGAGAGGGTGGACTATAGGGCTGTGATGATCTTGACTGCGATGAAGGCTAGGTACATCAGGAGGAGAAGAGTCCCCCAATAAGCGGTAGTGCGGGCTGCGTCTCTACGTTTCTGTCCTTTTCGTAGCACTTTTTGCATAGCCATTTTCCTGGCTCCCGGTAGAGGATATGGTAGATCTCATCACTCCAATTAGGGGTGACGTAACACTTCTTGCATACCTCCTCTAACTCTGTCACCGTATAGCTTGCACATTCACTCGGTCGTCGGTTATCACAACTCGGATCGTTGGGCTTTGTAATGTGATACTCCTTCCTTTTCCCCAGTCACTTTCGTGAACAGTCCATTGGCTTGGGGGTGGCACCTTCTCTGAGTGAGGCAATGACATATCGGTTTGCCAAGTTGTTCCCCTGATCAACAGGGCCACCTCAACATTTCTCGCTATCGCCGCTTTATCCGATGCCATGAGCCATCCTGTTCATCCATACTGGGGTGCCGGGACCATGCCAGCCATCAACGATGTTAAACTCAGCGAACTCAACAGCGTCGTCGTAGGCCATCCCGTCCCTCATCATGAGGACTTCAAGGATCTTGTCGTAATCGTAGATAGCCACATCAGGCTGTCCACACCTAGAGCCTACACCAACAAACGCATTCTCCAGTCCCTCAGCGAGGATGACCTCATCAGGAATCTTGTCTATCATCAACGACCTCCTCTGCCTCTACTGGAGGAGTTGCACACAGGGTTAGGGTTACTTGTTGATCGCACTGCATAATCTCAGCCTGCTCCACGGCTTGGGCAAACCCGATCATGATCTTAGAGAAGGCATCCTCCAGTGGAGGAGGGAGTAGCTTGAACCCCATCCACACGACGAAGAAGCCTACCTTCTCCTTCCAGGGGGGCTTGTAGTTTTCATTCAAGGTCCAGTTCTCCTATCTCGCCCATGGCTCGACGTGTAAGTAACATTTGATGGTCCTTTCTAAGGGCGTTTAGAAGCTCTCGACGATCCTGGTCTGTCATCTTTAGCAGTTGTCCCGCCATGTGCTTCAACTGCTCATACTTCTCCATCCCCAGCCTCTTGCGTATCCACTCGGTATGCTCAAGGGGATTGAGGTCCATCTTGCCGTGGCAACTACGGCACTTGGATGAGGCGTTGTCTGGATACCATCTTGTGTTACCCCTCGCCCTACCCACATGGTGGGAGCAATCCAGTAACCCAGGGTCGTGCCTGAAATTATTCCCGCAGACCTGACAGTTGTAGTCATCCCGCTCTCGTATAAGCTGCGAGAAGGCTCTGTCTAGATTGGCCTGACGGGGCCGCTTCTTCTTGGTCTTCTTTTTCTTAGCCATTAGCGGAGAAACTGGAGGTAGGCGGCGGCGAAGGCAGCGGCACTAATCATCATTCCGACAATGATGCCAGCACCTAGCTCCATCCAATTCCATTCACTGTCGATCTTAACGGGGACGAAGGCACCTGAGGGGTCCCACTTATCCAGAGGGGGCAGGGTCTTGCCTCCGTTAGCCTGAACCCACACACCCAACTCCTTCATGCTGTCCTTCTCAACCGGAGTAAGGAGGGGATGTTTGGCCTGGGAGATAACCCGCATCCTATCGGCGCTGACCCCAAGAAGACTGGCGACGTAGCCAGCAGATGCCTTGGTGTGTAGCATGAGGTCCCTGACGTAGGACCCTGAGGGCTTGTGCTTGCGCCGTGAGAAGCCAGTTCGCTGACGTGCCCCCTCTATGTGGTTGGAGGTAGACGTGACCATCTCAATAGGTGAGGCCTGTTCTACGTGGCTGAACGTCTCCTTGATCTCCTTCTGCTGTTCAGTCAGGCCGAAATAGCCAGTCATGCTCTCCGTCCTGGCCTTGCTGAGTGCGGGGTCAGGCATCTTGTTTCTGTGGGTCCAATCCCTCATGCGGTGCGACAGTCGCCTGACCTTGTAGGGGTCCTTGGCTGCATCCCTTAGCTCCTGGGGAGTGAGGTGTAAGGCCTCGGCCAACTCATCACGGGTGAGGGCGAAGATGCGCTGAGTATGGGTCAGTCTCTGCTTGAAGTTCATGTTCTTCTTCGTGCCATTCTTCTTGTTCTGTTCCATCTCTCTTACTCCTCTGGTAAGGTAATTGGGTAGGGTTACTGCCTTGCCCTGGCTCTCAAGGTACTCAATGCGTCGAGCCGGGACGTTCAATCGTTCAGCCAGGGCGTTAGTTGTCATCCCCTTGGCCGTGCGAATCACAGATAAGTCTGTCCCTGTCATTCCTCATCTCCTTCCTCATTAGATGAATATTAGAGAAGTTAGGGTTCTTATCCTTCCAGTTTGTCGGCCCACTGCTGTAAGTGATACCAGCCCATTGCGTCATAGGTATCCCCCATCTCCTTCACCACTTCCTCGACTCGTTCGATGAGGGCGAGGACCATCCTGTCATAAGGAGTTTGCATAGGGTGCGAATTGTCGTGCGTCATTGCCTTCAGTTCAGCCAGCGATGAAGACTTGTCCTGAGCAGTAAGGGGATCGGAAACGTCTTCGACCTTAGAGATCGTGCCATCCGAGTTGGCCTGTAGCACTGCGCCGGGGAGGCGTGGAGCGGCCTCTGGCGAAGCGGCGAGGGCATCAGCCTCGATCTCCCGCAGCGTATCTTCCAGTTCGCGGGTGCGGTCAGCCGCTCGTTCCAGTTCGGCCCACAGTGGCTTTGTCTTCAATCGTTCGATCTCAGCCGTCTGCCGCTTGATGATGTCCAAATCTTTCTCCATGCGGTCGTTGGCGGCTCGGGCGTGGGCGACCAGTGTGCCAAAGGCTTGCTGCTCCTCGGCATAGTCAATCTCGGCGTTGGTCAGGATAGATTCTTCAGCCATTCCACTGTCTCCATTGCTTCATGTCGTTTAGGGCTGGCACCAAGGGTGTTCCATCTTACCCTTGCTGTGTCCTCATTGATAGCCACAATCTCTCCGCTCCGCTTAATCGTCTCACCGTCCTTGGTGACGACGATCATGTTGACCCTATCTCCCTCGTTCATTTTCTCTTTTGAGGTCATGTCGTTCATGCCAACCTCTTTCTTGGGTTCTTGTCGAACCTAGTGGATGATGCGAACATCTCCTCAGCCTTGTCTGATCCAGCCAGGGTTTCAACTACTGCTCTATGCAGCAGTTTCATCTGGAACTGAAGGGTGGATTCCATATGGGACTGAGGCTCTGCCCAGATATCAGGGTTGTTCATCTGCTGTTGAACCAACTCAAGTGGGTGTGTCATTGCGGCGCAGCCTTCGTAGATACATCAAGTCTCTGATCGCGTCAGTGTTCATGATCAGCTTTAGTCCAGGGATAAGGGATGCTTCCAAGAACTCATCTTCAGTCCAAACTCTCCTGCTGCCATGCCCTCTTGCTGGGACCGAAGGCTCAGGCAGGAACCCTATCCTTATCCAGCTTAACACCTGGGGAATGGATACTCCCAATCTTTCTGCGACTGTAGGCGTATTCATTATAACACTCCTGCTATAAGGCTCTTTCATACTATCCAATTATCGAAGCGTGCCGATGGTCCATTCCATCTCAGTTGCACGTCTGCTATAGGTCCGTTCCTCTGCTTGGCTATGATGAGGGTCAGTCTGTCCTTGTGCTTGCTGTTGGGGTGAAGGAAGAGCACTGCATCAGCGTCCTGCTCTAAGTCCCCAGTCTCCCTCAGGTCGCTCAACCTGGGACGCTTGGCGACGTCTGATATCCCTCTCTGCTCGTTGGCCCTAGTCAACTGGCTCAGGGCCAGGACGGGGATCTTAAACTCCATGGCCATCTGCTTGAGGCCACGGGATACCTGACCCACCTCCTCTCTCCTGCTCTTGGCAGTGGCTGTGATCAGTTGGAGGTAATCCACTACTACCAGCCTGATGCCCTCATCTCGTATGGCTTGCCTTGTCCTGGCCATCATGTCTGCGATGGTCAGAGAGGGCTTGTCCATAATGGATGCCTCGATCTTACTGGCCTCGTCTAATGCCACTTGGTAGGTAGACCAGTCCTCATCTGACAACCTACCCAGCCTCATGTTCAACAGGTCTAGCTGCCCGATGATGGCTGTCCATCTAGCCAGTAGATCACGGCGTGTCATCTCCATGCTGAAGATCATACAGCGGGTTTCCATGGCGATCTTCATGGCCAAGGCTGTCTTGCCTACCGAGGGGCGGGCTGCTATCAGAATAAGCTGACCTTGAGTGAATCCTCCTGTCAGTTGGTCGAGGTCAGTAAACCCTGATGGGATACCCGTTATCCCCTTGTTGTTACGGGCCAAACATGATGCCTCAAAGAGGGACATGGCTTCGTCCTCAAGAGAGGGCTCTTCGTTGTTCCCCATTGTGGCCTCGGAGAGGGCCTGTAGGGCCTCTGTCTTGACCTTGCCTATGTCAGCGCCCATGTCAGAGGCCTTGGCGCTTAGGCCCGTGCCTACGGCCTTTATAAGGCGTCGAAGGGATAACTCCTCTAAGGACTTCGACAGGGTATCAACATGGTGGGGCATGGCTTGGACTGTGGCTATCTCACTGATCCCCACCCTGCCCCCTGCCTTGGTTAAGAGTCTGTGTGAGGCGAGGTGATTGGATAGGGTGATGGAGTCAATGGGTTCGCTCTTGTTCCTCATCTCCACGATGCCATCAAAGATGGCGGCGAAGGCTTCCTTATAGAACCACTCGGTCTTCACTGCTGAGATCACCCTGTCCAGCCCCTTGTCGGGGTAGTTCATGGCGACCGACAACAAGGACCGCTCTACTTCAAAGTCATGGGGTGGCATCTCATTCATTCAAGGCTCGGATTGTTTGGAGGATGCCTTTACACTCAGCACATAAGGGGACACCGCCAATAATCCTAACGTCAAGCTCGAAGGTGGCGTGCATTAGACCACCCCCTGGGATGTCCTCTCCACAGAGGGACGCATCAGAATCCTTACCTCCTACACCTCCTTTGTAGTGGTATATCGTAGGTCGAGTCCAGTCTACTAGATCATTCTTCATATTATCCCCGTGAGTTTGCCTTGCAGCGTCATGATTCTCCTTATCAATTATTTAGTGCGGGTCGGGATCGTAGTTGATGGTCTGGCCTGGCAAGATCGTGTAGCAGGGTGGCCCCCATAGGTGGACCTCGTAGTGGAGTTGGGTCTGGCACTTGGGGCAGGCCAGGTCCCACCAGCCCTCGGCGGCACCACCGTTGTCCATATGCTCGTCGCCCTGCACCGCCACGAAGTCGATGGGGAGGTGGCAGATCGGGCATGGCATCGGAACCGCCATCACCTTGCGAATCCATGCGTCTTGCGCCCCGTACTGCTTCTTGAACGATGACATTATGATGTTTCTTCGCTTTCTCGGGTTATTGACTATGAGTTGTCCTTTGGAGTAAACCCTGCTGCTGGAGTAAACCCTGCTTTGCTGCTTCTTCATCGTCTTGATGATCTCCATCCACTGCTCCCAATTCGAGTTCGGCTCCCGTACTAGTGCCCTCTCTATCTCCTCTGTAGTTGGTGTTGACAAGACCACCTCCTTTTCTGTATGCTTGCTTTATTCTCAGTTAAGACGTATCATATGGGCTATACGGATTCCCGTCCGATTAATAGCCCTCTTGGTCACACGTCTTAGCCGGCAAGATCAAGGGGGCTATTTTGTTTCCCCCTTCGTTACCATTGGACGGGAGTCCAGTGACGATGGTGACGGTAGTGACGGTTATCACGGGACTTCCCATAACCGTCAGGCGAGGAGTAGAGGGAGCGTCGGGAACGGGTCAGCATTGGCCTTGTTAATCAGCCCTCAACCTTGAAGAGTAATGCCTACTACTTCAGGGCCTGTGATAGCCTTGGCTCCGGCCTTGTGACTAACTCAGGTAGACTCGCCCAGTCGGGGACTGGACGGAGTCTGCCTGATCCAACCTTCCACCAACCTTGTAGCACAAACAACCGGTGTACCTAGGGTGCCTTACTTGTCATACCCCTTTCGGATAAGAAAATCCCCGACCCTGTGGTACAGACTCACCTGTGTTCTTGTCCATCAGTAGAGAAGACTCTACTTCCTTAGCATCTACTACTTGCATCACAGGTACCCTCAGATCCCTGAAGGCTACCACATTGGGGATAAGCATCCTCTGTTTATCCTTGGTTTCATACACCCTGATGCAGTTACCCACTGGTTGTACTGTACCTCGTCTTACCTGCTCACCTCCCTTGATCTCACCCAGCACAGGACCGTAGGTGATCTTCCATCCAGCGGGGATCTCAATAGTAGTTTGAGCGGCGGGCATCCCATGCTCACCCCTGTCCTGTGTGATGAGATACTTGATGACCTCGTCGCTCATGTCATCTCCTTCACGGCTCTGGAGAAGGCAATGTTCTCACCGATCTCCTGATTGTGTACGTCTGACTTGGGGTTACGCTTGGCCACCCCGACGAACTCACCGCCCACGATGCAGATGGTGAAGTTGTCCTGGGTATAGAACCTGATGGTCCTACGTGTAGTCTCCCCTTTGGGGAATCGCTTGCGGTAGATCTCTCTCAGCTTCTCTCTCATCTCATCTTCCTCTCTACTGATATGAAATATGGACGGATCTCCCCAAAGGGATTGATGACGTAGAGATTCTCAATCTCCATGCCCCTGCCTTTGCCAAAGTTGCTAATCTCATGGCCCAGGCCGATAATCTTCCCTCCTACGTTGACAGAGGACACAATCGCCTCCTTCATCTTCGTGAACTTCCCCACTCTCCTGCCCTCATAAAACTCTTTCGATTTCCTCTCGCTGAAGGGAGGGTCGTAGACAATCACATCCCACTTCCTGTTTAGATCTACGGATTCAAGCAGGTAATCGAAGGCATCACCATGGAAGTCTGGAGAGAACTCATCTGATAGGTCTATGCGAAATTCTGGGACATCCAAGTATGTCTCCCCGGCAAAGAGATTCAAAGCCTCGGATGAAAACTCCCGGCACTCATTCTCGACGGCGACTTTTACTTTGGGTTCTTGGAAAGTGTATCTGTAGAGATTGCCCTCTATGTAGAATAGATTGGGGCTCACGACTTCCTTGCCTTTCGTTGGTAGTGTTTCATGCACAACCCCTTGGCCTTGACTGGGTGGGGGCAGTTACGGATGTAGCATACCGATCCTCTTGCTCGATACTCAGTCTCTGGCTTCAGCCTGCCATGCCTCCTCGTCTGCTGGTAGTGCTTTGAACAGAGCCCTCTAGTCTCTGCCAACCTGCTACATCTCGGGGCATGGCACTTGGGTTTTAATATCATTACTATTTACCTCCTCTCTAAAGAGCTTTAGACGGGAGGATATGACCTTACTCATGTATTCTTGGGATGTAAGGATGTGTTTACAACAGTAGCCCATCTGTTTCTGAGCCCTGAATTGGTAGCCCGTGCAGGTACATGTCCACCCGTGCTTGTCCCGACGCACGGCATACTTGTGGGGGCCACTGCCTGAGGACACGAGGTATACACGAGGGACGCTGATTAGATCAACGCCCTCGTGCATTGCCTCCTTAACTGAAGTCAAGATCCTCTTCCTCAACGACCTTCTTCAGATCGTCAGCCCCCAGCCCCTTCTTGTCAGCCCAGATCATGATGGTAGCAGCACTGGCCTGGACCGTAGCGGGGTCAATGGTGGAGTAGTCCCTGTCCCCAAGGGCACACACCCTCTGCCAGATCTGCTCAGCCTGATACAGACACACCTCCAATAAGGCAGCCCCATCATCAATGGTCTGGTTGGACTTCTTGGTAGCAGAGAAGAGATTGGGGTTGCCTGTGGCACTTGAGTAGCTCTGGGCTGTGGCCCCCTTACTGAAGGCGTCAGCCGCAGCCCCCGTCTCACCGATAGCGTTTCCGCTCCAATCCTTCAGGATCAATCCTGGGGAGCTAGAGGGGGTCACCAGCGCCACTTCCCATCCGCTCTTGTTCTCCGGTAGCTGGATCTTCTGGATGTCCATGACGGCCCCTTTACCGGCCCCTGCGTCGATGATCTTCTTATGCAGGTTCTCGGTGGCCCTCATGTAGGCAGTCTCATGAGTGTCTCCGTTGACGTGCTGACAGGCCACCGTGTAGTTGTAGCTGGTGCCATACTGAGCGTGAACTGACCGCTTCACGTCATCGAACACGAAGGTGACACGCACTGCCTCGTCCTGCACGAACTTGATCTTGTGAGTCTCGTTCACTTCATACTCCTTGTTGAGGTGGGATACTACAATAATGACAAGGTTTTGCTTTGGCAAGAAATATATTTACCTTGACTTCACCTCCTGATATTGGTTAGTTTAGCAGTCGAGTCGCCTCGCGTGACTCTGTTCTCTCTCTCGTGCCCTGGGGGAATCCTCATCCCCTGGGGCACACATATCTGGAGGAGATATGACGGATATTGCTGGTGGACTTCCCGGTACCCTTACCCCCGTAGCTTACATCCCTACCAGCACCATGACCTTCGATGAGTTTGGCGACAAGCTCTTGCTACTCAAGGGCTTAGAGGGGTCAGTGATGTGGTGGCTGGGGGACCTGTTGAACTTCGCCTCGGCAAGATGGGGTGAGAAATACACCCAAGCACTAGAGGCAACCGACTATGAATACACCACACTAGCTAGAGCTAGCTACATGGCAGCCCGCTTCCCTCCTGAGCGGAGGAGAGTGGGCCTTTCTTTTTCTCATCACCGTGAGATAGCCGACCTTCCTCCTGACGTAGCTGATGCTTGGCTTGTCATGGCAGAGGAAGAGGGACTGTCTGTCCGTGGCTTGAAGCTGGCAAGGAAGAAGGCAGTCACCAAGGAACTGGCGGCTGGTCTAGATGAGAAGGCTGTTGAACGTGCCCTGAACAGGTTGTTCAAGGACGTAGGTGACAAGGCTAGAGAATGTTTTGAAAGGGCAGGAGGGACAGGCCAATCTGAAGAGATCGTTGTTGAGCATGAGCTACCTAATGCTAAGACCTTGACCGTCCTTACTAGGGTGAGGGTTGACTAACGCCTCCTCAATGACATTATGATTTTTCTTCAGGTTTCCATATAGAGCCAAAGCCCGTGATAACTGTCTGCTCGCAGTCGGGGCAGCTATACTCGTCACCGGATTTCATATATCCGTGCCCGCAGTGTACTCTGACTCCGTTCTTGACACAGGTCATGGTCTTGTGGCAGTTGCCGCATACTGGCCTCTGGTCTGATCGCATGTCTCCTCCTCCTCTCTCCTCATGTTGTTCAGTTTGTTGGTTTCTTTATCTGTTCTTGCTGGTGCCCAGCCCATCTTATTGAGCTTACACATCTTACAGGACTTTAGCTTACGCCGATAAATAGCTCCCATTACAACACCTGAACCTGACACATCACGTCCATCACCTCGTTAGGTTTCATCCATCCCTTCACTGTGTCACCCCAGTCGTCCCACTCTACCAGATCCCCATCGGGATTGATGACTGCTATCTCTGCATTGGGGCAGTCTAGTTGTTCGTCCATGGGTGTTGTGTAGGTGCTGGCATCCTTGTTGTCACAGTAGTTGCTATAGCCAAACCGGACAGACACCGACCACTCATTGGCAAAGGTAATGACGAACCCTGAGTTGGGATGTATGGAGAACACTGGCTACGTGGCCAGCTTTCTGACCCGCTCCAGAGTCTCGGGCTTCATAGGTAAGCAGCACGTTACCTTGCTGATCTTACCCTTGGCCCCTTGAGGGAGGACACTCCCCAGGTTCCCGCCTGCCTGCCTGATAACTCTCTTCCATCTTACTGTGCGCTTGCTCATTTGGTTAGTGCCCTTTCGATTAGTAGTGACTGAACTTCCTCGTCGTCATACCCCTGCTCCATCAAGTATTGCATCTTGGATTGGAGCGGGGAGATGTCCTTCAAGAGGGTGGAGTCAATGATATACTTTCCATCCACGCTGTAGTCTTTTCCTTGCTCATACCCCCTGTCTATCAGAGCCAAGGTTAGCTCTAAAGTCCATGGCTTTATAAGCACGATCTTCTTCTTCTGCCATGGATCAAGAACGTGCTTAATCATCTTGTGGTTATGGAGGATGTTCCACACTGCCATGAAAGCAACCACTGCTGTCCTGCCCTCCTCGCCGGCGAAGGGTCCCTCAATCCACCCTTGAGATTTGAGGCGCAGGAGAGTCTGCCCATCTTTGCAGACCCTCCCGCGCTGGTGATTCTTCAGCCCCCGCTTGGTGTATATCCCGCGACAGAGGGGGCACCTAACTTGGAGCCTTTCATCCCACTGCCCGCTACTCATCGGGAACGTAGATCGTCTTGGCA
>Ga0098052_1000550_pt1 | contig 23894 bp, 41 predicted proteins | sample 15_taG_FD_81591 | JGI IMG/M metagenome (GOLD analysis project Ga0098052, IMG submission 81591) | Marine viral communities from the Subarctic Pacific Ocean - 15_ETSP_OMZ_AT15312 metaG | ecosystem: Environmental > Aquatic > Marine > Oceanic | place: Pacific Ocean | collected 2015-01-18
TATTTTATCAACAAAGGTTGCTACAACTAATTCAGAATCAGATGATACTACAATTGATTTCCTTGCTTCTTTTACAGGAACGCAATTACAAGGTAATTCAGTTAGTGAGTTTGGTTTATTTGGAAATGTTCCTTTAGATACTTCTTTTGATGATATGGCAACAGCAACAGGATATAGTGCAACAGTTTATAATGCAGATACTAATGCTGCTGGGGATTTAGAAGAAATAATGTTTGCAAGAATTAATTTTGATGCAATTGGCCCCTTTGCCGCATCAGACACAATTGAATTTATATTAGTATTAGAGGTGGAATAAAATGGTAGCAAATCAGGGTGAAATAACACAATTGGCGGCTTCACCGTCAAGTGGAATAGTTGATGGTGTGGACACAGTTCATAGTGGAATAGTAAAGGCTTTACAATCTTTTGATAAAGGTGATATTTGTATAGGTCATGCAGGATTTACAATTACTGATGGTGGTACTTATACTCAATATAATTTAGCACAACCAATTCATTTTACTGCTAATAATAAATATACTACTCATACTTCAACCTTAACTGTTGCTTATGCCGCAGAAGTTCAACACGCATCATATACTAGATATGATTGGGTTTTATTAAATCCTGCTACACCAGCATTAGTAATTTTAAAAGGTGCAGAAGCAGCAACACCAACAGTAGCAGATATTACCGCAGGTTATATTCCTATTGCTTTAGTTAAAATTACTTCTTCTGGAACATCTGATGATGATAAAACAGATTATTCATTCCAATTATTTACTTTAGATAAACAAGATAATTCATTATCAATTGGTTACGATGGTGGTTCTTATTATGTTGAAGGAATGTCTGTTACAAATGCAGCAGGTGATACTACTATTGAAAATAAAGTTTCAGATAAAGATGTTATTTTTAAAGTAAATGATGGTGGTTCATCAACAGAAGTAATGAGATTAGATGGAGATGTTTCTTCATTAAAAATGGCATCAGGAAAATCAATTCAATTAGGTGGTGCGGCTTGTGCCGTTTCTGGTGATGGTACTGATATAACTATTAATGGTGGTGGGGATTTAACTGGAACTCTTGCTGGAGATTTAAGTGCTATTCTTGCTGGTGGAGATGCTACTATTACAGCAGTAGCAGCATCTAAACCTACACTTACTTTAAAATGTATGTTTCCTCATGCAACAAACCCTACGGGTTCTCCACAATTAATTTTCCATTCAGAAAGAAATACTGGAAGTGTTGTTGATGCAAGAGATGGTGATGATATTGGTCTTATTAGTTTTAATGGTTATGATGATGGAACACCCTCAACACAAACTTATGCAACTATTTTAGCAGAAACTTTAGACGTTTCTTCTGGTACAGAAAAAGGTAAATTAACAGTAAATGTTGCTTCTTATAATGGAACATTAACTGAAACACTTACACTTTTAGGTTCAACAACAGGTTCAGGAACATTAGTTAATGTTGGTATTGGACAAAGTACCCCATTAAGTCAATTATCAGTTGGCGGGGCTATGTCATTTCCAATAAGATATGATACTACTACTAGTCAAACTTTAGGATTAGGAGATTATTGTTTAATAGTTAATAATGCTGGAACTTCAGTAGTTAATTTACCCCAATTAGCAACAGTAGGTGATGGAAGAATATATAGAATAGTATCGCATCAAGCAGCATTAACACTTACTGCTAATGGTAGTGAAGATATAATGGGTGCTGGAACTACTCTTCCAATTAGTGCTGCGAATTGGATTGATATAATGTCATATAATACCGGAACTACTTGGAAATTAGTTGGTAAAGGTTCAATAGCCTAATACTAACTATTAACCTTTTTAAGGGAATAATGTTAGGTATATAGCGAAGCGTTATAGGCGAATGGGAGGGTTCGGTGGGTCATCCCGCCCCCTCAACAAAAGGATGCCTCTATGCCCCCTCTATGGGGTCTATAAGGGGCATATTTGGCTTCTAAGTGAAGCCTAAAATCAAGGTATCAAAAAGTGTTATTTTTTAATCCAAAAATATAACATCGTTAAAAATCGAAATAAAAATTTTTAAAACTAGGAAACCATTGTTCCCTTATTATTTTTAATTTGGCCTTCTCCAGCCCATAAACCTAAACAATCTCTACATTCCCAAATCTTAATAGAATTGGGTTTGCCCACATACATACCTATTATGCGTTTAGGTATTGTTCTAAATGAACAATGTGGACAAACCATTCTTAACCCCATTATCTATTTTCACCTTTTCTAATATCAGTCATTATATTTTCCATGTATTCCTCAATAGAATCTTCATCATATGAAGAACCACCAAACGCTGCAAAAAATAACAGCGTTATTATTATTGTAAATAAAATCCATCCAAATATTTCACCCGTACTCATTTTTACCACTCCACTTTTAATTTTACTTTTTTACCTTTTTCTATACTAAAGGCATTCAATTCTTTATCCAACCCATGTTTATACAAATCATATACTAATTCACAATCCTTTAAACAGTAATCCACTACTGTTTGATATTCTCCAGTTTTCCATAATTTTGGAGCCATATAACTTTCTAATGATTTACTTTGTCCAAGAGTATTATCAACTAAATTTTGAAGAGTAAATCTTTCACCATGACCTTTAAGTAATTCTTTACTTGTATCAATGTACTGTTTATTATTTAAAAATTTTCTAATACAATATATGTCTAAAGAATCTCTTAATACTGGTAAATCAAATACTGCAATATTATGCCCTAATAATTTAGTTCCAGATTTAAGAGCATCATCTAAATCATATTTTAATTGCCTTAATGGTAAAATTTGAGTATTACTCTTTGCAACAACATCATTAACAATATCTTCTTCAACATAGATTTTACCGATATTTCCATCCCATGTTGCTACTGTTGATACTAAAAACATATGAGTATTTTTCCAACCACCAATTTCAGTAGAAAGATTTTTAGTTTCAATATCAAGTGCTAATATATCAGTTGCCACCTTTTGTCCCCCAAAGTTTATGTAATTGTTTTGATTCATCACTTGTTGTTTCCGGCATTTCATATGTAGGCTTTACGAGGAAAAATACTATATTTGTTCCTGCTACATTTACACTTGTAGTTGGAAACCAACCTTGTTCCCCCTTTGCATTTAATTTTTCAATAATCGCTTTTGGCCCTTGATTAATATCAAAAACTATAAAGTCATTTTCGTAACTTACTTTCATTCTTCCACATCCTTTAATTTAATATAAACTGTTTTGTTTATTTTCTTTTCTTCGAACTTGTTTTTTATTTTCGGCCAATTCCTATAAAATTTGGCTTGGGGAATATCATAATCATCATCAAGACTTATTCTAAAATTGGCTTTATTTACCCAACCATCTGTGTCATTACAATTATGATAAGCATTAATATAATCATCAAAACCAATTTTTTCAACGATACTTTGCCTATTAGTTCTTAGGGTAGTAATCATCCAAGACACCAATGACATATAACCTTGCCGCACAACCCAAGTCGCTTGTCTTACATTTCTCGGAAAAACCACCCATTGTTCATTTTCATTTCTTGATGGTGTTTCAGTAATAGCACACAATACGGCTAATTTAGTTATATACATTAAAGAATTAGTTTCAAACAAACTAACAATCTTTTTTACACCATCATTCAATTTACTTAAATAGGCCCTCATATTATCATATTCAGTTTCAATTATTTCTGGAACACCCTCAGCAAAAGTAACAATATTATGCATAGCGACCCCACTATCTTTTCTTTCTCTTACAGTATAGTGTATTTTATGTAAAGCCTTAGCGAATTTGTTTCTTGGCGCACTTCTTTCTTTTACAGTACCAATTGAGTATATTAATTCTTTACGCATTACATCTAATGTGTGTTGAGGAACATCTCTAACAAACATAAACATTCTTTGTAAAACACCTTTAGTTGCGATAACTTCTGTTAAATGTTCTGGTGGATAAGTTGTTCCCCAAACAGAACGCTGACAATCACAAGTAATTTCAGGCCCTTGCGCTAATTTCTTTTTAATTAGATAACCTTCTGTTGTTAAAGTATTCATTAATTTTTGAAAATAAGTAACAACATTTTCTTTATGAGCAAAATTCTTAAATATACCAGAAGATTCAAATTCATCAAACATAGCAAGACCACTACCTTCAAGAGAACCTAATACTGGTATAGAAATTTCTTTAGGCTCACCTTCTGGATAAAGATTTGTATCTCTATCTTTAACATAAAGAGGGTTTGGTACTTTCTCCGTTGTACCAATCAATCCTGCATCAGTAGTATCAACAACATCAAATACTGTGTGATAAGGTTCTTCTTCATTAATATCAACCAATTTATAAGTTTGTTTTACTATTTCAGTATAAAAATCATTTAAAACAGATTTACCACTTCTCGCAGTTTGAATCCAACAAACATGAACCCTAGAATCTTCCATTGTAAATCCAAAAGGTATTCTAACATCATCTTTTAATAAAGACCCTAATAAATTAAAATAAGCCAATATTGCAGCAAATTCATTATGTCTTGATACTTGACCAAAAGCCTTTGACCACTCTCTAATTAATGAGGGCAATCTTTCATCAGTCATAGCATCTATTATATCTATTTCATAAAATTCATCTATTTCATCTGTCATTGTTTCACCTTCTTTTCGGAGTTTAATACACTATTTATTCTATCAGCAATTACTGAACCGATACCATCTATCTTTGTCAATTCATCTAAATTACAATCGCCAATTTCCATTATACAACCGTGTTCTTTAAGAATCGCCTTTGCTTTTGTTTGGCTTACACCTTTTATTGCTGTTAGCATATCAACCCTAACATCATTAGTAGCGACTCTTTTAAGTAATGTTGGGTTAATTACATTTCTTTCAACAGGGGCCATCTTAGCAATAGTAATTATTTCATCAACGGCATCAACTATATTATTACGCCAAATTAATTGTACATCATAATCTAATCTTATTCTTCCTATTGCTCCAATAAATTGATTTCTTAATAATTGTTTATAATTTGGCCCAGCATTTTTCATATACTTAGTAACTTTCATAGCATCATTAATAGTACCATAAATAACAACAAAGTTCTTTTTATAACATCTATCCATATTATCTAATTGAACCCAAATCCTTTTGTTAATTACAGAACCAATAAAATCAGATGCAGATTTCGCCTCAAAACAAACATCACCTATTACATAATCTCCTACTTCAAGCCATTTCTTTTCATTAGGTATATTTTTCTTATTTGCTCTTTTAATAATTAATTCACTTAATTTAGAATTTTCTCTTGAATCAATTATCAACATTTGGAAACCTCCAACATTTTCCTACACAATAACCTTCACTAATTAATTTATTACAACTAGGGAACATATATCCTCCATCATTAGTTACAGTATATTCGGCATGATACTTTGTTACACTTTCATCCCAATCTAACCATATATTTTCATGAGAGGCTATTTTTCTTATTTCTTTAATTATCATTTCTAATACCTCTTGGTTTTTAACATAATCATAGCATTTCAAATTATTAGTTAATAATGTTCTATACCAAGATACTAAGTAATATCTTGCTTGATGAGTAGGATTCTCAACCATGATGCTATTATACATACATGGTACAATTGGCAGTTTCCCAACCGCCTTTTGAGTAGCGATTTCAACAGGCGCAGTTTGAATAGAGGGGGCATTAGGCCACACAACCCCCCGATTTCCATACCGTTTCGGGGAGTTAAAACTTGGTTTCTTTGCTAAAGCAATTATTTGGTCTAAGGAACCTATATCTTCTTTTAATAAAGGAACACAATATAAACAATCATTTGTATTCATATTAACTGTATTAGGTATTCTTCGTAATCTTCTAGTTTGAACACCCGATTTATCTAAAGTTCCGTTTTTTGTTAATGCAAATAGTTTATAGAAAAATTGTTGAATATCTCTAATATTATCTGAAATTTCCCCAAACACAAAAACATGAAAACCATTACCACTAAATGACATTTCATATAAATAATCTTCTTTATCTAAATATTCTAATACTAATTTCATATCCTCTAATGATAACTCTAAAGGTTTGTCATGTGAATCGAAATCTAAAAATAATCTATCAAGAATGACTGATGATACTATTGCTTGCCTATCACCAAATCTTTTATAATCATATACACTAGTATAACAATTCATTTTATTATTAAATCTATTTACAAAGGTTGTAAAATTTTCTGAAGAAGTAATAATTTCTCTCTTCATTTGTTGCTTTTTAGTTAAATGGCTACCTGCCCATACTTCTCTAGGAAACTTCATATTCTTTTCATCCCTTTAGGTAAATCTGTTCCGTCTTTTTGTTTTTTAGTTACTGATTTTGGTTTTTGCACCTTTGGTTTTTTAGGAAGTTCCTTAGATTCTTCTTTCGGTTTAACATTAAAATTAACAGTAGCGGTTTCAAAATGCTTTTGGAAGGCTTCCATTATTTTATTTTTCAATACTAAAATTGTCTTTGTTCTATATATTTCCCCAAAGGTAATATCATCTTCAAAAACACATTGTTCTTCCCAAATTAAATTAATTATGTCACTAGTACTAATAACTCCATCATACATTTGAATTGCTAATTCTTCAGATAATTCTGTTAATTTTAACATTTTGGCAAAATCCCAATTTGTTCCTGTTACTATTTCATTAATTTTTTCATCTATCATAACCAATCACTTTCCTCTTTTACTGAATCAGAAGAAGCAGGACAAATATCTATAAAGGAACAATGTACACATTTCTTATGGAAAAACGAGGTAGGGAACTCATTATTCTCATAAGCATAAATTAATTCTGCAATTGCTTTCATTGTTGAAGTCATAGTGGCTTTCTTTACTTTTTCAACGGTAATATGATTACTAGCAGGGTAATACCACCCCCAATGATTTATTGGTAATAATCCACAGTCTGGTGAATTTTCCATTAATATTTTATAAAAAGCTAATTCTCTTCTAATCCCTGTTTTATTATCTTTCCAAGGCCCTGTTTTTAATTCCATAGGAATATATGAGTCACCTTCTTTAAATATTCTATCAATAATACCTTGAATATGAACAATATGGTTATTGATAAGAGGATATTTATTATGTAAATTATTCGTTATTAACAATCTAGCATTAAATAACATTTCATTTCCTGCAGGTAAAAACTCTTCTAAATTATTATTTTCTTTCGCATCAAGAAAACGCTGAGTTTGAAATAATACTATTGAATCAGACAAATCCATATAATCACTAATAGGAAATAAACCCGTAAAATAGTCTTTTACTTCCACCATTGACATATTTTCTGCCTTTTTTATATCAACTGAATTATAAAAATCTTCAACAGAATCATGAATAAAAGTACCCTTTATCATTGGTTCTGTAACTTCAACAGGTCGCCTATCTATATAAGAAAACTCATACTGTTTTTTACACCATTTAAAAGCACCTAATGAGGATTTTGTTATTTTTAATAAAGGTTTATCAGGATTATTTACCCAACTAGATTCCCATTGATAAGTATATTCATCATCATCTTTAACGGGAGGTTTGACCCATTCACCTAATTCATTCTCTTTTCCGTACACTCTAATATATTCTTTCTTTTCTTCTTTTTCTGTCATAACCAATCCTCCAATTGTTTTTGATTTGTGTCAATCATAAATTCTGCACAATCCCAACCCATAGCATCAAATATAGGTTTTGCTTTTTTCATTATTGATGTAGTAGCATAATCCTTCCAATCTGGGGTAAATTTATCATCAAACTCTTTCATCTCTTTAACTGAAACAAAAGTTGCTTTTCTTTCTTTTCCATTAGGAAGTATTACAAATTGTGGCCCTTTAATATATTTACATTTAATATATAGAAAGGAATCATTTATTGGGTTATCAGGGTCAATGTGTTGATTATAATAACAAACTCCTGCCACCCCACCAGCAATTGATTTATAATTCTCTAATGAATTTTTTAACCTTCGTCTTTTAACTATTTTATCTAATCCAATTTTACCTGAATTGACTAAATTAAATTGCTCTTTACAAAATTTAACTATATCGTATTTTGTTTTTTGTTCTACCCACATTCTTAATAAATCGCCTTGAAACTTTTTTCCTATTTGGTTTTCAGTAATTTTTTTCATTGAAAACCCTGTTACAATAAATTCTTGTTCATCTAAGAATTCACCATCTTTCCAATTAATTAATCCAGCGTTTCTATTTTTCTTAATACCTACACCTAATGACTCATAATATTTTTCAAATTCAAGAGTTACAGGGTGATTTTCTAAACCTAAAACATTAGGGAATGATTCTCTAACATGGTTATTTAATTCATTACATACTATTTTAGCCTTCTCTATATTATCAATAGGCACATAAATAGAATCAGTATGAGCATAGACTACTTTCATTCATCATCACCTATCCATCTCCAAATTTGATTTCCAGTACGATTATGTTGTCCTACTTTTTCAACTTGAGGGTGACAAGTTAAAACTGATGATAATCTATTATTAGAAATCTTTACTTTGGTTTTAGTTCCCCTTATAGTAATATGATTATTTATTTTTTCAGATAATTCTGCTGTTTTAAATTCTTCTAATTGGGAAGCATATTCTTTTATTCTTTTCCATATGTGTCCCTTTTTTTTTAATGCGTGTCCTGACATTTACTCCATCTCCTGTACTTTGAATGCTGCGGTTCTAATTGCTTCTCTAGCACTTGCTGTAATTGAAGCGGCTAATTGAACATCAGACCAACCAAAACCTTGTTTAGCAATTACACCATAAAAGGAAGCCATTAGTCTTTTTGCAGCCATTTGATTATTAAACCATTTAGTATATTCTTTTTTATTACCATCGGCTTTGGCTTTTTTCATTTTTCTCTTATATTCATCTCTTAAAGTTTTTAGTTCTAAAACAGAACGGGGTAATAATCCTAACTTATCCGTTTTATAATAAACCATTTTCTTTTCATCAGTTATACTGAAATCTCTCGGTGTTGCTAGATTACAAGCAAATTCAGTTGGTTTTGCACTTTTAGTTTCAAATGATATGTTTCTTGATAACATCATAGATGGGTATAGTCCAGCGAAGTCAAACGCCGCCACCCCTATATGTAATCCATTAGTTTTATTTTGCAGGGGATTATAAATCATAGCACCTTCATATTTCTCTTTAATCATACTTTTATCCCCTGTTGGTGCAATCCAATTAGCGTTACGCATGAAGTATATAGTTGCCATATTAGTAACATAAAAACAAGCATCAAAAGGTGCGTTTAGAAGGCTTTGTAGGGCTAAAATACCATCAGAAAGACCCATCTCATCATCTAATCTCTTAATCAAATCAACATCAATAAGGGCATACTCAAGGTATGTTTCCCTATCTTCTAACCATCCTCTTCTGAAAAACTCATTTTTATCGGGGAATTTTTCTGATACTAATTTCTTTTGCCCTAATACTAGTTCAGATACATAGTCAAGTGCCAATGAAGGTAAAGTGCCTCTTTGTGAATCAGTCCATTGACGCTCAAAAGCCACATTTAAATCAAGGGTTATACGCCCCCGTATAGGTTGCTCAATTTGAGAATAATTATGAATATACTTGCTTACTTTACCAAATGAACAACCCTTTACATCATTATAGGGTGATAACCCTCTTGGGTCTATATCATTATAGTCTAACCTTTCAATCAATTTAGGTAAATCAGCAAATGACCCGAACCATGAAATTAACATATCGGGGTCTTGAGTTTGAATTAAATTAATAAATTGTTCTAACATTTCCTTTTCAGAACTTTCATTTGGTAACCAAGTTAATGTTGTGAATTTTTCTGTATAGTTATCATATACTACAATAGCAGTAATAGCATCACCGTGTTCTGGGTCTTTATTAATCCATTCCATATCCCAATACCATTTCCTAAGATTAGTATTAGTTACTTCATTAACATTATCAATACAATATCTATAATGAAAAGGAACATCACCTTCATAAGTATTGCGCCACATTTTTCTTGCAGTTTTAACATCACCTGCTTTTAAAACCTTTACTTTCTTTAGTAGTGTACCTTGTAAACTTCTCCAATCTCCTGTTTCATATTTAAACGGGTATGTTAATTTAACTCTTTTACCGCCAATACTTGTTGATATAGTATATGAATTGTACTCAGTTTCTAAATTATTTATGAAGAAATATGGTTCAAAATCTTCTATTGTTTTCTCTTGACGGACTTTATTTTCATCTCGCCAACGGAGATTAATTGCTCGGTTTGCGTCTGTGTAACATATAATCATATCAACCATCCACCCATTTACCTGTCTTTCCATCTAATCTTTGCAATACACCCCAAAGGATTCTTTCATGCGCTCCATTATCAAACGCAACCCAAACAAATTGATTTGGATTTTTACCCTCAATAGGTGATTCTTGAACCCATAACTTAGGATTAGTATAACCTGTTGATTCTTTCTTTAATCTAGTGTCCAATTGTTTCATTGAAAATCTCAATCTAACTCTTTCTATATATTCTCTATTTACTTTCATTTATTTCACCATTAAATATTTTATTGCGCCTTTTAAATTATTTATATTATCTTTAAAATAACCTAATGCTCTATTACAATTAGAACATAGTAGCCCTCTAACTTTTCCTGTCTTATGGCAATGGTCTACATTTAATATTTTTGTTAATTCGTTTTCATTAATTTTACAAATTAAACACTCATTATTTTGTTCCCTTTTTAAAGTCATATAATCATCATAAGTAATACCATATTTGTATATTAATTTTCTATTCCTATCTACTTTACCACCATTTTGTTTATAGCGATTCCTATTTCTAGCATTTTTTCTTTTCTTATTACGACCAACCTCAATACATTTTAGGTTACCACAATATATTTTAAAATGCTGTCCACCTCGTTTCTTATTATTAATAGTAAATAATTTCTTACACTTATTATTAGCACAAATTTTATACTTCATTTATTCCACCACCACATAAGGTGCTCTTACAATAGTAATTAAACCACTAACTAATAGTATTAAATTGTCTGTATTAAAATATACATTAAAACTACCGTCATTTAACGCTTTATGAATTGGCCCTGTAAAGGTAACACTCGCTTCACCAATTGTAGTTATTCCTTCAATTCTTTCAGCATAATGTTCATTACCCATTGATGACATTATACTTAACCCATGATTTGAATGAGCAAAAGTATAGACACCATGACCAACAGATTCACAACTATTCATTATTTTTCTAAGTCTTTTACCTTCTATTTGAAATCCACTCTCTATCATAAATTGAGAAGTTGTGCCTTCATTCCCCCATGAAATAGGTACTAAATCATTTGAATACGGTATATTATTTGTAGTGCTAAATAATCTTGATAAGGCCAAATCGTTTGGGTGTAATATACTAACAGGTATTGTCGCTGATTGTGGCTCAGAAGAAATAACACATAATTCTTCTATATTAAGTGTTATTCTCCCAGACATAGTTTTCAAATATTTCATCAGTTTTGGTATTTCTAACACAACTGATTCTTCATCTTCTTCAATAATGCTTGGAGCATAATAACAAACAAAAGTTTGATTATCACCATTCATGAAAAAATACCCTGTTCTCCAACTATCCCTAACAGGTACAATTTTTACATACTCTCCTAGTGAGTCAGATTTTAATGACCCACTAGAAAAGTACTTTCCTTTTAATTCTACTGATTCCAATATCTCTATAAAAAATTCTTTATCAAAACTCAATTCCATTATAACACCCAAGTATAAAATCCATATATTAATCCAGTACTAAAACCAATTACCATTCCTATAAAAAAAGAATATACTTTTTCTTTTCTAACAGCATGGACAATTGTTACAGTAGATGAAGGTCTATTTTTATCTTCAATCATCATAATTCACCATCCTGTATTTCTGTTATTGACTTCCAATCAACTTCACCATTAGAGATAGTTAAAAAGTTCCAAGTTTTACCAACTAATTTTGTTTGAGTTTTACTATCTTGTAAAGTAGCAAAATAACTACTTTTATTAGTAATAGTTTGTCTATTAACCTTAACAACTTGATTCATTTTATCCATTGTAGTTTCCCTTAAATTAGGTATTCTTCCAACAGGATTAGGATTATTTACACCCTCATACACATCTTTCATATGAGTAATAAAGAATCTATCACACTCTAAACCATCAGTAATTTTTTCTACTAAATCCTCATATTTTTTATTCCTTTGGCCCCAAAGAATAGGTAAAAATTTTGCTTGTGTACTTCTTTTATCATCAGTCATAACCATAAAACATAACCTCAACCATTTATCAACTCCATCAAAAACAAACTTTACAGTTTGCCCTTCAGCAATATAATCTTTAGCCCTAGAAATAAAGGCTTCTGCTAATTTTTCAGTTTCAGATAAAATCGCAAACCCTTCATCATCTCTAACAATAGGATTTAATATTTCAATATTAGGGTCTGATTGCCAATTCGTTCTCCAAGTTGATTCCGAACCGTTATCAAAATCTAATACCATTATTTTAGCATTATTTTCTATTTCTTTTTCTGTTCTAGAATCCAAACAAATTCCACTTTTACCAACCTTTGCTTCACCAAAAATTAAGGTGCATAGGTTTGCTCTATGTTTTGCTTGAAGTTTTTTAATTCTTTCATCAACTTGTTTCTTTGCTAATTCTAATGCAGTTTCTTTAGTTACCGCTTTTCCTTCTGTCATATTTGTCCAACTCATTCTTCTTCATCTCCTTTTAAATAATTTCTTAATGCATCTTTGCATTGTTCTAATTGTGTTTCGTACACTTTTCTTGTAAATTTTTTTCCACTTTTCATATGAAAAACAATAGAATATAAACTATTGCTATTAAAATCCGTATTTGATAATTCCTCAGTCACATCACGCCATTCAATACTTTCTATATTTTTAGTAGTTATAATTAAATTATGTAATCGTATAAATTCCATAATATATCACCATCATATTAGATTTATGGGAAACAGGTTCATATAAAGATACTATCTCCTTTTAGCCCCCACCAAAATTTTCCTGTTATTACTGGATAAACCCACAAAATCTAATTAGTCTTAGAACCAACCTTCATATTGTTCTCCAGAATCAGTAAATGACACAGGAGAGCCACGCCTTTCAAGGGCAATTATTCCAAAAGTGTTAATACTACATTGTCTTAGTTCTTGTGTTTCTTGATTCCTACTTTGATTAGAACGCCCTACAATTAATACATGACTACCAATACCAAAATCAATGTCAAGATGTGGCGGAATCCAACAAGTTGTTGAAGCATAACCATCAGAATCATAATCAAAATCAGCATTAATATCTGAAAGCATCAATGTCCTATTACCGTTAGAATTAGGGTTCATATTCATATTAATTACATTTCCATCAGTAACTACTACTCTAGTTTTTGTTGGATTATTTGCTACTGAATTGTGGTAGTTTTCAAGATTTACAAGAGAAGTAACATTACTCTTCATATGTTCAGCAATTAAATCTGGCAACGATGGTGTTTCTTTTGGTGTAGGTAGTTCTGAATTATAAACTACTGTTTCTAATGTTGTTTGAACAGGATAACCCTCATTCTTTTCTGCTGACCAAATTAAATCTATATTCAAAAATTGACCTGCATTAACTGACCAATCTTGAGCATTAGAATCTTTTGCCATAATACGCCAATATTGAATATTACCGTCACCGGCCTCACCAATAAAATGAATTGTTCTTCGCCAATTTGATAACGCTCTAGGATAACCATAAGTTTTACTTTGCTTTCCATCCCATCCTTCTTTACGGTCATCTAAAGGAATAATAAATCTCCCTTCTAATTCCATTACAGATTCTGGTAAATCCTTATCCCAATTACGCTCTTTTAATTCGTTGTTTAGAATTTGGCTAATTTTATAACCACCTTCATCTAAAGCGTCAGCATAAGCAAACTTGCCAGCATTAAAGGCTAAGTTTCTATCTCTAAGATATTCCGCCTTCAATTGGTTGCGGTTATAATCTTCAAAATCTCTAGCCTCTTCAACTGCAACTACTACACCAAAACCGGTCTTTACTAAACTATTACCTTTACCTGTTTTTGGTGTATCTCCACTTGCTTGAACTCTTTTCATTCCAGAAAACCATTGTCTAAACATTGATAATCCCAAATTAACTTCTATCTCGTTAGTTTGGTCTAATCCATTGTCATTAACAATAGCCCCCCATTTCTTTTCTACTTCTTCCACAGGCATTCCTAAGATTTGCGCTGCTTTTCTTATTTCATTTTCTATTTTTTCATTCATTTTTTCTTGTCCCCTTTATTTCATTTGTGTAGCCAACCATGATATTATTATTTTTGGTGTCATGGTGCTACTTCTATATTCTGTTTCCCCTATAATTCTTAAATACTTATATTTTATTTCTCTATCCATTCTGCTTTCTAAAATCACATCATGTAGGCCATTACATATGTCCTTTGTTGATATTCCTTTGGAAAGTAATTTGTGTAATTTATCTAATACGCACATATTATTAATTGAATCAATCATTATTTCTTCAAACATTGGGTCTATTATTTCAATTATAGAATCAAAACCCGCTTGCATTTGTGTTATTGCTTTTCTTAAATCCCCATTAAAAGCATATGCTTGATTCATCCAAATTGTTGTTGGGATTTCTTCTCCTTTTTCTATTTTTAGTATTCTATTAAGAGCCATAAATATATGTTTATCATCCAATTTACTAAATTGATAAGTTGCACACCTAGATTGTATTGGTGCTATTATTTTTGAGTTATCATTACAAGTAATAATAAACCTTATGTTGTTTGAATATTTTTCCATTATTCTTTTTAGTGCGTTTTGAGCATCTTTAGTCATACCATCCATTTCGTCTAATAAACATATTTTAAATGGACAATTTCCTAATTTAACTGTTGAAGCAAAATCCTTTATTCTAGTTCTAACAGTTTCTAATTTTCTATCATCACTAGCATTTAATTCTAAAAAATTTAATACATAATCATCTTTTAAAATCTCATTAGCCAATGCTATACTTGCACTAGTTTTACCTGTACCCTGTTGACCGTATAATATAAGATTAGGAATGTCATTAATTAATAACCAATTATTTGCGTCTTTAATAAAGTTCTCTTGCCCTATAATTTCATTTATTTTTTTTGGTCTATATTTTTCAGTCCACAACATGCCATAACTTCCTTTCTTCTCTTAATTTCCAAATTGTATAATTTCTGGTTTTTTCTTCTATCTCAAATAAACTTTTATATTTACTTAAATAATTTGCAATTGCTCTTGGGTCAGGATAATGTTTATATCCAAACTCAGACCTTAATCTTTTACTTATTGTTTCAACAGTTGCTGGCCCTAATTTTAGGGCTTTAACTACCATCCCTACTTTTCTAGGATGGGAAACTCTCATTCCTGTTGGTAAATGTTTATGAGGCATTTTTATTTCTCCTTGGATAATTAACTATTGTAAAGGGATTCCCTTCAATTGAATAGGCTAATAATTCATAAAAATAGTTTTTTGGCCATCGGCGTTTAACATGACCATCAATGAATAATAATTTATTAACTGGTAAATTACTTTCTAACCAAGCCATTAAATGCTGTTCTGATGGAGAATTATATTTAAGTAATTCACTTACTTTATCTCTATCTGGGTTTCTTAAAAATTGACATATTAAATTGAACATTTCTTTAGTGTTATTATTTTGTTCCCTGTTTGAAGCAATAGCAAATGTTTCTTTTTCTGAAACTTCTTCAACTTCTTTTACTAACATTAAATTACCCCCTTTAATCTTAAGAGTTCATCTAAACCTTCTTGCTTTGAATGTTGCCCCATATAAATAATATTAGCAGCATTACAAAAATTAGACCAATTAGATTTATTGGATGGGGTATCTTCCGGCATCATATTACATAACTCTCTTATGTTTATTATACCTGATACCCAAAGAATTGGTTTGGGTCTAATATTACTTTCTCTTATTTTAAGTTTTGATTCGATGTTGTTATCAGTTAATCCTAATCGAACATTATTTAAAAACTCTTCGTTATCTGCTCTAACATTAACTCTAATTCTAATTTCATAACCGACATCTTTTCTTTCGTTCCTATATATTGTCAATTCTGGCCTACCTATTGAAAGGAATATACCTTGCAGTTGTTCTTTATTAAAAGCCATTTAACCAAACCTACCATAAAATTCATAATTAAGTTTTAAATGTTCAAGGCCTTCTTTAATAGTTTTAGGAATAAAATCTAAATTAACTATTCCTGGGAATATCCATTGAATGTTCCATCCTCTATATGTACCAAAAGCCTCAGCCTTTTCTCTATCAACTTCTTCAGTAAGTTGAATGTATCTTATATCTTTATGGTTATGCATCATAATTAAAGTTAAACCTTTATTAATAATAGCATTATCTTTAATACTCATTGGGCCATATACCATAAAAGAATATGAAGTTACACTACCATAATCTTCAATCCATAAAGATATTTCATCTTCATCTATATCAGAATTTTCAATCATTTTTTATCTCCCCTATCAATATGTAAAAAGATAGACTCTTTTATTGCATAATCATTATTTTTAGGCCAATATCCTTTTCCAGTATTAGGAGGTATTTCTAACCAATACCAATGAGCAGGTATTAATCTCTTATGGTCTTTTCTTAAAGCATTTGATTCAGCAAGGTCTAATAAACATAAAATTAAATTTTCTATATTTTCATAGGCAAAGGCTATAAATTCTTTAGATACTTGCATATCTGTATTCTTTTTAAATATACTTCCTAAATGTAATTTCGAATTAAACGATGGTTTATTTTCTTCAACTTTTTTAGGTACTATTAATTGCCCTTCTGAAAAATAAGGAACTTCCCTCCAATACATTTTTCTTTCTTTACCTCTAGCATTAGGTTGCCTAAGATAAACCCAACCATCTTCTATCCTTTTAACAATATAAATATCTCCATCTAAAGGTACTATATCTCCTAATTTACTTCTATACATATTCTCTTCCCCCTATGGTATTTATTCATTGTTTTAATATTATAATTATCATTTAATTTAGTTTTAAATGATTCTAAATCATCAGACCAATTAGCCGTTAATGACCATAGACATTTTTTTTCAGTTTCTTTATTTTTCCAAATATCATATAATATGTACTTTTCATTAGTAATGAAAGGAAATATCTTTAAAAAATAAGACAATTGGCTTTTTGTTAATCTAAGTGTTCCCCATCTACCATCATCCATATATTCACCCTTTTCCTTTCTATCTGTTCTTTTTGGTTTACTCATATATTCATTATAGATTTCATGTAATGTAACAAATTCTTTTTCTAATATAAATTGAGCAAGACAATTCATAAATTTCTTATTTGATTTAGTTAAAACTCCAAATCCTTTACTAGCACCTGCTGCCATTTACATCATCTCCTTAACATCATCAATTGTATTAATTTCACTAACGCTTTTATCATTCCTAATTCTCATCATTCTTGGGAATCTTAAGCCATAATCACCCTGTTCATTCATTGTTACCATATCACTAGTAACTTGTAATACTACTCTAGGTGAAAACTTATGAGTTTCACCTTCTGTTCTTAATGTTAATAACCGTAGTTGTTGAGTTAATACAGATAAATCCGTATCGGAAAAACCAGTCCCAATAGCACCAATATTAATAAAACCACCATCATTATCATTAACAGCAATATCATATGAACCATAAACATTACTTCTTTTACCTTCACCATGTCTAGCACCTGTTATTACAACATCTAATTCTATTCTTGGAGGTTTATATTTTATCCAGTTTAATGACCTTTTTCCCGGTTCATAATTTGCATCAAGATTTTTTATCATTATCCCTTCATAACCATTAGAAATGGCTTTTGAATAAAAAGGCATACTTGTTGAGGGGTTCATCACCCTTACGGCTTGGTTAGAAAACTTTTCTATAAACTCAATTCTTTCCCTTAATGGGGTGTTAATAAGCCCATTCCCCTTATACATTAGACAATCAAAAATTGCGAGGCTAACTTTGCATTTTCTAACGCCTTCGGTTGCGTCTTTGCTATGAAAGCGAGCATTCATAGTCTGAAATAGGGCAGGTTTTCCATCGGACTTAACCGGATAAATCTCCGTATCAATGATAAAGGGTGAAATATCCCATAATGTTACCTTTTCAACAATATCTGGGAATTGATGAGTTACAACTACTCCTTTGCGATTAAAGATTATTACAGTATCATTTTCTCTATGAATTTGATACCTAGCACCATCATATTTATATTCAATTAACTTATTTCTAGGCCATTTATTTTTAGGTGCTGCTTTGGCTAACATAGGGGCAATATAATTACCAACAATTAATTCCATACTAGGTTCTTCATTCGCTTCATATGCTGAAACAGTATTAGTATAAGTATTAAACATTATATGTTTTTTTACTTCTTTTTGCTTTTTATTATAAACTGCCGCTAATACTTTTACCATATTACCTTTACCAAAACCATGTCTTGTTTTTCTAGTCCAATACCGTATAAACCATTTTTTCTCTAAAGCACTCATTTGTTCAAACGCATGGCAAAATAATTTATATGAATTGCCACCAATTTTACTACAATCCATAGTTATTAATGTAAATACTTGATTTAAGGTTAATCCGCTATCTTCTCCACTCTCATCAAAGAAATAGACCCCTTCTCCTAAATCACCATAAATGTCACAATATGTATTAATTTCATCATCAAATACATCATAGAAATTAGATACCCATTTAATGGCTTTTTTTGTACCTAAATGGTTTATTGGATATTCATCTGTTAATAACCTAACCACTTTTTCTTTATCTTCAAAAGAATCCCAAGACCTTTTCATTTGCACAATAGCAGCCGTTGGGGATAACCCTTCAATCGCTTGATTCAATCTACTAAAATTTAACCAACTCATTCACAGCACTCTCCTTTACACCCATCATATTTACATTCTTTACACATCATTCTTCTTCACTCTCTTTTATTTTTTTTAATTCTTCTGCTCTTTTATTTACTTTCTGTTCTATTGCTACTGAAATTAAAATTCTTATACAAACATCACAAACCGTGTACCTACCATAAATTATGGATACATAATTCTTATTATTACACAATGCACACTTTCTTGATGTATTTATCATTTTTTACCCTCTTTAGGACATTTACAATAAGATAAAACTAATTCTCTCAATTTAGTTCTTTTGAAATGTTGGTTTGAAGGGTACTGAGAACAATATTTACAACTCATTCTTCGTCACCACTCATTGTATTTCTAGCCACTTGGCAAGATAATCTAATTTTTTGAGTTGATTCAAGATTCCAAAAACTATCTCTATCCCAATTAAATTTATCTTCAATATGATTACATAATTCCTTTCTAGATTTATCTTGTAAATCGTAATCAATTACTAGTCCTAATATTGGGCTAGTATCATGCTCTAAAAATTTATCTAAAAATACATAAACTCTTCCCATAAAAGAAATGGTTTTTCTAATCAAAAATTGTATCATCCATACCACCATCTAAACCACTAAGTATAAAAGCCATAAAATCTGCAAAATCTTCTTCAAAGTTGTTATCAAAAACACCTGTCAATATCGAACCATTTTGGTCTAAAACCATATCTAATTGTTTTGAATTCTGTTCAGTCATTATTTCAATAATGTCTAATCTTTTATCTAACTCATCTGCTCTTTGAATTATCTCTTTTAATAATTTAATTATCATTTTATTACCATCAGTCATTCTTCTTCACCTATGTTTTCTAATTTTGTATTCTCGTATCTTATAATGCCTGCCAATTGACCTTTCAACATACTAACTTCTCTTTCTAATTTAAAAGTTCGTGTCCACAATTGAGCATACTTTTCATCTATTTCAATAACAGCGTTTTTATATTTTTGTAAAAAATGTTCATAACACCTATCTTCAAAGTTCTTACTCATTCTTCTTCACCACTTGTTTCAACTTCTGACAATACTTGGTTACGCAATATACCTTGCACAACAATCAAACAATCTCTCATTCCCATAAAATGGCCCACTTTAAATTCATTTTTCTCACTAATGCTAAATGCAAATGCATCTAAATTTTGCTCATCAGTTAAATTAGTATGCCCAAAAACTTCACCTTCAAGAAAAGCCGATGCTCGGTCTAGTATTAACACTAATTCTTGAAAAGATTTTATTTCGTTTCTAATATCATTCTCCATTTTTTTCACCTTCATTAATTATGTGAAGAATATTTACGCAAGTATTATCAACTACTTGCGGCGTTATTCTTCTCCTTTTATCCGTTCTATTTTTCTCCACTTCTTTTACAAAATGATTCATTAATAGTTTCATGTGTTTAGAGAATCTAACCTTTGCTTCTCTTTCCCATTGAACACAAGAATTATTCTGTTGTATTGTTCTCTCTATTTCTCTTACACTCACCATCTAAAACGACCCCCAATATATTATGTAAATGTTCTAATTCACTCATATTTATTCTAATACCCTTACGAGTATGTTTTTCATTTTCATACCAACGAATATCAACAACATTAATGTTCCAATAGTCGCCGGTTGTCACCTTTATTTCTTTAGTAGCAGTTCTTGGTATTCTGCCTCTAATTTCTTCATTATTCAATGTCATTTTAATCACCCATATATTTCTTCTTGTTTTTCACCAACCAATACTTCAGTTGTTAATACTAATTTAGCAATAGAAGTAGCAGTAATTACTGCATTTTTAGTAATTTTAACAGGGTCAAGTATTCCACTTTCCCATAAATCTTCATAACTCCCCGTTAAAGCATTAAATCCTACTGTTTCTGATATTATTCCATATTCCATTGATTGACCTGAATTATCTATTAGTTGTTTTAACGGGCGTTGTAGGGCTGTCAGAAGAATCCTTTTACCCATACTATCTGCATCATCATCTAATGCGCTTGTAGTATTGAATAGGGCTAATCCACCACCTACTACTACCCCTTCTTGTACCGCCGCCTTTGTAGCGTTCATAGCGTCATCTAATCTTTCTTTCTTTTCTAACAATTCACTTTCAGTAGGTGCGCCCACACTAACAACTGCAACACCGCCTGTTAATTTACCAATCCTTCTATGAAGTTTCTCTTTAAACCAATCATTTTCTTGGTTATCCATTTGAGATTTAAGTAATTTAACTCTTTCTTTTATTTTAGATTTATCTGAATTTTCATTTACAATAACAGTTTTATTTCTATCCACTTTAATTCTAGTGGCTTCACCTAAATCGTTTATATTTGCTTTAGTCCAATCATCATTCACATCTGAACTAAACACTTTTGCACCAGTTAAAACTGAAATATCATTTAATATTTCTAATTGGTCTTGACCAAAATCTGGCGCACGAATAGCACAAACTCTTAAAGTTTGTTGCATAATATTTACTAATAAATTTGGAAATGCTGTTCCTTCTAATTCTTTAGCAACAATTAATAGAGGCTTCTTTACTTTAACCGTAATTTCTAATAATGGTATTAAATCTTGAAAATTATTAATTACAGAATCAGTTAATAATAACAAACAATCGTTAAATTCACAAACTCCTGTTTCAGGATTATTTATCATAGCGTGGCTTAAATACCCTCTATCTAATTCCATCCCATCAATAACTTCATAGGTTGTTTTTAATCCTTGACCATCTTCAACAGAAATGATACCTTCTCTCCCTACATCTTCCACAACATCAGCAATTAATTCACCTAATTCTTTATCATTATTTGCTGCAATAGTAGCAACAAATTCTAGAGTTTCTCTACTATCAATAGAATGAGAAGCAGAATCTAAATATTCTATAACCTCATTAGTTGCTTCTGTTAATTGCTTTGATAGAGTAATAGGACACGCCCCATCATTTACTGCATCTAAACCTAATCTACATATTTGTTGTGTTAATAAACTTGCAGTTGTTGTTCCATCGCCTGTATTTTCTTGAGTCTTTGACGCTACTTCTTGAATTAACTCAACACCCATTTGCACAAATTCATCTTCACTATAAATTGCTTTAGCAATTGTTACCCCATCATTAATAATAATAGGTTTATTATTTTTCTTCAAAATAACTGTTCTTGCTTTTGGCCCAAGAGTAACATCAATAGTATTAGCCACTAAATCAATACCTTGCATTAATTTCTTTTGAGCATCTTTACCATATATAATTTCCACCATTTTAATCTCCCCTCAAATATAATAAATCTTTCCAATTTAATGCTATGTAATTCTCAATAGGATAAGCACTAGCATTATCTCTATATATAATTTCATGCCCTACTAAATCTTTTATAGACGCAGGGCATTCATCACCAATAGCAACCACTTTTAAAGATTGTTTTTTATTAGTAATGATACCGGAAGCAGTTTTAGTTTCTTCTGATTCTAAAATCACCCATTCTCCAAATGCCCTCATTCTTCCTCATCTCCCAATTCATCAAGCATAATAAAACATAATGTCATTAATGCTTCTTTTGCCTTTGTATCCATAAGCAAATATTCTGGGGCATACTTTCTCAATATTACCTTATTTGGTTCAGATACTCTTTTAATTGTTTCATTTAATAATTTTTCACTCATTGTTTCACATCCACTTTGTCCATAACATATTTCTTAAACACATATTCTGGGTTTTTCCAGAACATATTACACTTTTTACACTTATATCTTGGTAATTTGCGTTTTGTTGTTTCCATTAAATCTTTATCACATTTAGGATAAATACATTTACAATAGAAGGTAAAAGACGGCTCACCTTCTTTACTATCGTAACTCATTCTTCTTCACCTTCCCAATCTTTTATTAAAGTTTGATAATTATCAAAATCTGGTATATTAATCTTTTGATAAAAACAAGTATGTTCATCACCTTTAAACCATGTCATCCATTCATCTCCACCAAGAACAATTGCTTGACTTAAGACAGGTTCCCATGTTCTAATTGTTCTCCAATCAGTACCACTAAAATAAGCCTTACCAAAAGGATGAGTATGAATCCAACATTTAAGAGGTAATTTTAATCCTATTGGTGGTGTTTCAAACCACACAAATCCGGGATTTCCTACTGAAATGTATAAATTATTATTATCATCAACAACCACTTGTACTTCTCTAGGAATATCAAACGCTGTTAAACTCATTTCCCATATTGTATCTAAAAAATTATCATTACATATATCAATTCTTTCACCAATATTCGGTTCATGCCATGAATCCATTATCTCTTGCTTCCAATTACCATTCATTATTACTAATTCACTCATTTTAATCACCATATATTCCATACAGAAACACCAGTTACAACAACTATTACTATTAAAGCAATATATGTCACATAAGGTGGGGTATGTTTTACTACCACTTCTTCTGTTTTTCCATTCATTTGTAGGCTCTCCCACTTTTCTTTACTACAAAACTTTCCATTTTCATCTCTATATTTCATCTTATCACTCCCTGTTTATCACTATTTTTCTGTAACTCTTTTATATGTATTGTGGGTAAATCAAATGCCACCCCACAAGAACAATGCGCTACTTTTCTTCTATATGTTTTAGCATTAGGATTATAAATTAATGTCTTAATTCCATTAATTTCCATCCAACTATTTACATTCCATTTCTTAGAACACTTTACACAAGTGTAACTTATTCCTTTACTCACATTCATTCTTCTTCCAAATCTATTTGTCATTTCATCACCACCATTACCAA
>Ga0098052_1000552_pt1 | contig 23887 bp, 48 predicted proteins | sample 15_taG_FD_81591 | JGI IMG/M metagenome (GOLD analysis project Ga0098052, IMG submission 81591) | Marine viral communities from the Subarctic Pacific Ocean - 15_ETSP_OMZ_AT15312 metaG | ecosystem: Environmental > Aquatic > Marine > Oceanic | place: Pacific Ocean | collected 2015-01-18
ACAATCAGACTGTAGGGGGGTGGGCTATTGTAAAATCCCCAACGTGGGGGTTTTACATAACTTTTACAATCAGACTGTAGGGGGGTGGGCTATTGTAAAACCCCAAACAGGGGGGGTTTTACACACAAGCCTCCAGGGGGGTGTGAGAGTAGTGATGAGAGCGAAGAGTAGAGAAGAGTTGTGGTGTGAAGAGAGTGAAGAGTGTGTAGGAGAGCCAGAGAGTGTGTATGTCTAGAGTGCAGTCTTAGTGTGTACCACCATTTCGGGATGGGCTAACCCACCCACCCCCATACGTAGGGATAATGACAATAAGGCACATGTGACAAATCCGCACACCACCCCATTAGGGAGAATGCCAAAATGACACACTGCCATTTCGACACACTGTAGCAAAACCGCACACCCCCCAACTTAGGAGAGAGACTGCCATTTCGACATGCCTACGTATTATGCAGAGAGTGCCTAATTTTAGAGCACTCCCCCCCTAGAGTGGGCCGTTCTACCTCCTTACTTAAACTACCAAATCCCATACGGAGCATCCGGGCAAAATTCCGATCCCCGATACCTAAAATATTCGGGCTCTCGTACGGGCTCGTACGGTACCCTAAAATCGACTAGTGCAAACGTTTGCACTATTCCCTATAAAATCGGGGCACCTATTCGGGGGGCAAAATAAACGGATTATTTTCGACTAAATTCACCGTTTTACCTCTTTCCCTATTGTCTTACCCTACTGAATAGCGATAATACCTTATAGAAGTTAAACGTTAACTTCTACCCTAAATGATCTTTGACAATTCGGGACGCGAAACGGCCTAACACGGGGCTAAAACTATAACCCCCCTAATAAACGTTTCGCGGTAAACTCAACGGTTTACAATTACGGGGCGTAAAACTTTACCCTATTCTAAAGGTTTTACACTATGTCAAAAAAACTACGCTTATATTCGGATAACCCCGACAATTCGCATCTCGCGAAAAACACCCACGTTATCGACGATTCCACCCCATTCGACGAATTAACCATTAACGGGGCGAAAAACGAAAAACGAATCGTTTCGCTATTCGTCACCCTCGGTATCGTCACCCGCCTTTATCGGGTTCTTACCGACAAAAAACTCGGGGGTTCGCCCGATAACGCAACGGGTAAACTAACGTTTATCAAACCTACGATTCTACGAATCGTATCCGAAACGGGTAAAACCCAATCGGAATTAATCGCTCACATTAACGCGATTAAACCACGCCAATCGGACGTTTCCCACGCGAAACAATACTTCGCGAAAAACTACGACGTTTCACAACGGGGCTAACTAACGCCCCGTACGCTTCACACTACGCCCCGTAATTATAAACCGTTTCACAATACCCTATCTGTAAAGGTACCCTTAAAATGACAATTCTCGCTTCCCTACGAATCGAACGAATCGACAACACAATCATTTCACAATCATTTCACACTATCGAAACGGCGGACGAATTAAACGAATTACACGATTCGGCACGACACATCACCAAACTTTCCCCTTCCACCCAAACTACCGTTACTACCGAAACCGACACAACCACCTATCTTCACTTCACCGACTAACCTACCCAAACTACTAACCCCCCCTACCCCGCCCACCCCGCCTACCTCGGCGGGGGGGCTATTTCTACGTACCCACCCAAACTACCTCAAACCACCCAAACTACGGTATCGGCACAACCTACCCAAACTACCCAATCCCACACACCCGGTTTTCCCCCCTAATCGGCGGATTCTATCGCCCAATCGAACTACCCCTAATTAGGGGAACTACCCCACCCCCCCATGTCCATTTCTTCATTTTCGCCCGGATAAATACCCATCTTGTATATTTTTATTTTTAGGTAAATAATGGACCATTTTTTTATTTTTTTCAGAAAAACCTCAAGATGCAAACGTTTGCACGATCAGTCACGCTAGTACGTCTAACCACGTCTAACCACGCTAGTACGTCTAACCACGTAGGAACCATTAGACAAACGGAAGAACATCGGGTATAATATACGTATATCGGGGGGCGGGGAGGGACCACACACCACACGAAATTATCCCGACTATGGAGGTACCGTAATGGACGAGAAACCCGAAAACACGTTCCTTAATGGACTATTTAACGGGTTCTTTTTGGGGGTAATTACTACGGTATTCGTTTACGTATGGTTTATATCGCAATGATAGTAGAAATAATATACGTAGATCACACACCAATAGACGACCAATTAAGCTGTGACCACGATTGGGATACACTTCAAATAACTACAATATTGGGCAGGGAAAGTAAAAGCGAAGTATGTCAAACGTGCTATTGCATAAGGAGGCATTTCTTAGATGAGGGGCAACGGAGAAAATACTTTTCAATGGTAAGAAAATGATAGAATATACGATATCGGAAATATGGTTCGATAAGAAAGAAGACACGCATCAATTCGACGAACAGTTGGCGTGCGATCACCGATGGGGGGCGGATTATGCGGGGGAGATATATGGTAATACAAGTAAATTCATGTTCTGTCAACGTTGCGGGGCGTTAAAAAGATACTTCGTAAATGAAGAACAACGTAGAATATATACAAGGAATAGGTAAAATGAGTAGAGTATTAACGACGACTTTAGACAAAGAGTCATACCACAATAGATGGATTGGGGCTGGTCATGCAGTAAAGATTTGCGGGGAGGGGTTAACACACTTCTTTGAATTCCCGTATAAGACAAAGGAATTAGAATTAAGAATCTTCACTACTCCTGGTAGGAACAGAGTCCCGTTACACCGAAAGATACAGATGGCAAACGGTTCCCACGTTTGGAAAGCCTATGCCGAGGACGTTGATAAGTACGCAGCAATCTACCCTGACTTTGAACACTTGCTATCGGCACTGTCTATTAGGCACGGTAACGCACAAGAATTTTACGCGGAGATTTGGTATTAACTATTACTTAACCTGGAGAGAATGATGAAGTTTCTTAGTACTACGGTGATGGTGGTTGTTATGTTATTTGCCTGTACGGCTGACGCGGCTTCTTGTCGGGATGGAAAGTGCAGCTTCCGTTCTGGCAGAGCAGCAGTCAAAGCAAACTCTTGTAGGTCAGTTGGTAGGGTAGCCTTCCGACCGTTCAGAGTATTGTTCCGAGGGCGGTAGCATAACGGCGACGGCGACCCCGGTAGGTGATTTCGGTTGCCTATCGGGGTTTTTTCAATTGCAAACGTTTGCACGGGGACACGTATTATGCCGATAGAAATCTTGTATAGCGAACACATTGAGGAGGAGTTAGACCAACTCTGTTGTGACCATAGGTTTGAACCTGTTATGCATGATCCAGCAGGCAGGTTCTTATGCCGTTGCGGGGCGATAAAAAAATACTTCTTAGTAGGAAAACTAAAAGCAGACTTCAGAGAATTCGTAGAAGGCCCGTAACATGCCAAAAGAAATACAATATTGTGATGAGGGTAGCGAATTGTTTGATAGGCAGTTAAGTTGTGACCACTTATTTATAGATGTCTTTGGTTGGCGGGACGGGGAGAGATGTATAATCTGCGGGGCGAAAAGGATTAATATAACAGTATGGGAAAAGAAACCTAAGAAAGACCTTGTATACGATACTGAAAAGTACAGAACTACCTTTGAGGTACCGGAACCACTACTAATAGTAGATGAAGTAACTGGGGAAAGATGGTCTAAGATGGATGAAGAATTGGACGCGGCTGTAGAAAGGATCAAAGAACTTAAACGTAAGGTAAGCGAATAGGGTGCAAACGTTTGCACATGCTCCAGACACCATTTCGGGAGGAAAAGATAATGGAATTAAATCAAATTCAGAAGAAGCGGGAAGAACTAGATCAAAAGAAGCGGGAGATAGCCGCTAGAACAGAACTATTAAAAGGTGAGTTCCTTGCTCTCTATAGTCTCTGTTCACATCCTAATATGAAGTCAGGCTATTCTATGGGGGAGTCGTGTCAGTGGTGCCCAGATTGCGGGTACAAGTATTAATGCAAACGTTTGCACACCTCACCATTTCGGGGGGAAAAAGTAATAGCTCCCTATAGGAAAGGAGTACTACTAGGGAAGGATGGGACACGTTTCACATTCACATATTGAATTTCGGGCGGAGTATTCATCCTTAGTCTACTATCCCGACCCGTGTAGTCGTTTGACTTCCATTTGATCGTCGGTTATAATATAACCATAACAAACAACGTATTAAAGGACCGTTTCCCGATGGGTTGGTATCTACATAAAAAGTGCTACGGACAAGCCGGTGGTCGGGTCCAAAACTTGAATGTAGAGTGGATAAGGTTTAGATACCATAAAACGGCTGAGACCTTATCCCATCCTTTAGAGGAAAACCCTCTATCCCTTCTCAGCAACCTGGCACCTGAGTATATGCGTTCGTACAGTACGTATATGAATGGACTGGGCGGGGAATTTTTTACCTTCTTTGTTCGCGGGTTTGTTCCGCGTTTTCGCCTTTTTCTTACACGGCGTTTAGCGTTGCGGCTTCGCCGCGTACTGCAAACGATTGCACAATATGTATTATATATTAGATGAACATCACAAACCTATTGAAACGGATACGGATAGTTGGGCAGATTGGATGGACCCAAAAGAAAGACGCCGGTTAGTAGCTGCGGACTTTTTACATCAGGGAACACCAGACGAGATTCACGTCAGTACGGTATTCTTAGGGATAGACCACGGATACGGAGAGCATCATGTACCTGTATTGTTTGAAACAATGGTGTTCGGTTTAGAGGGTGAGATACCTGGGGAATTGCAACGACGTTATACAAATTGGGATGATGCAGTAGCAGGACACAATGAAACTTTAATCGCAGTTAAAGACCATGAAGGAATAGACTGATGCCATACGCATTAAAGAACAACACCGGATTTTACCAAGAATATCTACGCCGGGATATGCAATGTCCTACATGTGGGACTAGGCATTCTTATATGACAAGGCTCTTTCCTTCAAGGGGGGACGCTATGAGAAAGCAGATAGCAGACAAGGAAAGTAACTGGGAGATAGTAGAATTAACTGAAGGAGATGATGATGTGCTTACAGGCTAATCAATCGGTGACGGATTTGGTAACTGAATACTTTGAATGGCACCCAACAATGGAAGTCCATAAAGTATTACGGTTTAACTGTACGGGATTAAAACGTACGGAAGGTGGAATCGGTAGGCAAGGCTATTTTGAATCTCCTTACCGGGATGGGTTTGCATACTGTGAGGGTAACAATGTAGCAGAGGGGTTTATAAATAGAGGATGTCAACAGCACGAAAAATGCTACGGTGAGGGAGTATTGCATTGTGGAATCACTCCCTATAAAAGTTACAGTAAAAGAACACGGTCAATCTCTTTGTTAGCCCATAAAAATCACTTTGTTGCTGCGGGGACTAACAACAAAATTGTACCTGACGAAGTACAGGACTTAATGAATCACGTTGACGACCCCGGCTTCGTCTTAAAAGTATTAGTAGCCTTCGGGGTTTGCATTGAAATGGTATTTACGGAATTGTACCTATCACCTTACGAATTTGAGAAGTATGCCGTATGAGTAACATTAGAACATATTTTATCGGTGGCTGTAACGACGGTAAGGATATGATGATAGGTGAAAGGGATGTTACCATAAGAGTACCTGTCTATGGTAAACGGCCTGTCTACGCTGAAACTGGGAAGGAGGTTGCCCGGCCTTCTTACAGAACTCAGATTTATAGGGTTGCTTTAGTAACTCCCCATTTTCAATTAGCGATTATTGATCGGGGCGACCCTGAAAACGCTGAAATGCAAGTACTTAGGGCGTTACTCGAATGGTATCATCTAAAGTCGGATGTAGCTGATAGAGTCCATAAAATAAAACACGATTTAAGGGGTATATACGTTGCACCTGCAACGGAACGTCATTTGGAAAATCTCATACTGGAATTGGAATCTATCTTGGAGGACATTAAATGACTATGACAATAAAATGTGCCAGATGTAATAGGTATTCTCCCGTCAGCCATATTTACGATTCCCGAAAACATATTGTTGTATGTGCTTGCGGGGGGAGGGCAGTAGTAATACACTTGAATATAGCACAAGTAGAGAACATTCTTAATCTTTCTAGAAAGGATGTTAGAAAAGACTACGCTCTTTTAAGTATGCGGAAAGTCGAGGAGTCCGGTTACGGAAAAGGTCGTAAACTATTTTCTAGCAAAGGGCGGAAGAACGACTAATTTTGCAAACGTTTGCACACGGAGCTATTATGGCGTCACTAGATCAAATTAAAAACGCTTTGAAAAAGCAAGGCGTTACAAAACAAGTAGTTCAAAATAGGGCTTGCATACTACATAACCCTGTCCCGAAAGAAGGGCCGTTTTTGGCTTACGAGGATATTCCGTTAGGTGCTGAAATGCATCAGTATACATTAAGTTGCAATCGCTTTACAGCCGGACTTGTAGTTATAGATGGGATAGTGTATAATCATAGTAGGAATTCAAGGTTTCCATTTCGTAACTATGCTGGGTACACTGTTGAATATCTATTCGAGAACTTCCATAGAATGGTGGGTAACACGCGGGTTATTCTTCTTGTAATATGTGAATGGCAGGGTACTTTAGACGCATCCCATAAACATGAATCATGGCGAAATATACTAGCGGAGAAGCGGTTGAGTGGAGAGAACGTATCCATCGAAAAACCGGGGTAATCATAGAATCCAATCGTTACTGGTCTAAGGTAAATCGGGACGATGATGACGAAGAATACGACCTTATATTAACCAAGAAGCTACGACCGATAGGAAATTCGGTTGACTAATCCTGACGGATCGGGTATAATATTACTATCGCCCAAAACCGGATCACGAGGATTAACAATGCTACCACACGACTTCACAATACTACACGCCGTATTAATGGTTTATGCGGTAGGATTTATAGTAATGCTGTTTATATGTCACAGCATTATAGACAAGCAGTTTCCAAGTGAGAGCGGGGTAACGGTACTTATAAGTGCGTTACTAGTAGCGTTAGGATGGCCCTATGTCCTAGCGGCATTATTAGTACAACACCATTTAGGAGGTAAACGATGATTAATCTTCGGTCCTTTGTAGAGACTGATCCCGTTAAACCAACGGATAGATTTGCTATTGAGTACGTTAGAGGATTGGATATACGAGTAGATTCGGAACACGTCATTCACCGACCTTACGCAGTTTTCCTATGGCGAGGTAGGCCCACGCAATTTGTAGCAGATTTTCGTAGTGGGATAGAAGCCTACGCTTACGCTGAATCTCTAGCTAGGCACTACAATCTAAAAAATGATCTAGTGCTAGTATCTGATGGAGTATCGGAAGTTTTAAATATCGAAATCAAAAAATTGGACACGACTGCCAGATGAAAAAAATTCCCTCGGACGAATCGTTAAAAGTTGAGAAACTCAAATTCAAACAAAAGTTACTCTGTCTCCCAACTAAACGTGATTCTAACTACGAGATCCTACTAGTCTCGACTGAGGAGAAGCCTGCTGAATTGCGAGTTTGTGATATAGAGGATGATGCTGAAAAAGTGTTGGAGTTTCTGAAGAAAGTACTCCCTAAAAAAATTATCGTAGCCCTACATCGTAAGTTAGCAAACGAAATTTCTAAACGGGCTTGGGCAGAGCGGAAGCGGAAGAAGGAATTTCACGAACGGAAGAAGAAAGAAAAATACGACTCTGAGAAACCTGATGTTGTCGATGAGGACACGTTTGCAAAATCTTGGCGGGACGAAGTTCCTGATTGGGTTGCAGAGGAGGAAGGCGTTTCTGGTGATTAAGTGACGGTTGGAAGATTACTCGTTGACAAATTGGGGGGTCAGATGGTATCATTAAGGATATCTTGTACCATTAGATGAGGCTAATTATGAGTACTTCTCCATACGTTACAGTAGCTCAAGCAGCGGACGAATTAGATGTCGGCACTCGCCATATCCGATACCTTTGTAATAAGGGATTGATAGGTGATAAAATGGGTAAGCACTGGGTCATTACTAGAAATGAGCTAGAAGACTATAAAAAAACGCGGAATCAAATTAAACAGACTGTAGGAAACTAATGGATATCAAATGGAAAACTGGGATTGAATTAAAGTACAGAGTATTCGCTAGACAATTGGAAGATACCACTCTTCGATTTGAAGAGATGCGGGATGAGATGTCATTACTCTTCACTGTACGAACATCTTTCCAAGAAACTGACGAAAAGTACTACCCGATCCATCCTGAACAGTTGGAATTTGCTAGGGGTAAGGGATACTTTTTAATGGATCTTAACGGAAGACTCCACTTAATAGTACGGTCACTCCCAATTTACATTGTATGCGATTCTCTCGAAAACGCTAAGGAGAATTTAGATACAATTTTAAATAAGTTTGGGAACAAGTTTGCAGTTGCAAGGATTGTTCAGGACATTATCACGGAAGTTCAAGCAGTTTAGGATAGCATTATGGAGGGGTCGACTTTCCTCGATGGTTGTTGGGAGCGAACATCAGAACGCTGACGTAAAGGCCGGTCTCTCCGCCATATAGTGCAAACGTTTGCATGAAATACGGATTAGCAATATTAACGTATACTAAAGATAACAGCCCCAACTACCAAATGCGGCTAGTTGATAGTTTACGGACACTACAAAATAGCGGGTATGACGGGGAATATTTCATAGTCGATGACGGATCGGTAAACCGTAATTGGCGATGGGTCGAGGACGAACTAGGATTCCTCCCCACTATCATAAAACGTAAGTTAAACGGTGGCGTAAGTAGAGGCAAGAATACGTGTATCCGACTTCTATTGGAACACGGAATAGACGTAGGGTTCCTAGCTGACGACGACATTTCATACAAAGTCGGTTGGTGGAAGCCCTATCTTAAAGCTCACGCGGAATCTGACGTGCAGCACTTCTCCTGGACTCTCCCGAAGATGCGAGCATGTACCGTGAACCATAATGGATTCCCGGTTACACGTTGTACGGGACTAAACGGAGTCCTTCTAACGTTCACCCCCCAAGTTATTGAAGACGTGGGGGGATTTCCCGTTACTAGACTTAAGTGGGGATACGATCACGTTAATTGGACTAATCGCATCATTGAAGCTGGACTTAGCCCCTTTTTTGCTGACGTGGTGGAAGGTTTGGATTGCATAGAATTGGGTCCATTCTCACAGTTTTCTCCGGTCGGGTATGGGCAACGTCGAGAAATGCACAAATACACATTTGCAAAAATAGGATCGATCTTTCAGGAGTTAGTAGAATGAGTGTTTATAGTACTTTAAAAGCCGGATGGCATTTAGATAAGATTGCCAGTTTGCGAAAGGGCGAGCCTATAACACCAGTTGAAGTACAGTTAGTACTATCTGATTTTTGTAATCACGATTGTCATTGGTGTGCCTATCGGTCTAGCAATGGACTATCCGTACAGAATTTTGGGGAGGTAGATGAGTTAGGGGTTTTGAACCATAATCCTAAACGCATGATACCAAAAGACAAGGCTATAGAAATCCTTGATGACGCTGCTAAGATGGGAGTTAAATCGATAATCTTTACGGGGGGCGGGGAGCCTACGGTATTTCCAGATCACCTAGAAGTATTCGCACACGCACTCGATTTAGGATTAGAATGTTCGCTAAACTCTAATGGAGCCATTCTTCGGAACGGCTGGCAGGATGTACTACCCGACTTTACATACGTCAGATTTTCGGTAGACGCCGGGGACGCTAATCAATACGCTAAAGATCGAAGGGTAAGTTCTAGCATCTACTCTACAGTATTAAATAATATTACTAAGGTATGTGCGGAAGTTGAACGCAGTAAGTCGGATTGTGTAGTAGGGGCAGGGTACGTAGTAACTCCTGATAATTACATACATGTATACGAAGGGATCGCCCGACTTAAGCATACGGGAGTCGAGTACGTTCGTATGGCAGCTATGCAATCTACGGAGGGGTTTGACGCATATCCGGGTAATACTTGGGAAAGGTCTAGGGCCGAAGTTAAGAGGGCTAAGGATAAATTTGACGACGATACCTTTACCGTAGTTGATCTTACTGATAACGTAATGGGGGCAAAGCCTGATTACGATTTTTGCGGATTTCAGCACTTTGTAACGTATATCGGTGCGGACTTAAACGTTTATCGATGTTGCTATACGGCATACGCGGACCTGGGGCGAATCAACAGTCTAAAATTGCAAACGTTTGCACAATGGGTTAAATCGGAGAGCACCAGGGAATTACTCACGAATTTCAGTGCTAGGTCATGCGACAATTGTGCGTTAAACGAAAAGAACAAGGTTATCATGTATTTAACCGACCCAGATCCCAAACACGTAAATTTCGTATGAGGAAAAGATGCTAATTAATCATAAATTGAAGATGATATACATAGCTAATCCGAAAACGGGTTCGTCAACAGTTCGTGTATGGTTTATAGATAAACTCGGGGGGGAATTGGTAGATAGAAAAGACAGTAGATTACCGCACTCACCGGGGCACGATCCGTTTATAACTCCTGAAATAAAGGGAGAGTATTTCCTATTTACAACTATCAGGTGTCCGTTTAGGCTAACTGTGTCTAGATATTTATATACTAGACGACATTCAAGGCACCCCGTTTATCACATTACTAGTAAGTTCGGTTTTAAGGATTCGTTGAGGAGAGTAATGGACGAAGGTAGGTGGCCCAGCCAAACTCATTTTTTAGGGAAATGTACAGCTAAAATTGATCTATTCGTTAGAAATGAAGACGGGCTATTTGAACAACTTTCTAAATTGCCGGGATGGTCAAACATAGAGCCTTGTCGAGTAAACGCTAGTCCGTATCCTAAACCGTGGCATGAGTTTTATGACGAGGAAACTGAGCAATGGGTAAGGGAATATTACGCTAATGATTTTGAGCAACTCGATTACCCAAATACTGTACATCTCGCTAGAAAACAATATCCCGAGATATAATGTTAATTTCAACGAAGCTACAGACTATATTTCTACATAATCCTAAGTGTGCGGGGTCGTCCATAGCTGATACTTTATTACGACATCCCAAATGGGGATTTAAGAGGTCGTGGAAATTATATAGGACTTGCAGAAAGGATCAGCACTCTATAATTATTCCTAGACCCTGTTTGAATTATTACGTGTTCACAACTTGTAGAAATCCTTACGACAGAATAGTGTCGGCATACTCATGGCTTATAGAGTACAAAAAATGGAATGTATCTTTCGATCAGTATATTATGGAAAACTTAACTGGGCAGGGGTGGATGAGGACTCAAGACCAGTATACACGTCAAGCTCAAGTAGTTATTAGGTACGAGGATATGGCAGCGGGGTTAAATCAATTACCTTTTGATTTAGGAGAACTTCCTGAGATAAATAAGACATCTACCAGACCTCACTGGAGTACGTATTTAGAGAGTAATCGAGTACTGCATAAGATACATCAATTGTACGGAAACGATTTTATTAGTTTAGGGTACGATAAATGGCAATCAACTGGTTAGGAACACTAGTATTAGAGCAAGTGAATTGCACGGATTCCATTCTTGATATAGGTTGCGGAATAATGCAACCTACGGGTGGACCTATTGGCTCTAGACATTTCGGGGTTGATATATTCGACCAGTATTTAAATCACATTAGGAAGGACACGCCTACGATACGCGGCTCGGCCCCAGAGATATTTAAAGCGTTTGTAGATAAATCATGGGATTGGGTTCTATTACTTGATGTAATAGAACACATGGAAAAGGATGCCGGTAGGCTATCAATTAGAGAGGCTGAACGGGTTGCTAGAAAGGGAGTACTGATTTGTACTCCAAAAGGGTATATTCGACAAGATGCTTGGGAGGCTTGGGGTATGAGACTTAACCCTTATCAAGAGCACTTATGCGGATTCGAGCCCGAAGAATTAAATAGGATGGGATATACTACGATTGAAATCCGTAAGAGTACTGAGCAGCACGGAGAGGCTGTGCAAACGTTTGCAAAAAAGATATTTGAGATGGAACTGTAAGAATAGTGATTAAAAAACGAGCATATACATATTGGGAAGGTAATTCAATGTCATGGCTTAGGTACATGACTTTGTTTTCGTTTAAGAAACTAAACCCTGATTGGGAGTTGGATCTGTACCTCTCTCCCAATTGCCCAATTACAATAAAGAATTGGGCGGGCATCGAATCCCAAGACTACTTAAGTTTTGATGGGAAGGATTATCTACCATTAGTCCACGATTTAGGTATAAATATTAAAGATTGGGAGTGTCCTAGAGTTGACGAATCTCCGGCTCATAAGAGCGATATTTTTCAATGGCAAATGTTAGCCAATACGAATGGCTGGTATTTCGATATGGATATCCTATTTGTGAAATCGTTTGCACAATTCTATAAGCAAACTTTAGATTACGATACGGCAATTGCGTGGGAGCGTCCTGGGGGTAGGGGATGGGCGTATTACTCCATAGGATTTGTAGGGTCGTCCGGAAATAATAGATTTTTTAAGAATGTTTACAATTATACGCAGGGCCGAAAAGACTCGGGGCAGCAATATCAGAGTTACGGGAATGAGGCGATCCATCAAGTACTTAACAGTAACGGTTGGTCAGTCTTGGAGGAGAAGTTTCCTGAATCGAACCCCTTTTGTATACCTATGAGTCGGGTGTATCCTTATGATTGGCAACAGGATTCTGAAAGGTTTGAGCAATCATTAGTCCTTTCAGAGGATTGCCTGGGAATTCATTGGTACGGAGGAGCTAGGGCGTCTCAGGAGGCTAATAATAAAGTAACTCATTTAAATGCTCACAAGTTCCCGTGTACGGTAGTTAATTATGCCAAACAAGTTTGGGAGATGTAATGCGTTGTTCGATAGCTATAGCTACTAGAGAAAAAGCAGAGTATTTAGATAGAACTCTTCAGAGTATTCGTTGTCAAGATATTCAGGTTCCACACGAGATTATCGTAGTAAACGATAATGTACATGAACAAGCTACAGCCCATGTTTGTGCTAAGTGGGACGTGGAGAGGTATATTACTACTGGAAATCCTACTTACAGGAACCCGGCGGCTGCTCGAAACCTAGCTTACAAAGTAAGTACCGGAGATATTATTATAGCACAATCTGATGAAGTTATGCACAAATCCCCGAAGGCCGTAGACGATCTATGCAATCGTTTGCACGAAAATCAGTTTATAGTCGCCCAAGTATATAATTACAGTGTAGAGAGTGGCAAGCTCTTACAGCGATACACGGGTACTAGGTGTCAAAGACCGTTCTTCTTTTTAGGGTCGTTATGGCGGGAGGACTTATACGCAGTTGGGGGATGTGATGAGGACTTTATAGAACCCGGATTCGATGATAACTGGTTTGCAGACTGCCTAATTGCTGGATTAGGATTGACAGCCGTATACGAAGATACTATAATAGGACTACATCAAGACCACCCCCGACCCACGAATCTCGCATCAAGAGTTAGACACTCGAATATCCTATACCATGAGAAGGTTCAAAGGGGGGTGTATAAGGCATCGGGAGGGCCTTGGGAATGTTAACGGCATCATTCATAATACCGTGTAAGGGACGATTAGCTCATTTAAAGACGACTCTTGCAAGTAAGTTAAATCAGAAAACTGACTGTCCTTACGACTTAATTGTAGTCGATTATACCTGTCCAGATGGAACGAACTCCTGGGTAGAGTCTCAACGGGACGCCCGCTTAAAAAGTATTATTGTACCTTCTTCAGAAGATTACTTTAATAACTCTCATTGTAGAAATTGCGGGGCTAACGCTTCTACATCAGATATTGTAATATTCTCCGACGCCGATTGCTTTATTCACGAGGATTGGCTACAAATTGTTATGGACGGGTTCCATCTTGATAGTAACGTAATCGGATTCGGTAACGATTATCAAAAAGGTGACGGACAAGTTGGTAGGGGTACTTGGGCAGTACGGAAATCGGTATGGCAAAGTTTAAGGGGTTACGACGAGCACATGGAGGGTTGGGGGGCAGAGGAACTTGACTTTTTGTGGAGAATGCAATCGTTTGCACAAATAAGCAGGGCTAAAGTTGCTCCGTTTGAACGGTCGTTAGTTTGGACAATCGATCACCAAGATACGCTACGAACACAATTCTACGATGAAAAAGACAAAGATCGATCTAACATGCGAAACTTTAATTCTCGGAGATCCCGTGGACTAGTAAATCCTTACGGATTTGGGGAACTTTCGAGAAACAATTCTAATTTTAATCGTTGAAAGGGTTAGTTATGGAATGGATCGCAATTATTACGCCAATTGCTATTAAGTTGATCGAACGTTGCCGCGAGAAGCGGGAGTTAAACGAGGTCAAGGCCAGTGCCAAGGATCGAAAGGTAGGCCGTTGGGCTATTCGACGAGAATTAAAAAAACAGGGCTACTCCAAGAAGGATCGTAAGGAAGCGATGGCGGCGTTACGGGCCTATGAAATGGACGATGACGATGTAGACGAGTTCGTAGAGAACGCTGTTGACTAAACATATTCCATAAGGAATTAGACCAATGAGAACCTTACTTTTAACCTTTTTGTTGCTATGCGGGATGACCGCAAACGCACAGGAAATCTTGTTGACGCACCAAGTAATTGCGTCTTCACCTATCGACGGTGAGGGATACAGTTGGACCGTCTTGGTCGATGGTACACCTAAACTTATTGACGACTCTGATAAAAAGACTATTATCGTAACTTTACACGGCCAATCGAAGATTGTCTTAGTACTTTCAGTTGTTTCGGGCAGCGAGCTAAAAACATTTGTTAGTGAGGCGAAACCCGGACCTAAGCCCGGACCCGATGTACCGGACCCTCCAATAGTAAAACCGGAAGGGGTGTCGTCGCTAGTGATCGTCTACGAGTCAGCAGACCAGACGCCATCCCTGCAAAAGCTATTCGTGACGATCAGGACGACGTTCAAGACGTATCCAGTGCAGATAGTGGATCAGGACTCAGGGAACCCGAACCTGAAAACACAGATCGACGCAGCGAAAACGCTCGGCCTACCCGCAGTCGTCTCTTTAGACGAAGACGGTAAAATCGTTTCGACCGTTGCTTTGCCTGCTACTTACAAAGAATTTGAGGAGGCACTCAAATGAGCGAAGAAGAGATCCGTTGGAAGTTTGGACTTTACACACACCTTCGTTTCGTCCACGGTGAATTAAAGTGGTTATGGGACGATACAACTCGCAACTGGTAAGGGCAATTAAATGAGCGAGATAATCCTCGACTTTGCTAACGACGGTGTTCACGACGGTCTATATAACGGTTGTGTTCCAAGAGAAGATAGGTTAGGTGAAAACCATACTCTGTTTTCGAGTGCGGGCATTGAAACCATTCCACGTTCCGAATGGAAGGAGACGCCTGAATCCGAGTCGAACAAGATGCTACTTGAAAAGATTAAAAGTCAAAAGCAGGAATCATCTTGTACTGCTAATAACACGACGCAGAACCATGAAGTTCTTTGGAATCTCATGTTTGGGAAAGAGCATTGGGTCGAGCTATCGCCTATCTCGGTCTATAATCAATGTAATGGCGGGCGTGATAGAGGAAGTTCCGTTCCTTGTTGTATGAAAACAATACGGGACATCGGAGCATTGCCTGCTAACACTCCACGCAATATCGCTTTCATGGAAAAGCACGGTCTTAATACGAAGCACGTAATGGATTTGACTGGGTATAAGCAAAAGTATCCGCAGGATTGGAAACAGACCGCCCAGCATTTCCGGATCGAGGAAACTTACGATATTGCAAACGTCGATGAAATGGCTACGGCATTGCAAAACGGCTACACAGTTTCTTACGGTCGAAGCGGCCATTCGATTATGGCAATTCGCCTCGTTTATCGAAATAAACAGTGGTGTTTCGAGTACGCAAACTCATGGTCGCCTCAGTGGGGCAATCACGGGTATGGATACGATACGATAAATTACGTCAAAGGTTCAATCAGTCGCTATGGTGCGATTGCCGTACGAACCGTTGTATCTCCTACTTTTATGCAAGGAAAATAACTATGCCTGACGACATTAAAGCGGCCCTTAGTGCTAAGGCAGAGGAGCTTAAAGGCGACGACGCAGGCTTCTCTATCGAGGGTCTTTGGAACGTTATCGAAGCCGTATTGCATGACGGAAAACTTACGCAAGGCGATTTTGAGCCAGTTGCTCAATTTGCTGAAGAAATGTTTGATACGTATGTCGTACCGTACGATATTCCAAAAGTCAATAGGATAGTAGAGTCCATTATTGAACAAAGGATACTTCGTCCTGGTATTCGTATTGGACTAAAAGTACTATTCGAGAATTACGTTTCTGATTAAGTTACGTAGTAGCTCACGGAAATTAAGGACGGTCCAAGTCGGGCCGTCCTTTTTTATTTGACGGACGGAAGAACATCTTATATAATATTTTATATCGGGAATTATATATTGACAACTCATTACGGTTATGCTATACTAAATCATCGACGGGAGTATCTATAATGTTCGCATATTTAGATCGAGAATTAGTCATTTTCGATACGGAATTTACAGAGGAAGGTCTGTTCGGGGGGAAACCTCCTGAACTTACTGAAATTGCGGGCATTAGGGTAAGCTCTGATCTAACAATTATTGACGAATATCAGTCGTTAATACGCCCAAGTGACCTTTCTAGATGGTCAGAACAGCATGTTCGGGCGACGGGAATATCTACAGACGATCTATCAAACGCTAAACCTTGGAAGGAGGTATGGAAGGATTGGTCTAAATTTACTAGTTGTACTGGAACACGATTAGCGGCTTGGCACGCTTACACAGACTATAAAGTACTAGTGACTGCATACCAACGGGAAAAGTTGGGATATCCACACAACCATTTTTTATTAGATGTAGCATCGATGGCCTACAGTATTTTCAGTTATCTCGGAGTAGTCCCTAAAAATTGGGAGCTTGCAAACGTTTGCACACGATTAGAGATACCATATACTAAACGCCACCGAGCAATGGAGGATTCCCGAGCTACTTATAATATCATGGAACGGTTACAAAATTTTGAGGAATATTTCCTTGAAGGGAGTCAAAATGATACCGGAAATACCCCCCGAGGTCCGGGCTCTACCATATCGGGATAGGATGAAGTGGCACGAACGTAGAATCTCTAGGGAATTACCAGTATACGATTTTCTAGATTCGGTACAACAATCCGAAAAAGAAATTTGGGAAGTAACGGAAGATTTAGATACGGTACGGGAAAGAATCCGAAGCCTAGAGATCAGTATCGCTCTAATGCAAACGGGGCGGTTCCATAGTTTAACTATTAATCTTTCGCAGAACGTAGCTATCATTAAAACGCTTGGAGTACGGAATCCTAAGAGAGCTTACCATATCAAGGTATTACTCGCCATCGAGGCCGAAATACGAAGTATATGTGAAGCTACGGGAGAAGACTTCGAGAAGTATCATCGGTCAAAGGAGTTTCCAGATGCACGTTGATATACCAATTAGTATAGGAGAATTGTGTGATAGGTTGTCCATACTAAGAGTAAAAACGTCGAAGATAAAAGACCCTAACTTAGTTCGGGTTTGTCAGGAGGAGTACGTAAGACTTAACGAGTTAGTACCACCACTTCCTAAAGAGGCTAGACTTTATTACGAAGAGTTGTATCAAGTTAACGGCCTCCTTTGGGACGTAGAAGATAAAATCCGGGCTGCGTTGAAGGACTGGAAGCTAGATCCCGAAGTTGATTGTCGAAAGTCGGCTATCATTGGACTGTCTGCTAAGGTAATACAGTATAACGGGCATCGAAGTCAATTAAAAAATCAAATTAGTACGTTATTTGGATCGAATATCGAAATCAAGAATTATAGGAAATAACATGCTTGCTCAAATGTATTCAGTACAGGAATTGGACCGTAGTGTACGGACAGACTTTGAACTGCCTTCCGACCCATATTCTGACGATCCCGAAGTGGCCGATAAAGCAGGGGATTATCTGAGAGAATTGGGATTATTCTTTTATCGGGATGAGGAAAACGTTAGAGGTATAGTACTTCAACCTAATAATTTAGAAGAAGTTATAACGGAGATGTCGGGATTCGTAGCCTTTAAACATCTAGTCCAATTGGACGAAAATGACTTTACTCCATTAGCTTGGAGTAAAGCTACTCCTAGCATAATTGAGAAGAATGGTGATGATCGAGCGTGGCTACATTTTAATTCTAAGAGGTACATTGAAACTGTTAGTGCCTCGGCCATTAAAACAGGAGTTATTGCATCGTGAGCGACGACTACTTAATCGAAGACGAGGATATTGAAACCGCTCTGTATTTCAAAGAGAAATGGGGACCGTTTGGTGCAAACATTTGCACTAGCCGGAATCCCGAGCGGTGTGATATTTGCGGGGCTAGGATCAAACATTCTGAAAAGCATGTTAAGGCCCAATCCCTAAAGGATAAGGAAAAACCTCCTCTTAGGATATGCTTCGGTAAAGTTTGCGGCAAAGCTCTTTTCGGGGAGGTTAACTGGAATAAAATTCTATTTAAAAGCATAGCAGGTAGAGTTGAGCATTCTAGTGACCCTCGTATTTTAAAGGAGGAAATCGAAGCTGACGAAGCAGCAGAGGTTAAAAAGGATGCTATGACAGTAAAGTTTTTAGAGGATTGTAGGATTGCTACGTCTATAGCTAGAATCCATTCTTCGGATAAGAAGGACGGAGGATTTAATATTAAGAAGATCGTGAGCATTTTATTAGATTGGGATACGCGACGATCACTTACTAGTAAGCAATTGGACACTTTGCAAAAATATAATCGGGCTTGTAAGAGGGAGTCTTTCGTGGAGACGTTATGAGTAAAAGTAATACATTAACGGATTTGAAAAACAAACTTAAAAAATTAAAAGATAAGGAAGCGGCCCTTGAAGCAGATTTAGCTATACGGGAACATCCAGAACTTGAAGACGGGATCTACGACGTAATTGTTGCAATGGCAACATTAAAACGGTTAGACACTGATATCCGACTTTTGGAAACCAAATTTGACGGGAAGAAGTTAGAGCAATCTAAAACTCAACTAGAATTTTATAGGAAGAAGGTAGAGAATTTAGAGGGGAAAGACACTCCCGCAGCAATCAAGATGATAGATTACTATAAACGGAAAATGGATGTTATGGGAGGAGCTAAGGAGAAGAGGAAGATACCTACTCACGATGGCCTACTCTTAAAACGGGAAAGGGCTTTATCGGAGTTGGAATCAGCCGTCAAATTGTGGGCACCTAAATTTAGGGAGTACGGATTTAATTTTAAATTACTGCTCCCATCAATTTGTGACTATGTGGACGCATAATTACTTGTTTGACAAATTGACCCTCTTAGATTATAATATCTATTAATGATTACGCCCCCACTATATACCAATTGTATTCAACACGGAAACAATGCAAACATATTCACAAAAACATACCTTTGGCGAGCCGGGGACTCGAAATGAAACATATTTACATATTTGAAGACGGGACTATCGGCGTGGGGGACGACCCCACCAGCGAAGATAGGGTAAGTGTGGCACAGGGTATGCTATCGATTGTACGAATAGATATCGTAAGCACAGAAACGAACGAAGTAAGAGCCCTCGAATATTTGCCTTCGGGCAATTACGGGGAACTCGACAAATGTGAAAAGTCCTGCGTTTGTTCAGGACAGGAGTATCATCACCTTTAGACGGGAGTATATTATGAACTTAGATTTACGTACAGAACAGGCCCCTGAATCTACAGAAGGAAAGATTCAGGAAGCGGCCTCGGAAACAGTGACACCCGTGGACCCGGAATTGGGCCTAAACATAGATTACGTGAAAAAGAAATTAGAGTTTCTCGACGGGGTTTTAGTAACAAAGCTAAATAATATTGCCGAGGGATTAAAGCTAAAGAAGGCTACGATACGACAAAAATACAGAGTCTTAGCCAAGGAAGAAACGGACGCGGCTGCTGAAGAAGTCAAAGCTGACCGAGATAAGGCTCGAAAGGATACCCGACGAGCCAAGAAGAAATGGGAGCAAGTACTTAAAGCCTTAGAAATTGAAGAAGTAAAAGCGGAAGTCGGTCCACCATCTAACTGATGGCTAACGATACCGCATCAAGGAGTCTGCCGGTTCTTCCCGTCCCGGTAGGCTCCATTTTTATTTACTGCAAACGTTTGCACGGAGTAATACAAATGGCAATATTTAATGATACAGACATATCAAAATCAACTCGGGAGATGGCGGAACTACTACACCAACTCCACAGGAAAATAAGCGTAGGGTTCAATCAGGACGGCATAGCCAACCCCGACGACTTAATGAGACTCTTAGGAAGTATTAAACAGCAGCTTAACACGCTCAATACTCAAACCATAGTAATGTCGTCGTTCTGCCAAGCTATCGACGAGGTACTATGTACCGAACGTAGCGACGTTGAGGCAGAGGTAAAGGACCGAATGAAGAGATGCTTGGATAAGCAGATCATCGATTTTACGGCACTATTCGAGAAATACAAAGCCGAAGAAGCTAAACCCAAGATCGCTGGAGCGGACGGGAGAATACTAAACAAATGACTACCCGAGAATTTACTTGCGAAGGATGCAATCAGGTCTTCGTAACGGATACGCCTGAAGAAGAAGTTAAAAAGGACCACGAGAAAACCTTTCCCGAGCATAAAGGAGAAGCTATAGCGGTTGTCTGCGACGATTGCTATAAAAAAATACTAAAGACGCTAGGAGTCGAATCTAATTGACACGACAAGCGGGATACGATATAATATATCTATCGGATAACGAATACTGAATATCGGAGTACAAAATGGAACCTTTTAAGGACGGAGATCGTCCGAGTGAGAACGTATACTATTTAGCCTCATCGGCAGTTCAAAAGTGTATAAGAAGGGGACACGACGTTGCGGCCATTAACTTCGCTAAGGTAATGTGGAAGATGTGGCCGTTTAAGACATGGAAACGGATGTGGATATGGCTATCGGAAGACTGTTGTAGAAACGTAGAAGCATTAAGATTATTCAAAGAGCCGTTTGACTCTAGAAACTTTTCTACGATGGTCCCAATAATCCGGGCATTAGCTAGGGGACCAAAAGATCGAACGGGAGCCAGCCTTTCTCATTTAATGCGGCTCCATAATATAAGCCCGATTATGGTACACAACCTGCTAAAAGATCAACCAGTCCACAAACAAGTATTAGAATTTTGCAAGACTTGGGACGACAGGAATCCTCATAAGTACGCTATCTACGACGGATTCGATTTCGCACCTGATCGGGACTGGGTTATTGATGTAGCAGAGAAGGGTGATAAGTTCGACTTTGAACGGTTCATTCTAGCGATACCATATTTCTTTATTGCAAACGTTTGCACGGAATCTGAAGCAGATCCTATCGACGAATGCGAACCATGTACCTTTTGGGACGATTGGCTACCATTAGAAGCAATTGATGGACATACCCGACCAGGACAAGCGGCATTAGGAACGTATTGTAAACACAAAGGGTTTCCCGAATTAAAAGTAAATAATTCAAGAGGCTTAAAGCCCGTAGTATTTTTTAACGAAGGATGGTTGGCTCGAAAATACCAACCGTACGAGTTCGATTTTATGCGGCTACTCATGGATCATACTAAAGAACAGGAACCATTTAAAGTAACATCGGGCTACTACGAACCTTGGGTCAGGGACTATTGCAACAAAGAAGTACTTCCAGAGCTACACAACGTAAGGGATTGGGTTCTTCGCAAAATGTTTGCGGACGACATGAAAAGATTTAAATTGGAATACCTAAAAGACCTAATAGCATGAAAAAAATAATTATATTTACGTACTCTGAAATAGCTTGTAAACTAGCGGAGGATCTAAAGATTTCGGGTGCGTACGATGTATGGACAATATCGGACGAAGAAAACGCTGATATACAAATACGTCCTCACGAACCGGCTGATATTTTAGCACTCCTTAAAGCTATTGATGTAGACGGAATGCCTATTGACGCAATCCTATTCGACTCCAAGAGCTTTGAAGCTAAAAAAATGTTAGTAGGGGAAACAGAGTTACCCGACCCATTCGAGAGTAAGGATCAGTTCCATCATACTGTAATTACTCCACTTATGCTAATTCTTTATGGAATCGAGTTTGGACGATTCTCGGAAACTACTCGAATAGTTTTCTTACAACATGAAATAGTCAACATAGTATACCAAATGTGTCAAGGCTGTCAATCTCAACTTTCTTCTTACATAGCAGACCAAGAAGCACGGGAATTTGTATCGAATATCGTTGTAGAGTCACGAGAAGCGGACGAGTCTTCATTACTAGCCGCAGGACGTAGATTTTTACTGGAAGCTACTTCTAGTGGAAAGGTACTAGTGTATTAATGCAAACGCTTGCACAAATGATGGAAAATGGTGGGGTAGGATTACTAACTACATGGTGTCTAATAGCTACTGCGGGATGGCTATGGGAACTATTCCGATCCAAGGACGCATTTAGTCCGACAGACCTACTAGGTAAAAAGCCCAAGGGGGATAAGGACGAGGCTTATTACCAGAGACTCATTAACAACATTTTGCAAGGGCAGCTTGAGTTTAGGTTAGACGATGGAACTCGGGTGGACATACTCACCGATTATTTTGCAGTAGAGGTGGACTGGGCACACAAATGGTACGAGGGACTCGGACAAGCCTTTCATTACGGTCTCAAGACTCAGAAAATACCTATGGTATGTTTAATCGTCCGATCTAAAAGCGACGAAAAATACGTAGAGCGGGCTATTGACGGGTTAAGGAATACTAGATGTAACATCAACGGTATGAATTATACACCTGGCCTACTAGTTTACAGGGACTATTTATAATGACTAAGAAACAAATAACTGACAAAATGACTAGGCAACAAGCCGATAGATTCGTAGAGTTGCTTGGACTACACCCAATAGGCGAAAAGCCTCCGCTAACTAAAGAAGAGATTGTTGAAAGACAGGTAGTTGAGGAACAAGACGAGGAAAAAGAGTAGATGAGAATATTATTTGAACATCAGTTATATACCTCGAATAGCCTTCGGGGTAACAGTATGTATAATGCTTTTAAGCATTTGGTGGCGGGGATAAAAGCGTCAGAGTTGCCAATAGTTCCATACTACGCAGTTCCTAGTAGGGGGGCAACTACTACTGCACGAGAGATACGGGAAGACGGATTCATACCAATTTCGGGGGGACAAGACGGGTATTCTAGCTATCCGTTTACAGATTACAGTCCTACTATGGTAAATAAGGTACAAGATAAAAACTTTGTCGTAGATGCAGTAGTTACCAGTCGATATGCTCACGCAAGTAAACTTCTAAGGGTCCAACATCAATCCGCGTCACCTTGGCGTATCCCGATCACAGTTCCCATTATTAATTGGATAATGGAAACCCCTCTAGATCCAAGCATGGACACCCTCCGCGAACCCGACGTACTTATGGAACTTGCGTCGTCCGCTGCGAGTCAACCTTGTCTCGTTCCTAGTTGTGATGACATGGTATACTTACACCGTATTTACAAAGAGTTATTAAGTCCGGTTCAAGTACAGAAGGCTAAGCATAATACGCATGTGCAAACGTTTGCAATCAACTACGATAAAATAGACGAACGGGCAATCGAGTTTGAAAAATTCCGGGCATTGCGTAAAAAAACGAATCAAGTTAATATATTCCACGGCGGATCGGGAGAAGCCAAGCGACACGTCCGCGAATTGGTAGATATCGTTAAACAAGTACGTACAATGCTCCGCGATGTAGAAGTACGACTAGTTTTAGTATCTCAAGGAGA
>Ga0098052_1000554_pt1 | contig 23868 bp, 21 predicted proteins | sample 15_taG_FD_81591 | JGI IMG/M metagenome (GOLD analysis project Ga0098052, IMG submission 81591) | Marine viral communities from the Subarctic Pacific Ocean - 15_ETSP_OMZ_AT15312 metaG | ecosystem: Environmental > Aquatic > Marine > Oceanic | place: Pacific Ocean | collected 2015-01-18
AAACCCCATTGTCGTCAATGTGAACAATCGTCTTGATCTCCTCCCGCAGTTTCCCTTTCACCTCTCTCGTAGCTGGGAACTCGACGGCCATCCCTCGGTCAGACAAAACCGCTAACCAGCGATTCGCGGACACTTCAATCGAAGCCAACGCAGCCTCCGCCATATGAGCCCTCGCTCCCTTCGGTCCCAGAGCCTCCAGCCATGATTGAGCCGCGTTCAGTGTCCATTTAGCGTGCTGGGCCACTGCCTGGGTCACCCCTAACTCGTGCTTGAGTTTCCCGATTGACTCAATCTCAGCCTCAAATCGAGACTGAAACGGGTTCTCCGTCTTTACAAGATCCTTCAAACGCCGCACAGCCTGATTCAACTCGCGCTGAACAGCTGGAGCCTCCTCGCTTCCAGTGGGGAGTGCACTGAGGTCGTCCTTCCACTCAAGCCTCGCGTTAACCAACCACTCATCGGCGTCCCTCATAATCTTCTGACAGTTCCGCGTCTCGGCCTCAGCTTTTTTAGCCTCGGACTCTAAGATGTTTCTTTTCGATGTAGCCGCTCCAAGCTTTTTAACGACAATCGGTCCAATCGCCTGATCGCAGGTGGGGCACGGATCTCCTAGCGTCAACCCGCTCAGCTTAGTGGCTTCCTCAGAAGCCGCTCGAAGCTGGGCATAGGACTCACGGTAGAACTTCTCCGCTGCAACGACTGCGTCCTGATACGGCTTCCGATCCAGCTCAGGCTCTGCTGCCTCTAGCGCTGCTCGCTTTTTAAGGCTCCCGCTCAGAAGAGCGTCCGAGTCGATCTTCGCGCTGTGCAGCTCATGGAGCCCCTTGACCTCAGCCTCGATTTCAGCGAGCTTGACCCCTTTCTCGGTCGTCCATTCCTTCAATTTGCGCTCAGTCGCGCTCACATCAATCCGGGCTAACCGCGACTTAATGTCGTCAACCCGTCTCTCCGCTATCTCGTGAGCCTTGATAGCGCTGGAACGCTGCACCTTGGCTCGGTCGAAAGCTTCTTCCAGCTCTGCCGCTCCACTGATCGCGTCCAGAATAGCCCGTTTTCGAGAGTCGGTAGCCTCCGCAAAGCTCCAGGGATCTCCCTGCCCTCGGACTACCGTGCGGCACCACGTCTCATAGTCTGCGCCCACAATCCCATCAATCATCGTCTGAGTCGCGTCTGCCAGCGGAGTTCCGTGGTCGTACACCGTGATCGAATCCGCTCCAGTCAGCTTCCGCTCCCTCACTATCGTCCAATCGAGAGACTCGTTATCAGGATCAATGATCCTAATCTCAACGATTGCTTCGTGCTGGTCGCTCCCGACGACCGCCTTACCGCTGATCGCTCGAGTCCCGCTCCCCATCCTCTCTGGGGGACATTTCCCATACAGGCACCACGTCAGAGCCTTGCTCACCAGCGTGCTTTTCCCGGCTCCATTGTCACCGATAATAGCGACTGGGCCTTGACCGTTGAGGGTGAGTGTCTGGCTTTTGGACCCGTAGGAACCGAACCCGGAGACACTAATGTACTCTAAGACTGCCATAAACCGACCTCGTCTGCCCATGCAAGGAGGTTGGCTGGCTGCATTCGTTCGCCATCTGGTCCGTAGACCCGATTGACATACTGAAGAACCGCCTCCTGCGGATTGGAATTCTTATCCACGATCTTGCGCTGACTGGCCCCAGACTCAGCGATAATCGAAGCGCCCTCTAGCCCAGCGTCCTTCAGAACCCTGGATTTCTGTTTGACCGCTTCTCGAGTGCCGTTCACGACGACCCTCACTCGGTCTCCAGCCCTCATCTCTGACGGAGCCTTCGGGTCAGCCCCTCCCAGATCCCAAAGCACCGTGTAGTGCTTAGGAGCGGAGAGGTTGTAGGCTATGCGCTCAGGAACGTCTGGTTCGCCACACGGCCAGCCAATCGGGAACTTCTCCCAGCGCAGCCAGCCCTTCTTCTGCCCCTCCTCCGCGAAGGAAGTCTCGTAGGGTGAGCCACAATAGATAATGGAGCCAAGATTCTGAGGCATATGGTAGTGCCCTGAGATCACCATTTCAGCCGTCACTTTATTACAGGAGAGCCCGTCCATATCGCGTCTCATGCTGTTGACGTAAGAGCCCTTCCAGCCCTGGTGAACCCACCAGCATTTAGCGGTCCCGTTCTCACCCTTCTTCAGAGCGCCGACTGCGCTCCAGAACTCCTCTGCGGAGTACTGGTATGGGACCATCAGCCCCACATTAGTGACCTCCGGGTGAGTGAAGACTCGAACATTCGACCTGTTTGCGAAGTTCGCTAACCGATCAAGGCTTTCCAGAGCGTTTCTGGCACGGGTGTACTGGTCGTGATTTCCGACGACAATGTACACCTCCCCTCTGAACCGTTGCAGTGTATCTCTAAATCGGTTGAAGGTAGGCATATGCACCGTGTCTGCCTGATCGAGGATATCCCCGACTAAAACCGTAGTGCCTCCACACTCCTGGTCGTCGGCCAGAAGAGCCTCCAAAGCCTCAAACACCCACTGAGCTGTCCGCTGCGATAGATGGAGATCGCTGGTCGCTCGGACTACCGCTTCTCCCTGAGACTGAATCGGACTCATCGTCCCTCCATGTAGATTTCAGTCAGAACCTCTTTGAGCTTTTCATTGCCGCTCAACATCTCAGCCAGCTCTGACCAGCCTCTGAAACTCCGGTCGTCGTCTCCCAGTAGCTCTGGATCGGTAAACCGGCTCCAGCCTCCACCCACACGGATAATCCCTCGCTCTTTCAAATCTTCAAACAACGCCCACGCGTCATTGGCTCCCTTCCCGAAAAGTAGCCCAAACCGCTCCACCCTGTACGGGTCGTTCAGCTTATTCTTGGGTACTTTAATCTTGACCTCCTGCCCGATAGGAGGGTGCCCCTGCGCTCGGCTCTTGCCTGGAGCAAATATATCGCCGCACCGATCAACCTCAACTCGGATTGTCGTGTGGTATTTGATCCCCCCTCCGCCATACGTCTCGCTCGTGGGACCGTACATATTCCGACCCATTGCGATTTTCTCGTAGCGCTGGTTCACCAGAATCATCCCGATTGCTTCATCATCAATCAGTTGGACCAGTCTCCTCAAATTGCGCCTAATCACCCGTGCTGCGGTAGCAGGATGCACATCGCGAGCAGATCCATCCAACTCAGCCTCCGTAGCCGTTCCTGCCACGCTGTCCCATCCGATCACGACTGGTCGATCTGCCTCTTGGATCAGCTCATTAGGTACACCTTTGGCCCAGTCGGTGAGAGCCTTCTTCCGCTCGGCTGAGTCCTCAGTATGGATAACGACTGGACCCAGGAGCTTACGACTGGCTGTGTCTCGGATCCCGCTCGGCCTTAGACCGACCGACTTCTGCCAATCGAGTAGTGCTGCCGCCTGAGCCCGACCCCACTGCACAAAGTCATAACTCGCGATTGGCTTTGCGTTTTTCGGTCCCTGTGGGTCGAATACCACATAACGATAGGTGTTCAGCTTCTGCATTTTGCAGCCAGCCCTCGCCAGAGCGTCCACCCAGGCTGTGGCGTTAAGATGAGCCACAGTACGGACCAGGGTTTCAATCTCGTCGAACATGCCCTCCACTGTTTTCCCGTCAATCCAAACCAGCGACTCGGGCTTTACACCGAGCGAAGCCATGTAAGCTCTATTACGGCTTCGCTCGGTGTCGGCTAGAACGCCAATCCCGCCCTTCGCTTGGGTAGCTGCAAATATCTGATCCAGCATTGTCGACTTACCTGCGCCAGCCCACCCGCTGATCTCGGTAATTCGCCCCAACGGGATTCCTGTAGTTCCTAACGCACGCTCCAGAGCGATATTCAAAGTCGGAACGTACCCTCTGGGTGCGCCCATTTCCTCTGAGATGTCCAGCGTCTGAGCGCTTCCCTGTCCGTGGGCTCGCCTTACATGGCTCGCCAACGTCCGAGCGAGAAGATCTCTCTTTGGACCTGGGGCTGTCTTGGGTTTCGGAGGCTTTGGGCCTTTGCTCATCCCATCACCTCACTCTTCGCTGACTCAAAGGAAAGTCCTTCGGTTGTCGTACCCAATGTCGCTGAGCGACATTGAACCATCAATTCACACTCCACGCAGCCTCGGTCATCTGGCCAGTACTGGAGGAAGCACGCTTTCAAAACGCACTCCCTTCCCGTGGAGTAGGAGGGGCTGGTGGTCCCTTCTTGCCCTTTTTTGGTGGAGGTGGAGCGCTCCTTTTCTTAGGAGCGAGGAGTGTAGCAACTTCGGGAACCTCAGCCGCATCTGCCCAGTCACTCATTCCGTCCTTCCATACCGAATGAGTAGCTGAAGGTGACCGCTTAACGAGTTTGGCGACCGCTTCTGCGGTTAGTCCCTCCTCCTGTCCATCCGCACCGCTGTAATGCCAGGGTCCAGCCTCCGCCGCTTCCAGAGCAGGTGGGGCTGGGGTGACCGAAGCTTCCGCCTTCGGCTCTACGGACGGAGTCACTGGGTCGGGTGTGTAGGTCACTCGCTTTGACCCAGTTCTTGGGTCCGTTGAAGCCGCAATTTCGTGCAACTCGTCTAAGGTGGCTGGCTTAGCGAGCCCCTCGAGGTCGTGAGCCGCCTTTGCCGTCTCGATAAACTCCTCCTGCAAGGCAGAAGTGTCCATGTCAGTGATGGCATAACGGATATCAAAGCGCTTGGGTCCGATTCTCCGCGTCGTCAAAATCAGGTCTCGTCCTTCTTCGAGATCCTCAATGAAAGAGCGCTTCGCCATACAGATATCGAGGATCTGTTGCTGGATTGTTCTCGAGAAGCCCCAGACCTTCGGCTCGCCCGGATGTTGGTCGTCGTCTAAGTCTATGACGTTCGCAAACACCCGCAGTCGGGTGCTTAGCTCCTTAGCGGTCCCCAGGTACTCGGGGTTCCTGGATGCGTATAGCTCTCGAGACATCTTACATAAGGGACACGCCTTCTGGCTCTTCGGATCGTCATGGTTGTCTGGACACACCAGCGCCCTGGTTCTGCCATCCACGGTGACCATATGCTGGTCAATCGTCATCCAGAACTCCTCGTGGTTCCCTCCGTTACCGTCTGGCCTCGGAACAATCCTGAGTCGCTTCTTGGTCTGATCTCCTTTGCGGGAAGGCTTGTCTGTACTGAGCCAGACGTAATCTGACCCTCCTCCCTGTGATCGCCGAGAATCCCTCGCCTTTGCCTTATCCATTTCACGCTCGTAAGCGCTAAAATCCCTCGCCATACTTACCTCCGAATCTGTGGTGGTGGTGGTGGTCTACGCGACCCTCCGACATCTGTACTTATGCCCAGAGGAGCTGAAACGTCAGTGCCTCTGTGATTGTCGTCAAAGTCTCCAGGGAGCGCAGCTCCAGAGGTCTCCGCGAACGCCCTGACTACCCAAGTCCGCTGCTTCGCAGCTTCGAGAGCAGACTGAAGAACTATCCACGCCTCCTCCCGCTCAGCGATAATCGCGTAGTGCCTTTTGTACTCGTCCTTAGTCCGCATATACATTTCAGCCGCTGAGTTAGAAGGCAGCTTTGCTGGCTTAGGATTGCCCTTCGCGTCCTTCCCAGGACTCACCGCGCAAGCAAACTCCGCGTCCGTAGCGAATCCAATATCGTTAGTAACTCGATGAATGAGAGTGTCTCTCCAGCATCGGTACTCCATCTCAGCCATCTGTTTGTCTCGATAGGCTAACGCCACGAGCCTTCCCAGTTCGCAGATGAGTTGAGGCGTCTGAGCCGCTTCTTCTCCAGGCATGTTTGGGTTCATTGCCACAATCATGGCAAGGTAGGAGCCCTTATAGCTCTCTCCCCCGACCGCTATCTCTGGGCACGCTGAAAGCCCGTTCACCAGTTCTGTGTATCCTCGTTTCATTTCCATTCCTTCTTATCGGCCCAGTTTGTCATTGTCGTCTCCAAGTCAGCGATCACAGGAACCGGGCCGAATAAGCCCGTGAACGCTTCCATTTCACGCTGAACAATCAGCGCAACCTCTCTCAAATCAGATTGAGCGCAGTCTACTTGGATCTCATCGTGGACTGTGCTGGTCGTTACCGCTGGAAGAAGACCGTGCTGCTCCAGCAGCCATAGCTTTACGAGACTGAACCTAGTCAGTTCAGCCGCGCTCCCCTGTACGAGGCACGCAAACATGGAGCGCTCCTCCTCCGCCACAGCCGACTCATTATCCCAGAGGAGTCGCTTCCCGTGACACTCACGGCTCGTCCAATTCATAAAGGAGAGGCTACCCTTCCTCATTTTGCGGAGGAGCGCCTTCTTCGTCCGATCAATCTCCGGGTTTCGCTGGTGGTAGGCTCGGTGATAAGACTTCGCCTGTTTCTCCTCCATCATCAAATCGGGGTTAGTCATCAGAAGAGTTGGGCCTCCTCCATACGGCACTCCGAAGTTAATGACCTTCGCAGCCCCTCGTTGCCGCTTCCAGTCGGAACTGGCAGGGTCAGCCCCGAAAATCTCCTGCGCCACAATCCCGTGAACGTCTGAAGACTCCTCGTTCTCCCGTGCTAAGCGATAATCCTCGTAGTCTATCAGCTGATCGCATAGCCGAGCATAAGACTCCGACTGATACGCTCCCAGAAGCGTCTCGTTCTGCGTAATCCACGCCAGCATTCTCAGCTCAATCTGCGAGTAGTCGCAATAAACGCGTGCCCTCCCAGGCTCAACGACGAAGGCTCGCCTCACCATCTTCGATAAGACTGGGTGTCGATTGGGGATATTCTGGAAATTAGGCTTACTCGAAGAGAGTCTGCCACTAGCGGCTCCATGCTGATTGAAGCTCGGATGGACGTACCCGGCTGAGTCAGCCTTCATAATCAGGCTGTCCGTGTAGGTACTCAGCACCTTGTATCGAGCCCTCCACTCCATCAATGGGTCAATGCCCTCGTGTAGAGGCTTCAGATTAGTGAGTGCAGCTCGGTCCACGGCAGGCTCATTTCCGCTCTCGGTCATCTTAGTGACCGGCAGTCCCAAGTCTTGGTAGAGAAGAGTCCGAACCGCTCGGTCGTTATTCCAAGCCAAGTCTACCCCAAACAGATTCTGTAGCTCCCGTCCTCCGGTATCCAGCTCATTATTGAGCTGGACCTTCACCCGTTCGAGGTAGTCGGTATCGATCAGCTGCCCTCGGTACTCCATGTCGGCAATGGCTCGAACGAGGAGCATTTCATTCTCGTACAAAGATCGTCGTCTAACCTCCCACGGCTTACCCAGTCCCATAGCTTTTGACCTCTGCACTCGGTCGAGTGCAAGCGTGTGTCCAACGTCCCTGCAAGCGTACTCAGCCTCTAGAGGAACCGGCACCTCTTGGTGCCCGTTCTTATCGAGGTAGGCAGTCCGAGAGATCCTCAACGACTTAGCCCGAGCCCGAATCCAATGCTCCACTGCGTCCTTCATCTCAATCGCATCTTCATAGGGAGAAGCGCCGATTTGCATAACGACCTTCTCCAGTTGCATAGCCCTCGCCTCGTCTATGAGGTAAGCCTGGATCATTGTGTCGTGAATCGGAGTCCACGGAGGCACGGCCCAGTCGTCGGCCCGAGCCATATTAATGTCGAACTTGAGATTATGCCCCACCAGCTCTGGGGCCTTCTTGAGCACGTCCGAGAAAGCTGCCTTCGCGTGGTCCACATTGGCTTGCCGATCAGTCGTCCTGTGCGCGACCGGGACGTACCACGCCCTCGGGCCATCTCCTCTCCAGTACCCGACTGAATAGCCTATAGGCTTCTGCCCGTCCCAATATCTCAATCCGCTCGTTTCAAAGTCGAAGCCCACTACAGACGCAGACGACAGCTCATTTACCATTGTCGTCAAATCCTCAGAGGTCGTTACGAGTTTATGCCCAGCTGTCATCTTCGTCGGTACCAACATCATAGGGCTTGCTCCTCTCCAATCCACGTCACCAGGGAACTCCGGTAGCCTGAGTCGTCCATCGCTGCTACTAAGTGCTCTGGCGTGATCTCAACGACGCCCTCTCTAGCAGTCGGGTGCCCGACTATGGATAGCTCTCCGCCACGCCACATAATCCTGATCTCGCCTATCGGAGTCTCGCCCTTCTCAAAGGAGCACACCGATAGGAGAAACAGCCCTGGGTCGCACAGCCGCGTTTCATCAGGCTCCGAGCCGCCAGTCACGTCTCTAAGATCGAGCGACCAGCACGCTACTTTCCTAATGTCAGAGCGACTGATATCGATTGATCCATATGAAGTTTTCATTTCCTCCTCCTCCGTAACTTAAAGAATCTGTGTCCAGACAACGTCCTGTCGCCTGTAATGACCCGAGCAACGGCAGAGAGCGTTTTATATCGCTCAGCCTCTGGGCCATATGGAGAGTGGGGCTGGGACTCGTCATAGACGTATCGCCAGTGCCCCTTTGGATTGTCAGGAACCGGAGGCACCACAGCCACAGTGTGGCGCACTCCGAGATAGTGAACGCTGAGAGCGTTGCCTACCTTTAGATCGCGTGAGTTGAAGTCTACGTCCCCCTCCCTCATGACCTCCTGGATCAGCCCGGTGACATCGTGGAACGACCCTCTGTACCCCCAGCGCTTCATTTCCTGACCTTGGGAGGTGGTACTCGCCTCTTTAAGGCTCGCAATACGCGCTGGACCACGCTTTGAGGCACGTGGTTAGGTGGTGGCTCCTCTTCGAGCCTAAGTCGGCCTAAGTACCCTTTGTCGCCCTGCCAGCAGGACGCAGCAAACACGCACCCAGCGCATAGGCCCCGAGTCGGTGAGTATTTCTTCCGAAAGCACGTAGGAGCGTACTCCGCCTCAGAGGAAGCAATGGCTAATAAAGCCAGTGCCTCTCCCTCCGTCCCTGAGAACGAAGAAAGCCCCGCACCGACGAGAGCCGCCTGAGTATCCTCAGTGACCTTCGCCGATGCGAGGCTAGATATCGGAGCCAGCACCCTCCCAGAAGTGTTACTCCGATCTCCCCAACTTTTTCCAGACTTTTTCCCACGCGGCATCTTTTTCCCTCGGAGTCGCTGACATAGCGTCCTCCACACTCTCTATGCCCACAGATCGTAAAAAGTCAGCAGCCTTCTTCTTAATCGCCCAATAACGCTGCCGAACGACCCGACCGTCGCCGCTGTGTAGTCCGGTAATCGCTCCGATTTCGCTAGAGGTCCAGCCATCCGCCCTCATCCTGATTAGAGCGTACTCGGCTGGCGTAAACCTGTGCTTTAGTAGCTCCTCCCAGAACTGAGCGTCGGATTGTCGCTCAACTGCGTAGACCGCGTCTTCAGGACTATCACCACTCTCCACGGTTCTAAGAACTCCGAGCATTCGGTCCTCGCTAAGGTTGGACGACTTCCATCCGCCGCCTCGATCAGCCGACTTCTTAATGTCAGTCCAAAGTCGGAGCTTTTTGCGCCTAAGAGCGCAATTCAGATAGGCTGGGGGAGGCTTGCCCTCATTTCCTATAGCCCATTGTCGACAAGCTCCGACGACAGCGAGCGATAACTGTTGCTCCGCGTCTTGTATCGTCATCCCGAGCCATTCTAGTCCTCTGATCCCGGAAGCGATTTGCCTACACCGCTTCCGAGTTTCGCTGACACACTGCGCTTCCCACGCTGAGGCTGTGGGTTTCATCGGCGACCCCCGCTGGACTGGATCAGAAGATCACTGAGCTGCCGCATAACCGCATTGCTAAGCCCCACGCCGCTCTCAATCAAAACATGACCAGTCGCCGCTCGATGTCCCCGTCTCTCTTGGTTGGGGTAGAAGCTCGCGTACTTCTCCTCATGACCGCGTCCGTAGTAGCCAGCGCCGATCCCAACGCCGATCCCGTATACCTCGATTCCAGCCTGAGCCACGGTCTCCACGCAGTCCCTCAGATGGCGATCTTCAATCCCGTGGTCGTTTGCTCCAGCTGGGAGTCCGTCCGCGATAACAATCATCACTAGTCGGTCGCAGTCCCCAGCGTTCTTCACCGCGTATTTTGCAGACTCAATCACCGATTCCCCGTCAAGGTTCGCAGCGTACCCAGTCACATATGGGATTGCTCCTCCGTCATCTGATAGCCCAGGAGCCGATACAAACTCATGCATCCAGAGCGCTGAACTCCAACGCGACCATCGGCAATGCTGTTCCGAGTTCCCGGCAGAATCAGTGTAGGTGACCATATCCCTAGAAGCTCCGCTGCACTTAGCCGCATAGGAGTTGGTGTACCCCACAACAGAATGAGGCACTCCGCAGAGTCTAAGAGCGTCGTGAAGAACCATTGCCGTCATCGCTGCGTACCCAGCCTTAGACGTGACTCTGTAGGCCAGAGGCTTCCCGCAGCGGACCTGCTTACCTCGGTCGTCGTCCCACCGCTTCCGACTACAGGATTCCCCTTTCTGGTTGACCTCTCCGTGGATTGGACACGTCTGCTGTGGAGCGCTGTCTCCCATGCTACCAGAGCAGTCGACTACGATCTGGACGTAAGTGTTTTCCGCCAGCTGGTTGAAGTTATCGGAGAAGATATGAACACTGTCAAACCCCATCGCCAGCCCCGGCAAAGCGTCAGGGTCAAGGCTGTCGCCCTCCTCTAAGCCACCCACTCGCAAGTTCTGCTTTTGGGCCTTGATCGCGCATCTGAGGTGATTGGCCATAACCGTAGCCGCTGGCCCAGCCGCCTGACGGAGCCCCTTCGCTGCCTTAGTCGCTTCCTTCCTCTTTGAGCGGTTATACTGCTCCCATTTATCCTGACTCGCCGCTCCAGGATAGACTAAGTACGGTCGGTTATTAGCGTCAGTCTGGTGAATCCCCGCGATAATCTCGCTGGATGTTTTCAGTTCACCGTAATCGCCTCCGCAGCACGCATCTGCCGCGTCTATGACCTCTGACGGAGCCTTCATATCCACTTCGCCGACTCCATTTTCGTTGGTCTTACCGTCCTCACTTTTGCCCTTTTCAGGCTCAGAATCCGGGGAGTCTCCTTCCCCTTCATTGTCGCCTTCGCTGGACCCGTCCTCTCCGTCGTCACCTCCTGCGTTATCACCTTCTTCGGAGCCTTCTTCGGAGCCCTCACCCTCAGAGTCATCAGAGTCGTCAGACCCGTTGCCTGACTCATTGTCGTCTCCATCCCCGTCCTCATCCGAGTCCTCATCTCCGTGGTCGATATCGTTGGAGTCCTCGTCCGAGTCCTCGTCCGAGTCCTCAGAGTCGCTATCCGAAGATCCGCCTGACTCCTCCTCAGTGTCAGACTCAGTGTCCGAGTCCTCCTTGCCCTGGGGAGAGCCGCTACCTTCCTCAGACTCCTCAGACGACGACTCACCTTCTTCTTCTGACTCACCCGGCTTCCCGAGATCTCCGATATCAGTCCCGTCCGCATCGTCAGTAGCCATATCCTGGAGCGCCTTCAGCTTATGCCAAACAGCCTCGGCTGCGTCACACACCTCGTCACTTGATTCGGCGAGAAGTCCTAAGTGGCACTCATCCTGAAGGTAATCGAGGAGCAGCGAAGTGGTTGGGTTAATATCCTCCTGCTTCACGTGCCCTCCGTGAACACGCAGCATGGCTTGAATAAGAGCCATAAACTGACCGACCGGCTGCTCAGACCCTTCAGGGACGTACTCAGGGTCACACGCCTTCGCGCCTCCCGTTTCTCGGATAACTACCTCGTGGGTCGCTTTAAGATGTCGCCGACTTCCAGGGTTAATCGCTTGCCACTTTCGCTCAATGTAAAAGTCCTCAAAGACGTTAGCGAGGAGCATTACCCGTCCTCGCTGGAATACCAGTTCGCCATCTGCATCCAGCTCGGAGCCCCATTTCTCGAGTCGACTCTCGTATACCACACCGTCCGAGTACTCAACATGAGCACACTCGTGGTCCAGAAGACCTCGCCAAGCCCACTGATGCTCCTCAGTCGCGTCCTCCCGAGCCGCATAGTTCGGTACGGTCAGCGTTCTAGTTTTCCAGTTCCAGCTGGCTCCTACGCCACGAGACTGAACTACGATGTCTGGTGCTCGTACCAGAGCCCGAGCCGTCCGCTCTGCTGCGGATTGCAGCGCTTCCATCGCTGCTTGTGGACTAAATAGTCCTTTTGGTTTGAATGGTGGTGGTGTCATTATCTCGCCTCCTTGCGGTTTTCCATTTCCTTGAGTTTTCGTTTAAGCTGGATTTTGGCCAGCCGCCTCGCCCGATAATCTTCATCGGACTCAGCAAAGTCAGACTTCGGCTCCATATCTGCGATCCTCTGTTTCAGATCCTCGATGTCGGCTTCGACCTTTCGCCACTTCGCATTCGCATCATACGAAGTGAACGACAATCTCCCTTTGTAGGCTAGATCCCACCCAGGTATAGGCTCCCATCCGTCCGCAGTCTCAGCCGCTCGGGACTTCTTCCCGAGAAGTCTCCGAGCAGTCTTCAGAGCTGCTTTCTCCATCGCGAACTCTGGTCGATGAGCGTGTAGTCCCATCGCCTCGAGTCCCTTTCGACTTCGGAAGTAATCATTGGGGTCGTCTTGTGTCTCCTGGGCCAGGAGCCACGCCTCGACCGCTTTGACGTCCATCGGCTTCTTCTTATACGTCTTATTGAGCCCGGTAAAGATCTCTGCGTCCATATCGATCATTCCGATCCAGACGGTATAAGTCCCCACATCAGCTCTTGTGACAATAACAGCGTAAGCGTCGTCTCCAACGTACACCCCGCTCGAAATGGTTGGCCCTTTCCACAGCTCAGCTGCGATTGGTACTAGAGACATTTTAACTCTCCTCTGATATGACGAACATTCTGCGAATGATCTCGACTAGGGTGTCACGCTCAATTGACGACTTCTGCCGTCTGAGAAACGCTCCGTAAGCAGCCTGGAGTACATAGGAGTCGTCGTCTCCCGCCTCAATCGGCTTACCTTTCGCATTGACCTGACCCGCTGCGATTCGACGCGCCCAGTCGAGAAGCATCCGAGTGCTGAAGCCCCCGCTGACCTCTCGGGATTGTCGTACTCCCTCAGCGACTCGCAGAATCCCCCGCAGGTGATCGTGATCGAGGTTGGGTACTTTGCTCGATATGCAGAGCTTCTCGGTATCCTGATCCATGTACGGACAGTCGATGAAACTGCCAAATCGGTCGAGGAGAGCCTCGTTCATATCGGAGTTCGTTCCTGCGTATGAGAATCGAGTCGACTCCTGAGAAGCGCCCAGAGCGTTATCCGTTGCGAAGATCCGAAACTCCTCGTGCCTCCGTACATAGCGAGGAGGCTGTGCGTCCTCTAGGAGTACCGCTCCTTCAGGCTCCAGTATCGGGAAGAGTGCCATAGCAACTGGCGGACTGATCGCCGCAAACTCGTCAAGGAGCAGCCATCCCCCAGACTCAGCCGCAGCCGTAGCGATACCTGGGACGAACACTGTCCGTCCAGCCTCAGCGCCGATCCGACCCTTCAGATGTCGAACCGATGTTCCGATGTTCATGTTCACCCGCCAGACAGGGATATTGCAGCGTGCTGCAATTTGCATCACAAGGCTCGTCTTGCCCGAGCCCTTCGGACCCGTAATCAGACAGGGTGTCCAGCTATTGCAAGCCCAGGGTTTTGGATTGTCGTGCGGCCAAACAGCCCACGCGAGTTCCCTCACCAGATCCTCTCGGAATACGTAGTTAGGGTCAATTGGCGGAACTCCGTGTGGTATACACTCGTCTCCATCTTCGTCATAGTTGACCGCTTGAAACAGCTGAACATCGATCCCAGGTAGGACTAGCGGTTTCCATACTCTCGGCTTTCGGGGAGGCTTTGCTCCCGCAGTCGGCTTCTTCGATTTAGTGGTTGGTGGTTTGACTTTTGCCATAATGTGCCTCCAGGCTCTTCTACTCTATCAAGGGGTTAGGCCAATAACTGACCGTGGTAAGGACGGGATAATCCCCGCTCATACCTATAATGAAACTAACAATTCGATTGAACGTCATTGTCGTCTTAGCGGCAGGATCCGGTAGAGCCCGCCGCTCTGACGGGGACTTACACCCAAGGACACTTCGCAGCTTCGGAAGACGCCTCCTTAGACGCCTTCTCCTCTTCTGCCTTCACCTCGGCCTTTGGTCGGTGAGCCTCCTCAATCCTCCGCAGCATCTCGCGGTTGTACCCATAGAGGTCGTCCTCTGTGTATCCGTAAGATTTGAACTGGCAGATTCGGTATCTCTCGCTGTCAGACATGTTCGGGTGATCGGCAATAAACTTATCCCAATGGACATGAACCCCCTTGAGTCCAGACGACTCGTAAGCTCGATCCCACTCCTTCTGAAGCCAGATCGCAGTTCGCCACATCTGTCCTGGGCGACACTCACTGGTGTCCCCGTCGAAGTCTGCCTCAAAGAGTTGCTCAGTTCGCTGAGTGGTAAGGTACTCCTTCTTGTCGTAGAACTTCACAGCAGCCTTGGCCCATATCGCAAAGCCCTTCCGCCGCTTATTGTATTCGTTCGGGAGGTGACTCCGCACTCGACGGTCCAGGTACTTCCGACCAGCAAGTCGAGCCATCTTCCGCACAACGTCCATCGCCTCGTCCGCGCTAGGGTGAGCCTCTCGCCATTCATGACGAGTCTGAGCTGCCTTAGACTTACCCTTCATTTTGTTCAGAAGTTTGAGCGCATTCTCAGAACACGCGTCCCCATCGACAGTGACTCCGTATTTGACGATACAGGTAGACCCGGTCCAGATCTCCTTACCGTTCTTCTCATTCAGAATAGGGAACTCGTAGCGATTGTTTTTATGTCCGCAGAGTTTGCAGTCCACCTTTCGGCACTCTCCATCCCACCAGTCGAGGTGGTCATCGCGCCAGAATGGGTAGCCCCAGTCTCTCATACGATGCGATTCAACGTTCCACTCTGAGAGCGCCTCGGCGATCAGTCCGCTATCAAGGTGAGCGTAAAGCGACTCAAGTTGAATCGCTGGGATTGTCGACTGATCCCAGTCGTTCTCCATCAGCGCCTCGATAATCGCTTCGAGATCATCTGGACAATTGGTTGATGAGAAGAGAAGCCTCAGCGTCACGCGAAATGCGTGAGCGCTTGCAGCGACTCCGTTAAGGTTAGTTAGTGGATATGACATCCGTGCCTCCATGCACAACAGCCCCCAGTGAATCCCGGAGGCTGATAAGTTGGTTAGTTGGTTGATACTACAGGTTGAAAAAGCGCTTCAAGGTCATTCGATGATGGCGAGTCCCTGGAGGGAGGGCCAGCAGAGCGAAGAACATCTTACTGACAGTGGGCCAGCTCGTCCCCTTCTTGAGGTCATCACGGTTGCCCGCGAAGTACTCCAGGGTGTAGGATCCGTCTGGATTGCAGCGCACTCGGTATTCACACCGACCCCACGACTTCGGTCCAGAAGCCCTGTGGTTCTTAGTGATACAAAGAAGCCTCCCCGTCTCATATCCGACGACTGCGTCAGGCTGTTTGCAGCCGCTACCCTCACGCAGTTTCTTCCGCTTCGCCTTCTTGCGACTGCCTCCGGTCGTCCTCTTGACTTCCTTAGTGGCCTTCCCGACCTCTGAGGTATGGGCTCCGCTGAGATCCTCCGCCTTCAGCTCAGATCCCTTCTCCAGAGTATCGTCAGTGGTTGAATCTCCCAGATCGACTTTAAGCTCTACGACCGGCTCGTCAGTATCCTGGCTCCCTTGGGCCTCCACCCGCGAGTCGAGTAGCGTCGGGTCTGGGAGTAGCCAGTCTCGATACCAGTCCTCACTCGAACCGTCACTCGGCGTGATTACGGTTCGAGCCGCCTTCACCCCTTTCAGCACCCGACTAAGCTCGACAGTCTCGTCCTCTTCGGCGATACACTCATCGGGGAAGGCCATCATCACGGTTTCCCCGTCTCGGAAGCCGATAATAACAGCAGTCGGCTGCTCCTCTTCCTCGTCACCCCACTTCAAAGCAAAGTGGGTAAGAACACGATTCTGAGCCGCCTTCTTTTTGGTTGTACGTTGTTTTGGTTTTCGCATTACTGCCTCCAGTGGTTTAAGGGGATCATCCCTCTCACAACATCAATGAAACCGACAATAGAGTTAAACGTCATTGTCGCCAAACTTTATTTGTGGACAATTCAACGGGGAAATTGACCTCTCAAAACGACGCACCCGTGTAGCTCGAAACCGAGTCGGTCTCGCAAGAGAAGCGACTGGCTCCGAAACCTGAGTCTCGTCGATCAATCGTAGAACTTCCGCTCTTCCTAAATCTGCTGGGTCGAAGCCCGCTGGACACTGGGCGACCCGAGTCGGAATAAGAGTCCCCAGTCGCTTACGCGCTGCGATTGCTCCAGTCACTCCAGCCTCGTCTGGGTCATACAAAATCACAGCTTCCCGAGCGCCGGATGAGGCTATCAAAAACGCCTGTTCCACCGAAAGGGAGGCTCCGAGCGTAGCCACAAAGCCAGGACCACAAACTGCCACGTCCATTGGACCTTCGACCACGATCACGCGACTCCCAGGTAGCACAGCGTGAAGGCCAATCACAACCTCAGACCGAGTCGCACAGCCTGGGACGTGGTCCAGTCCCCAAGCGACGTGCCTTGTCTCCCTCGGGAGATTCACCGTCTTAATGTGATGAGCGTCGGTCGCTCTTGCTACCCAGTAAACCAATCGGTTCCTCAGATCGTAGGCCGGAATCAGAAGCCTCCCGCTGAGGAGTCGATCCGCGATGCTACAACTCCCGTCTCCACTGATTGACGACAATCCGAACAGACCGCAGTTCTCGTCGGATATTCCCCGACTCCGAGCGTACTTCTTAGTGTCTCCCTGGAGAGGCTCTGTCCCTGGAGGCACTGGCGCTTTAGGTAGAACCCCTCGCTTCTCCTTCGGCTTATGGAGTGGCTCAATGCGTCCGCTCGCCAGCGTAAGCGCTCCGGTCGTTAAGTAGGATTGAGTCTCCTCAAAGTTCAGACCCAGAGTCGCTGAGATCAGTCCCACTGGCCTCCGCCCAGCAAACTTACAAACCCAGCACTGCCACGCCTTCTTCTGGACGTTGACTGCCAGCTTTGACCGACCGCATTTAGGGCAGACGCAGATCCACTCATTTCCCGAGCAGGTCTCCACCGTCAGGTTGGCTTCCACCCACGCCTTAAAGTCCAGGTTTAGCTTAGACGACGACCGCATCAGTCATCCACAGGTGGGGGAGGTGGTGGCTCATCGCGTACTGATAAGTCGGAGAAAGCGCCTTTGGTGTAAGCCGTTCGGACTCTGACACAGAGTCCGTCCTCGGCATCCCGGTATTTCCCCAGAAACACGCGAGCCAGCTCAAACTCCCGCTCCCGCTCAGTCCGGTTTAGCGAAATGATAATATCGCTCACCCGCACCTTTTCGTAGCAGTCGGCGACATCTCGTGGTCGTAAGACGTGTTCTCTCCGATCTGCCCCCTTATCCGGTCTCTGAGCCTGAGTGGGGGAGCAAACTGCGTACCCTCTGTGGCCTCTGAACTCAATCCGCTCTGAGAGAGCCTTCAACTGCCGGAAGGCGACCTTCTGGCGCATATACTCCGACTCTCCGTCCGCCCCAGCCCAGAGTAGATCCCCGTAGTCTACGACGATCAAGTCAGGTACCCAGCCTCGACTGGTCCTCAGCTCTTTAAGCTCAGCGAGGAGATCGTCGTAGGACGCTCGCCAGCTATCCAAATCCCCGAACCCCCGAATAACGAGATTCTCCTTGAGTACCCGGTATTCTCGCTGCATTGATGCCATCACCGAAGTGCTGATATCTCCAGCTTTCACCGCACTGTAGAGGCTATCGGCAAACCGAGACTCGTATCGGTCCTCCGTTTTTGAACGACCTCCTTCCAGTACAAAATGGAGACAGCGCTTCCGTCGACGAGCAGCGGTAAACCCTCTCTGAACACACCAGAAGGTTTTGCCGATTCCTGAGTAGGCCATCACCACCTCTAGCTCACCCGGTGAGAGTCCCCCGTTCATCGCTCGATCCAGCTTATCGATTCCTATTGGATGGGCGATTGAAGTTCGCTCAGAGGTTTGTCGTCTAAACTGTCGGTCACCAAGCTCTTCGAAAAACCATCCTCGATCTGCGTCTCCAAATCGGATCTGCCTCATCTCGTCGATCCGACCCATCATCAGATCCATAGCAGACTCTGGCTTCCCTTCGTTCCAGGCTTCTCTCGCCTCGGCAAATCCCATCATAAAAGTCTGCTGCCGAGCCCACTCCACAATCGAGTCACGAACATATTCAGAATCCCGAACGTCACTCATGTCCTCGACGATTGCACTCGCTCCGACTCTGGCTGGATCTTCGTCTCCGAGCCTCCTCAGCTCAGTCTGAAGTTTCAATAAGCTCGGATTCTCGTCATCACCTATGACTTGCCAGCCCCACAAGCTCGCTGGGTCGGTCCATCCTAATTGCCCTGCCTCAATAAACCTCCGAACGAGAGCCTTGAGTCCTGGGTCATCCATCATTGTCCGCACTAATTGTCGTTGAAAAGTCGGACCAAATTCGTCAGCTCCTCGCATTCTTTACCCTCGGCTCCAAAATCCCTGAACACTGCTCCGTCAAAGAGCACGATTGACACCACGCACTCGCTGGGTGCCAGCCTCCCGTGAGAGTCAGAGCTGACCCCAAGCACGTGAACCTGTCATTCGCGAACGCTTCCTTCGCACTCTCGCCGAGTACCGTCAGCTTTGAGACGCGACTCGTATCAGCCACGACCGACTTCCTGTCGGAAACCTCCTGGTCCAAGGCGCTGAGTCTCCCAGCCATCCAGCTTTGGTAGCTCTCCAGAAAACCGTCACCGACTCGATGTAAGTCCTTCAATGGGATGCGCCTTCTCCACTTGATTGCGTCGTGGCGAGCAATAATCCAATGCCTGGAGTCGACTTCGTTACGCTTCGCCCAGCCGATGAACTTTTCAGCCACGCCCAACATCTTGGGCGAGTGTCTCAGCGGAAATGTCCCCCTCCGTCCACAAAGCCGCTGTGTCAGGCGATTGTACTCGGTGATTAGCTCATTCGGCTTCACGCGCAGACCTCCACCTTACTCTATGTGTCGCTGACTCGAAACGTCATTGTCGTCTAACCATTTCTCGAATTCATTCGGCTCAACGACTTCCGCTAAAAAGGCTTTCTCACCGCGATAGTGCTGGAGTCGCCTCGCGGAGTGATCGAGGAGTGTGGCGTGATGAGTGTCCGCTGCGTCGACGACAATCGCGGACTGCTTACCCTCGGAAGCAGTCAACGCCCGAAAATAGTCTTGAACCACTTTCACTTTCGATTGCCCTGCACTGGCATAAACGAGTGCGTCTGCCGCTGGCACGTCGCGCCCTTCCCCTATCACAGACGTTCCAACGACAGCCGAGACTTCCCCCTTCTCCAGCTTTTTAAGCATCTCATCCACGCGATCATTGTCCCGTCCGTCCACAGCCACCGCTCCTTTCACCATCATCGATAGCTTTTGAGCGTGACTGATCTCTTTTACTAGGATCAATACGCGCCTTCCTCGACGCACAAGCGCATTCGCTGCATCGGCGAGTGCTTGGTTCCTGAGTAGGCTCTCAACCACGCCCTGTTTGTAGATATCGTACCCAGAAGCCTTCAAACTCCCCCGGATCCTTAGCATTGCAATTCTCGCTGGAACAAGCCTCCCGGCTTCAACCATATCCCCAACCGAGCGACTGTAAATCGAGCGCCCCAAGACCCCAGCCATTTCCAAGTCCTTACCATCAGCCCGAAAATGGGTTCCAGTCAGCCCCAGCCTCCAAAACGCACTCGAGCAAGCGACCGAAGCAGCCTGCCATGTTTTGGCAGCCGAGTGGTGGAACTCGTCCACTATGAGGAGCAGACGAGTGTGTAGATTCGGCAACTTGGTCGCCGTTTGTGGTGTAGCCACGATGACATCAGCTGCCACGAGCTTTCTGTGGGTTTTAGCACTCGACGACAATCCGCTGTGAACTCCGATTGTCGTCTTATGCGGAAGAAGCGCTTGGAATACTCCCGCAGTTTGATTCACAATCCCAATAGTCGGCGCAATGTAGAGAGTGGGAACTCCAAGTGCGGCTGAGACAGCGACTGCGATTCGCGTCTTACCGCTTCTCGGTGGGAGGTCGACAACGCCTCGCCCTGCCGCCAGAAACGCCTCCACAGCAGCTTCTTGGTAGTCATACAGGTCCAGACTCGCCCACGGCACTCCTCGCGCAGGAACTACCCTCTCATCCGAGATTGTGTACTCTACCCCCAATCTCAACGTCAAAGCCCTCTCAACGTGCCTCAAAAGGCCAGTCGGAAAAGACCCGTCTGCATTCACTAGACGGACCCAGCCGTCCCACACCCCTCGCTGGCGAACCGTTGACTCGAACTGAGGTCTGGTCAGCGTCTCCGCTGTTACCCCCAGAGCTTCTAACTCAGCGCAGGTTGACTCATCGGCAAAGAGCCTCGCTATATCCCCGACTCCTCCATATCGCCGTCGAGCCGAATAAAAGCGCTTGATGATCTTCTGGGCCTCGACCGGAGGCATCAATCGCTTTCGGTAAGCAACGTGGTGCCTCACAACCCTCAGAGCCTCCTTCTCGGTATGAAGCTGACTCATTACGTTGTGGACCTCGATCCGAGTCATTTGGGAGGCTCAAGGATTGTGTAGAGGTTGACCCTACGAGTCTTTGAAAACTCCTTCTTCCCCACGTGGATGTACTTCGCGTCCGCCAGCTCTTTAATCGCCCGATAGATCGTCCTCTCTGAGAATCCAACGACTTTGGCCAAACTACTGATTTTGGGCCAGCATTTCTGAGTCTCGCGACCCGCATAAGGAAGCAGCGCAAAGTAAACACAGCGACTCCCGGTAGACAGCTTGCGAAATTCGTCGGTATCCATATGACTGAGAAACACCACCCCGTAGCCACTTCGACCGTCCCGAACTACAAACTCCTCCGCTGCCATAGCCACCTCTCAGTGGACTATCCCCGAAGAAGTCCAAACGTCAGATTGTCGCTTCAAAGTCCCGAGCAAAAAAGGCGCTCTGGCGACTATATGTACTCTTATGCTCAGACCGTAGAAGTCCCTAATCGCTAGATTCTGGAGACTCCTCGGTGAGCGCTGGCGCTTCTGATGCTGGATCTTCCGGGTAGCCGCGACCCAGTGGACGAGCAGTATCGAGTCCCATAAGCCCGAGAATTGTCCCCTCGACTGCCAGGAACGTCTCGAGCGGAATCTCAACGCCATAGTGCGCTGCGATTTCCTTCGCAGCTGCGACCAGAATAGCCACGAGCAGTAATTTGAACCTTGTTGAGTTTGTAGGCATAACGCCTCCCCTTTGTTAAAGAATTGAGCCGACTGCGACAGTCAAGACGACACCGACCAGATATGGACTTCCATCGGATGCACCATCACCCTCGAGCTTAATGTTTAGGCACCATTGCATCGGTTCAAAAGTGCTCGTGATTGGCTGAAATGTCCCATTGCCTCCAATCACTGGGTCTTCAATAGCGTCTGCGGTGAAGTCCCACTCCTCTGACTGAGGGGACAACCCGTCTCCAGGCTCCCGCACGAGGTCGTCTGTTCCTGTGGCATTATCTCCCCAGTGCCCTGAGAAGTATTGCGACCACTGACCGTTGATCGCTTGTCTGGGATCTCGGTAGACGAGCCTTGCATACGCAGCATAGGCGTTAGTGGCAGCGAAGTTCGGGTTTCTGTAGAAGAGGAACCGGATCTTTTGAATTCGAACGCCCCCGTTTCCTGAGTTGGTAGCCTGTAAATGAGCGCCGTAGCCCAGGTACCTGTTGAGATCGCACTCTAAGAAGCTCTGGTGAGTGAGGTCCGGGGAGTTCCACTGCCACGCCGTCCCTCCTCGATTCGGAGTGCCTGGACCGACCCCGGTTGCATACTCAGCAGGAAGGTCTATCAGCTGGTACGGACGGGAATTCGCTGCCAGACCCCCTACATTGCCATTTGTGGGTAAGAACGCTGATGGTCCTAAATGAACGTAGTAGAGGCAGGTGTCATCTCTGATATTCTCTACCGAGGGAGCGTACCTCAAGAGCTGAGTAGAAGTGGTCCCAGGGAAGCCTGCATTGGAAGGTAGTATTAGATTGGCCCAAGCAGCCTGTCCGGTTCCAACCGTCATTCCATTGGTGAAAACAGTACCCTCTCCCGGCTTCCCGGCACCGATCTCACCCGAGCCAACCTGAGTCTGATCGTTAAACATAAGACTCGGAAATGCAGCGCCTCCTCCTGTGTTGAAATACCCTGTGTAAGACGGGGAACCGGGTAGTCCTACAGCGAAATTCCCCTGAGCCTCTTGGGTGCCGGATCCGACGATTAAGTCCGTCTGTCGCTGAGCACTCCCGTGAGGGTCAACATAGTGCTCCACATGAGTCTTTAGATGACTGATACTGGCTCTCTCTCCCGTCCAGTTCCACACAGGGATGGTGCCTCCTCCAGAAGAGCCTCCTCCGACGCCGGTGAACTCTGGGCACATTGTGTACCAGTTATAGATCCCGTTCCCTTCTCCGTCTCCGATGATATCGCGTAACTGAGCCCTTAGAACCGCTGCCCAATCCTGCCAACAGGACACTCCGTTAACTGCTCGATTGTAAGAACGCTGACCGTAAAGGGATGATCCAGAAGACCCGTCAAAACCCCAAGCGGTCGCACCTACAATTTGCGCTGTCCCTGCTCCGATTGCCCCAAGCGATCCGAACACTCCCTCGAATATGTTATTTTGCCACACGTGGAAGTCGGACCATACGCCACCTGTCATATTGTAGACAGCAATGAGCTGCTGACCGTCTCGTGGAGGTCCGCCCAGAAGCGCGTGGATGGAGGCATTCCAGCCAGCAACTTTTCGCGTGTCCATTCCGACCGCGTCCTCTGAAGTGGATGCATTGTTCCAAAACAGTCGTGTTCCTGGAATTGCCGGGTCAAACACGGTTTCGATATAGACTCCGTAGTTCCCGTCAGGCACTGGCATTGAGATTGTTTGGGTATCGTCCCCCTCACAGCCAACAGCAGTTCCTAGCTCGGAGTCTCCGTTGTCCAGCGTGGTTCCTCCGAACCCTCCAGTTAACGGGCCTCCTCCGAGCGGTCCTAGAGTAGCTCCCTGGTAGTCTTCAAGGTAAGCGACATTGACTGTTATCACATTTGGGCCAGCTGAAGGCTCTACACCAATGTAGTTGCATAAGCCGTTCTTCCCAAAGTTCGTTTGATATTCAGGTCGTCCAGCTACGAGAAGAGGGTTTGCTGGTTCAGTCGCACGGTCACGAATGTTCCTCCAACCCAACCCATCCGCTTGCATCAGTCCCATGACTCCATGACCAAAAACGAAGTTATGGAGCAAAAGCCTTGTCTCACTCCGCGCATTGTCCTGTAGCGCTTTGATGTCAGGTAAATCGACTCGTTCGTTTGGTTCAAATCGAACAACGTTTCTGTCGCCCTTCGGATCATCAGCCATTGTCGCCTCCTTGCTTTAATAGTCTCATGAGTAGTCTCTCGTCACAACCGGGTGACACCCAGCGTCTAAAATGAGGTTCAATAGCTCATCGACTAACGCGGTGTCGTCAAACAGGTATAACGGATATTGGGCCTCTCCCGAATACGTATTGTCCTGCATGAGCTGACCTCCTGGGACTGTGGCGTAATCCACCCAGAGGTTCACCGGGAATGCAGCGTGAGAGCAGGTAATCGTGTTTCCGGCCAGAGTGTATCGAGCCAGTGTGAAGTTGAGCGCAGCGATTGTTGGGAAGTCTGGATTTATCGTGAAAATGATATCGTCGTCGGATCCACCCCACGGGACTGGAACGCCTCCGACTGTGAGAAGAACCACTCGGTTGGGAGGCACTCCTCCTCCCCCAGAAGCCACCTTAGTAATCGTCGCAGTTCCGATATTTGCGGGATTTGAAGCCGACGTGACAGTCACCTTGTGTCCTATCATCCAATCTCTGAACACCGGGAGGTCCGATACCAGGGTGCCTGGACTCCCAATCCCCACAGAAG
>Ga0098052_1000556_pt1 | contig 23792 bp, 15 predicted proteins | sample 15_taG_FD_81591 | JGI IMG/M metagenome (GOLD analysis project Ga0098052, IMG submission 81591) | Marine viral communities from the Subarctic Pacific Ocean - 15_ETSP_OMZ_AT15312 metaG | ecosystem: Environmental > Aquatic > Marine > Oceanic | place: Pacific Ocean | collected 2015-01-18
GATCGCTTTTGGCTCTATTGCTCCGACATTTGGGGCCATGGTCCAAGATACCCCGTACCCTATGTCAGCAATTGGTGGTCCGACTTCCCCTCCGACTCAGATTCCAAAAATTCCCCTAGAGCCAATTCTTAACATGCTTGAGAGTTTCGGCAGCTTGTTAAAAGCAATGGTGGTTTAAATGGCTTTCAACTACGCTTCGCTTAGAGATTTGTTCTTTTCTTCCGACGGCGACTTCCGGGTCGCCCCTAGCGGAGATCTAGAAGTCACAGATAGCTTTGAACACAGGGCTGTCATTCAGTCTATTCTAAAGCGTATCATGAGTTCGTCAGGAGATTGGGCTTTGCAGCCTGAGCTTGGTGCGAACATGGCTGACTTTATTGGTAAGCCGAATACACGAGAGACAGGTGAGGCGCTCAAGAACAGGGTTGCGGATGAGCTTTTACGAGGTGGCTTAGTCCGCGCGGCGGACCTAGACGTTCAAGTCTTCCCCCTCTCTGAGCGAGAAATCATCCTCCTCGTGATTGTGCGTACGACTTCAGAGGAACCTATTTTGATTCAGTTCACGTACGATCTGAGAAACAACCGGTTGATTCCGCGCAACATCTAGAGGGCACTAATGGCACTCCCAGTATTAAAGAACTTCACAGAGACTCTGGCAGACTTCCAGGCTAGACTTGGATCCCGTGCCGGTCTTACCAATTTGGGTGCAGATACAGCTGCGCGCTCTTTGGTCGACGTGCTGTCTCGACAAATCATTGATGACAGGAACTCTACTCGGGCTGCATTCCTTGGGAATCAGCTGACAACTGCGCAGAACCGCGACCTTGATAACGTAGGTAATAAGCGCAAGGGTTTAACTCGTCTACAGGCCTCCTTCGCAGAAGTTAATCGTTTCGAGAGTAGCCTCGCCTTCTTTGTGGAAGGCGGAGGCACGTTCGGTTCTATTAATGGCGGCGCCGACATCTTCCTACCCGCAGGCACCAGCATTACTTCTAGAGTGAACGATGCTGGCCTTTCGGCAGTAGAATACCTAGTACTCGAAGACACCGTGCTTCTTGCTGGAAACACAATCGCATTCATTAGCGCCAGAGCAAAGAGCGCAGGCACTTCTCAGAATGTTGGCCCTAACGTTTTAGAGACTCACAACCTTACCTCGTACACTGACGCTGCTAGCGAGACACTAAAGTGTACAAACGTCTACTCAGTTATCAACGCGAGGGATAAGGAAACTGATGACCAGTTCAGGTACAGGCTAAGCCAGCACTTCTCCTCTATTCGTACTGCTAACGTGTCGAAGCTTAAGCTTGACGGCCTCGTAGTCCCAGGAGTTCTTGACGTTCGCGTGCTACCTGGTTACCTAGGTATTGGTACGGCAGGAGTAATCGTCTTTGGTGCAGAGGGGTATTCAACTAGTAGGATGGTTCGCCAGGTCCAGCAGAATCTGCTGACTATGGCGGCGCCTGGTTTGAAAGCTATTGCGATTCCCGGAGTTGTTGCAACCATCGATTTCGATATGCAACTCCTAACTAGGGAAGCCATTAGCGAGGAGCAAAAAGTACTCCTCGAACGTGGAATCCGCCGGAGCCTTCGTCGATACTTCAGTACACAGGTTTCAGAGACGGTGATTAACCTCACCGACCTAAGAGATTTCCTTCTCAGAGAGAACAGAGATTTGTTCGCTGTCACGACCGCTCAGGGGCGGGACAGCTTATTCAACAAGGTTTTCATTCGTAGAGGATACGGCACCTCTCTCACCCTATCCGATAGAGTGACTCTTGATACGAATACTTACTCCCTATCAGAGGATGAGTATGCGACGCTTGGTTCGCTGACTCTCCAGTTTAAGGTATCGGTGGCATGAAAGGATGGCTAACTCAGAGACTAGCCAATAACTTCCCCTTCTGGGCTCGACTAAGGCAAGACCCTTCGTCAGTTGGCCAGAGGATGTTTTCTGTGTGGGCGGACTACTTTGAGCAGGCCCTAATTGAAGACATTAAGCTACTGGCTGTTGATGACATCATGGCTCAAGATTTGGGGCAGGGCCAGCTATTCCAGGTACCGCTTCTTGAAGAGGACTATGTTGTCTTCCAGGAGGACGACGACGGCAACGAGGGTTTTGTATACCCCTTTTCAGTTACGGGGGATATCGATAGCTCGACTATCACATTGACCCGAGCTGAGTTCTTCGAGAACTTCTTCACCGCTTTGCCTGACACGCTTACTGAGGATCTAACACATGCTGTTACGAGTTGGTTGCTTTGGACAAGTGCGGCGCCCACAACACCGGCAAGCATTGTAGAACCAGATCACCTAACTGTAAGCGTACAGGGAAGTACTATCTACAACATCTCTAGTGAGATTCCGGGGTTCCATGGTGTAGCTTATGTCTACCTCCAGGGCGAGGATCTCAACGGTCTGGAGATTACAGAGGTGGTGACGATTAGAGATGATGGCGTCTTCAAGACAACTGAAATCTTCTCGATGCTCACAGAGGAGCCCATTGCTGTAGGTTTCGACGGTACGGTACAGGTGTATCTGGGGAGCAGACTTCTTGGGCTGAATCGCCAGGACCCATATCGCGCTGCAATTACGCCCGAACGAGAAGGTCCAGCTTTGTATGAGTTGATGAATGTGTTTGGTACTAACTACCTCCAGACGGCTCAGAGGTTTGTAGTGACGGGTAGGTCCTATCGGCGCCCAACCGTCGACCTATCCCTACAAGACTTCGAAGAGGAACTGTCCTGGCAGAGAATGCTTGACGAGACTGGTATTCCGTATCAGCCAATCTCATTCGACATTAGTCCTTATGACGGTCGTATGTGGGTATTAGCAAGCGATGGAGGCATTCACGTCCACGAGGTTGGTCTTACTCAGTTCGAGATTCCTCCTGAGGAGCCAACCTTTGAGCATTATATTCAGGTAATTCCTCTAAGGCATAGAGCAAGGCTGGGAGAGTCCCTGCCTATGTGGACTTGGTTCCGTATCTTGCGCGCACCTATCAAGAAGGTGCGCGTCCGTAGAGTGAGCCCTGCTGGTGTGACCGAGTACCTAGATGACACTGACACTTGGATTCCAGCTGTATTCAACTTCTTCGGCAACAATCTAGCCAGCAAGCCAGAGGAGAGCTGGACTGATTTCAAGTTCACGAATGACTTTAACGAGCTAGGCCAGTGGAACTTCTATTGCGAGGTTGAGCTGCAGGGACTTACCGATACTTTCATTTCTCATACCGCTGTATACGTCGAAAGCAATCAGTCCATCAAAGACATAGCGGCTCCTCTACCGGGAGCCGAAGATATGTTCTTCGACAAGGATGGGCTTCTAGCTTTAACACTCCCAAACAGCTACACTAAGTATGATCCGGCTCCAGATACTTACTTTGTAGACATCGACTTCCAGACGCTCTACTTCCGAAGACCCTACACTAATGTGAATGTGACTTATGTCTAGCCCTTACGCATCACAGCCATTCCTTCTAGGTACTGCTCTCGACGAGGTTGGCATCGAAGCTGGTATGCCTAGACTCAAGTCAGAGTCTATGGCCGAGTATCGTCGTCGAGTAATGTTCCAGCTTAGAGACCCGCCAGATGCAACCACTGACGGTTTTATTCGTACTGCTGGTCGAATGGTTAACGAGCTTGATAAGCAACTCTTCAGACTCGATCTGGTTCTGAATCCGGACGGCAGTATGCCTGTTCCCGACCCTCGTATCGAGATTTCCTCTTCACGTTTTCTTGTGTGGGACGATTACGATAACGACAGCCTGGTTATCGAATTAGACATTAGGGAGCAGGGGGAGGATAAGCTGGTAGAGGATGTTCTTCTTGCGCTCGCCACGCTAGCTTGGCTTTCCGTTGAGTTGCTAACCTCGGACTCTATTGAGTATCTCAAGTCTTTTCGACTAAGGTATGGCTCTACCGATAGTTACTATTCGGGTGTTCCGCTTGGCGCCACCAAGATGAACAACCTGAATGTTAAATACATCAAGACCATTTCCTTCAATGCCCAGCCCGTCTTCAGTTCAGTGAAGACGTCCCTCGCTGCGCTTGGTGAGAACGGCGACTTCTACGTAGACTCTGATAACGGGATTGTGTACTCTTACGAGGAAGCGCGAAGCTTCTGTCACTTCTCCGCTCGCGAGTTTCCTTTTGATTTGCACTGGCAGACGATTCGTTCATTCCCTCTGAATGACGAGGATACGGAGCGCCTGTACTACGAAACACTATTGAGCGACAGTACTGGTGAAGATGAGTATGTTCAGCTAAATGCCGACGGCGCCAAAGTGTACAATGAGTTACTAAAAGTGCATCCACTTCAGTGGGGAGAATAAATTGGGCATTGGAATGTTCAGTTTAAAACGAATCATCACTAGCGGGCTGAGGTATAGCTCGCTTTCCGATAGGCAAGGAAGATAATGGCTACTTATAAAGTATACTTCGCAGAGACAGGAGTTGCGAAGACCGGACTCACACCGACTATAACTTCTCGTAGAGTTCCAGATGCACCTACTGATGGCAGTGATGCAATTTCGGGTGTTACAGAGCTTTCTGCTGGAGATGCTCCAGGTTGGTACTACTTCACTGCCACCCCAACGACCGATATCGTTATTACCGTAGACGGCGGGGCGGCTCTTACACAGCCTGTCGATCGGTATAAGCAGTTCTCTCTTAGCTACGCGGACAACCTGCCGAACGACGAGATGATTTCCAGAATTCCCGCAGTGGTTTGGGAGGAGAACGCCTTCGACTTCCATTCGGGCTCGATGGGTTGGTTACTCCAGATGATTGGTGGAGCTTCCGGCAAGGTTAACGCTAGGCTCAACAGTCTTGTCTATACCGACCAGGGTAACCTATCTACTGGCGAGCTAGACGTTTATGTTGACGCAGCATCGGCAGCAGCCGAGGACAAGGGTCCTGGCAAGTTTGTTGGAAGTATGACTCTGAACTTTGGCTACTCTCCAGAGGGTGAGCTTCACTCTATGGTTGGAACCGCCAGCTAGGATTAATTTGTGGCACTCGATAGTGTAAATCTAGCTACTAACGGCCATGTCGTAAGCATTTGTACCAGTGGGCTATCAATAGCCCTGGCTGCAAATGGGCACGTATGCACAGAGACATCTGTCGCGGGAGTCTTCACAGAGCTAGTCACATCCCTTGAGTCATGGGTTGTATCGGTTGACGATGGCGATGTAGCTACCGGGGTCTTCTCTGAAGATTTTGATATTGAGGGATGGGTTTGGGATAAGCGGCTTCTGGAAGACCGAGACCTCCTTAATACGTACCACAATACATTCCTAGGTGAACACGCAGTAGGTCTAAAGGACGGCACGAAGAGAAGCTTCTGGCAGTCTGGCAGTATCCTGCATACCGAATTCGTTCGCATTGCTAGCGAGCGTGTCTACGACACAATGACGTGGACGCCAGTTCTCAGGGCAGGTAAGTACTCTATTCATTCTGTTCCGACACACCTCTTCTCTGACTATAGCTTTACGGCAAAGTTTGAGACGGACACCAATGACCTCTTCTCTCACACCCTTAGAAGTGACGCTGTACTTGATACAATCCAGGTAGCGCTTTTTACGAGGGGGAGTGACTTCTTGCGCCGACCGTATCATGCATTTGATTACGCTACTGAGCTTACCGGTGAGTTCTCTGGTGACGAAAGACTTGCTACAGAAGATGGCTCGGGGTTTCTCCCGGCCAATTTCTCTGCCCGTCACCGTGAGTATGTAATTCGAGATGGCGTACTGTATGCTCCATCAAGATGGAAGGTTGTAGTTGGCAACAAGGATGCTACATTTGCGGCGACCCCGGCAATTCTTGACAGCGTCTTTGAAAATAAAGACCGTGGGAATCCGAAGGGCCGAGATGTTTTCTGCAACTTCTTCCCGATAGCTGAAGATAGCGTGAGTTTGTATACGCTAGACGATGATGGAACCCTTTCTGAATTAACACTTGCCGACAATCTATGGTTCAGTGGCCCCACTGACTCGCACTATTCTATTGATTACGATCTTGGGATCATCACAACTGGCGGGTATCAGGCTCCAGATGTCCATCTTGCAGTGGACATCCAAGACTTTGATAACGAGATTGAATGTCTAGCAGACTTCGATGTCTTTGCGTCGTATCCAGAGCAAGGAATTATACAGATCGGCTCAGAGAAGGTTCTGTACACTAGTAAAGGCAGACTTAAGTTTCTTGATTGCGTGAGAGGGTTCCAGGGTACCGCAGCCCAAGGGCATGCGGCATTCGCCACAGTTTCGGATCAGCAGCACGGCGCCTCTATCCCCCTCTCAAGTAAAATCTATATCGGTTATACAGCTGTACCTCGTATTGAATACGAGGTGACTACTCATGATCTTCGTACAGCTAACGAGAACTCTCCCTTAGACGTCAAGCCTCTTAGCAACGTAGACACGAACAACATTATCCAGATTTCTTCTGTTGAACCGAACCTTGCTCGTATTGAGTTGGCGGTTGACCGAGATCCCATTGGTGGAAATATCTACGGGCCGATCTTCTTCGGCACGGATACCGCGAAGCTTACGGCGACTGCGTTTGACTCAGCAGGCAACCCAGTGAAGGGGATCGATATAACTATCGATAAGCTCTCCGGTGGAGGCAACCTCAACGGGTTTGCCGACAGCTTTACACAGGAGGGTAATCCTAAGGGTCAGATGTGCGCCTTCTATAACTCTCCCTATAGCTGGGACGAGATTGCTAAGGATGTTCTATCCTTCGATGCATCTGGTGGGCAAACCACAATGGTCGTTGAACCGATGCCGCCACTCATCGACCCAGACACTGTTACTGTCTATCAGGTTCTAAAACACGACAAGACTCTTGGAACGCAGGGGCTCTTCGTTTGGGCTACTGGAACCGTAGGCTTTAATAATGTTCTGTGGCCTGATGGTAGTCTCAGAAGCGGGGGAGAGGTTACGCTGTCCGACGTAGTAATAGATAAGCACGTAGACAGGTTTAAGGGTGGTGTCGCCATTATTCAAATGGCCGACGGTATTAAGTACCGTCGCACCATTCAAGACATCTTTGAAGAGCGCAACTCTCCAGACAAGTCTGTCACTGGCTATACCCTGGGCTTCGAGACGGGAGTCCCAAGCTTCACCACCTCTACAGTTGACTATGTTCAGCTTATAGAGGAGCAGGCAGAAGAGTGGGATCCGGCCTACCTTGACGGAGTAAGGGTCGTCCTATATGAGTACCGTGTAGATGTCCTACATCCAGTAACTGGAGCTTTGGGCGCGTACTACCCGCTACGTCCGGATAGCTTAACAACGACAACTATCACATTCGACAGTAGGGAACTTCCCGAAGCGGCCCCTTACGATGAAGAGTCTAACCTCGGCGGCTATGTTGTGGTAACCTCAAACATCGCTGAGTTCCAAGCCCGTGGTACAGACCCAGTTTCGGGACGAGTTGTAGTAAGCAATAAGCTTCGGTTAAGATTGGATTTGCCTCCGTACCTGGATGGAGTTGATAGGACCGGAGTCTTGCCTATCCCTCAAGGGTTTACATTCGTAACTGATGAATCAAACGTTGGTGCAGGAATTGGTGGAGCTAACTTCCTGACAATCAATCCGCAAGCCGAAGGTATCCACGCTTTCGGCCTACATTTGGAAGCTAGCTAATGTCTGACAAGCTTAAGTCGGGTGTCTCCGTAGTCCCAGAGTTCAATGATGGCGAGCAGCCCTCAGCAATTAAATTCTCCGCTATCGGCGCACAGGTAAAACTAGGTTTTTCTCTTCTTGAGGACGCTATTGGTGACCTGTGGGGTGAGTCCTACCCATATTCTTCTGCATCTAATACATACTTGAACACTCCCTGGGGCCGACAAGTTGGTTCTAACGTGGGTGTTTCGAATCTTCCGAACCAGCTAGGTCGACCAGGCATTGCTGTGAACCTTGCCCGGCTTATTGGGCCGGCTGCTAACCTCAACCCGCAATGGCTTGAGGGTAGCTCTTCGATGACGTCAGAAGAGATTGATGCGGGGCTGTATCAGTTCACCCTTCTCTACCCACCGTCAGGAGCGGTTACTTTTGGTAGCCATGGTGGTGCTCTTGCTACTCTTCAGGGGGCCATTGCCGACCTTGATTCGGCTGGAGATTACTACATCTCTGGTAGAACCGTGTGGTGTGTTTCACCAACTGTCGGCGGCACTACAGCAGGCTACAGTACAAACCCAAGCTCTTGGGGCGGTGGCGGCAACTACCAGGGTGCCCGCTTTAATGTAATTCCGGACCCCAACCAAATTGCTTCGCTTTCTGTTGAGCAGTTATCTATTGCTGGCCCAGCAGCGGATGGTTCATACACTATCCAGCTACCGAAGATTACACACCAGCAAGCCAATGCTAACTCCTCTAGCTCGGCGCTGAGTGCCGCCCTGGACCCAAACTTTGATAAGCAGCTCCAGCTCCCCACTGCTCTTACGGACAACCTGATTGCTGGCGACATTATCCCTGACGGGTTTATGTTCCTTAGGAACAACACCACTAGGGAGGTCTACCGGAACGCCGTCTACGAGTACAGTGATGCGAACACATTCATTGCTCGTAGTATTGATCTGGGCGCCCCTGCTGAGTATAGCGCTCAGGAATTCTCAGTAATTACTGTCGGCACAGACATCACCACGTCTATCGATGACCTGCGTCGGAAGGCAATAGGCCACAACCATGACGGTGCCTACGGTGAGCGCCCAATTAGGTTCGAAGACTTGGTTGGTGGACAGAAGTATGCTGGAGCTTCAGGAGTATTCACAAAGTCTGAAGAGCCTTCTAACTTCCTTCCCCAGTACCTACACCGAGACGGATATCAGGGCGGAGTGGATGTTACCGTCAATGATGAAAACATCATGCGCGGAGACCTGGTTCTAGGTGCTCTTGCTGGAACCCCCGGTAATTACCTAAGCTTTGGTGTTTCAAGCTTTGGTGTTTATTTTGGGCAGCCTGGGCTCGCCTCTAACATCAAGCAAGAAGGACTCGATCTAGTAATTAACGCACAGCCCTTTGGCGGTGGCGGCGTTGATGTTCAAGGGGAAGCCTTCTTTAACGTTGACGCCATAGCGATCACAGAGACGGCTGCTGCGAATTTCACTGCAACTGCGACTGCCGGGGATGTAAATCTAACAGCAGGCACTGATGTCCAGTTGAATGCAAGCAACGACATTCAGCTAAACGCAATTCAGGATATTCTTCAGAGCGTTTCTAGTGGGCGCATTATCAAGATGTACGGGGGTATCGCTGAGCCAGCCTCCGCAGGCGAAGGCGTCTTGATGGACTTCGATAGGTCAGTCTCTTGCAGTATTCGCAGTAGAGCCAATGGCGGTGGCACCGAAGATGTTCTAGATCTTCACTTCTCTAGTATGGGGATTCCAGGGGTTGACAATAGCTGGGTTAACTTTTATTCAAACGCTGGGGCGCCCCGTGGTCGAATTTCTGGAGCGCCTAGCAACAGTGTTGCTGGTTTTCTTCAGTGGGCCACCACTGGCTCAGCGTATCTGAACGCATTCCCTGGCGCTTGGCCTGATGGCGGCGCTCAGGGAGATGCACAGTTCATTTCGGGCAACGCTGACTATGGAGAGTGGTTGCCGATTGGCGATACAGCTGAATGGGCTATCGATCCCGAAATAGACCTAGATGCTTTCTATAAAGAGCATAGACGTTTTGGTCTCCCTGAAGGAGTAGTTGTTTGGGTTCGAGATGGACAGATTTGGAAGGACGGTGGCGGTACGCCAATGATTGTTACTTGTCGCGCAATTCTTGTAGGCAACGATAAGGATACTAAGCTGCCTGGAGAAGTTGTGTCCTTTATTGGGCAGGTCCCAGTGCTCACTCATGGTCCCGTGAATAATGGTGACTACTTGGTACCTATTGAAAATCATTGTGTGGCCGTTAGCCCCGATAGTGTATCCTTCAGTGAATACAGAACAGCTGTCGGAACTGCCTGGGGCTCTTCCGACGAAGAGGAATACCATAGAGTCCTATGCGCCATTGGCAAAAAGTAAGGTGTTATGTCTGAGCTTACCCTTGAACTCATTGCCCACGGGCCAGAGCAAGAAGACTCCTACCCGGTTTCCTCTCATGTCCATAAGTACGTTGAGCGTGTTATTTATGCACAGGGCGTAGCTGCGTCTTCGGTTCCCATTGCCTACTTTGAGTCCGAGCCGCTTGACTCTTGGCGGAATATTCAGATTGTTGATCGCACCTATGCGGTTCCAGAGAACACTCTCGCTACACTCGCTAGAGAACATGGTTGGGTCGAGGTCGTGGGGGCCAGTTTCACTTCCCCTTACAAGACCCTAGCAGTTACGAACCTCTTAAGTATCGACGAAAGAGGGGCCAAGAAGCCCCTCTTTTTTAGGCACGACATTGGGTACGACGATCTTTCTGATCTTCGACTTGTGATTGTAGAAGATGGCGAGCGCATTGAGGTAGAGTCTGGCTACCAGGAAGACCTTTTGGCTGGAACCATCTACACCAATTACCGAAACTACTATAATCCCGACACAGGGGCGTACCGTTTATACTTCGTAGTTGGTTCAGACAAGGTTGGGAATACATTCCACCAGCTTCTAAACTCTGTCCCTACGGCGAAGATTGCAGACTATTCGGATATCGACCTAGACACAGGCCTATTGACGACTGACTATCCTGTGTACTCGGTTGAGAAAACCTCTGGCGGGTTCACCTATTCGTTCAATACGACGGGCCCCTGGTACATCCGACCATTGGAAGTTAGCGTGATTAAGCCGTTGCTTCCCGCTGGGCGAGATCCGGAAGAGCCGTGGTACCTCAGAGTTACGAATGGTAATTTTTCCACGAACGTGAATGGTTCCTTTAAGAACTACAGGCTGCCTGAATTCGACAGGCAGCCCTTTGCTCCGTTTAAGCCTTTTGTCTATTCGACCTATGGTAAGTTCCTGTGGGTGAACCCGAATGTAATTACCTCTACGAGAGAGAACATCCAAATCAACCCTGCTCGGACTATGCACTTTACACTCTTTGTGTATGACGCTGACGACGTACTAACTGCAGCTTTGACTACGGACCCAAGTCTTAACGGTAAGCGTGTGGGAGAGACGAGTGTCTTCCACGAGAGTGACTTCATTCAGTCGTGGGATAATTCGACGGGGACAGTCGCTCTCGGGCTTGAGCTGGATCCCAATTCTACTTTTGTAGCTAGGTACTTCTATGAGGCTAGTGACCTAGAGGATCGACTTGTTAATCTCAACCCGCTATACAACAAGAACGCACTTGACTGGATGTGGGTTTACTACCTAGTTCCGAATGTCGAGACCGAGGATAGAGGGCTCCACGTACTCGGCGTAGATAAGGACGGCATCATTCGATATGCCTCCCAGGGAGCTGGGCGATCCTATCCGAACTTCAGGTTGTTCAATGCTGATGCTTCCATCAACGTGGATACTGTTATTGGTACTCAGTACAGGTCCATGTTCTCTTCTGATACTTGGTTTGCCGCGTATGCAGCAGGGCAAAGTAACTCAAAGGCTTACTATGTGCTTGCAGAAGTCTTAGTATTGGATACCGGTGTGATTGAAAACGCTGAAGTTATTGACGTCCGTCGTTCAGGCGAAGCAATTACTCCAACTTTGTTCGCAGAAGCTATCGCTGGCAATCCAAGGATTCTCCAGTCTCAGCTAGGTTACGGCCCGGAGGGACAGGAGGTTCCACAGAATGCAGCAATGGTTATCCACGCTCCGCTTACTATTCTCGAAGAGTATGGCGGCGATCTTAGCCCAGAGCGAGCGAAAGAACTACTTCGCACTTACCTTCCTTCGGCAACCTACGGTCTGGTAAAGTTTGACTACCCAAGGGCTCAGGTCTTCCTGGGGGACGCGATTGTTGATCGTGTTAAGATAGACACAACCTGGGAGGGGCCAGGCTTTACGTACAATTTGTATCGCAGGGAGAACCCTTCTGGGTCATGGGTGTTAATCTCAACCCAGACATCGCCCTCAACTCCAGGCTCTATGGCTTTCGAGGATTTCGCCATTGGGCCTGGCGAAGTATACGAGTACGGTATTCGTATAGCTGACGCTGTGAACGAATATCCTCTTAGCCCAATTCTCACTGTAAAGGTTCCATAATGCCTGCACGCACACTAAGGTTTCTTGTAGATACTACAAAGATCCTTGACCCGTACTTAGTCGACAACACTCCGGTCGTTTTCAAGGTAGCGAACCTTGAAGAAACTACTGCTGAGAACTTGGGGTTCTATATTTCTCCGGCGTCTAATGTTGGGGATGTAGACAACCCTGCAGACTATGCTCCGGAGACCGACTTTCTAGAGTTGATTAGTTGGGGGCAGGACACTGTGGACGGAGTCACGCCACAAGGCGGCCTCAAGATTAGTATTGGTGCTACCACAACCTACATCACCTCAGCTACAGGGTCTTCTTATAGCAGCAAAATTCCCTTTCCCGACTTACTTTCGGGGGAGACCAAAGAATTCACCGTCACACTAGAGACCCCGCCGAGCGTTGTGAGTAGGCGACTGTACATCACTCTAGTTTTGGAGTAACTAATGGCGCGCTTCAAGGATCGTATTACTAGTGCGGGGACGCTGCTTGCTGCAGCGAAGCGTCGCATTGACGATATTGATCACATTGATGTTACCAGTCGAGAACGAGATGACTTAGCTGTCGAATTTATGCGTACGATTGGCGACGTGCTTTCTGTACCCCCGCTGCGAGGTGGAAGGCTCATCAACTCCAATACGTACTCTCAGTTTTGGAGAGACTCCAAGTATTTCGTGGGCGTTGTGAACGGCCACGCCACACAAATGAGTGAGCTAGTCTCCCTTAACACTAAGGACATCTTCTCGGCTATCTCGGATATCGAAGGTGAAGTACTTGCCCTAGATTCGGAAGTTGGCGAAGAAGAGATTAAACTGATCGAGCATTACGACAAGGTCCACCTTAATCGTATGTCTAGAAGTATTGATGACCAAATTCAGTTTGGTGATACAGACTGGATTGAGGATTTCAAGACTTCCTTCTCTTATCCAGAGCGGTTCCTTCTTTCGACTCTCCCCAATGCTGGTATTACTCTGCCTGTTAGAAACAGGCAGGACATTCCGATCGTTGACGCAATCCTACTGCACGAAGCCACAGATGTGGGTGACACACTCGTGCCAATGGTTAGCACCTCTCCTCGAAACGTATTTTTGAAGAACAAGGTCTTTAGGCACGTTGTAGTACGCAAGGGTTATGATGAGACGTCGAGGTTGTACAAGCAGAAGACTTCTATTGACGAGTATCCTTACAGTGCTAGGTCTACTCTGACCCTGCAGCTAGAGCTGCCTAACAACATCTTGTTGAATTTCCTAGAGATTGAACCTGGTGGCAACTCCACCCTGTCTCTCCAGTCACTATCTTATGTGAATGAAGCAGGGGAAACCGTTGGTTTATCCACGGTTTCCATTCCCTCTCCTACCGCCTTGACTCTTCTATTCCAGCCAATTCAGACTAGATACCTGGTCCTAACTTTCGAGCAGTTCGCTCCAGTTACGGCTACCTCTGTAGTCGTAGGCGACGAGCGCGCTCGCGCTTTGAATAAGCTGCTTGATGGAGCTGGCTTCCTTACAAAGTTTGCCGATGACTCTGTAGAGATTGTTGGTAGAGTCTTCGACTTCTCCATGAAGAGCCTCTCTGTAGGTTCTGTAATTTACGAAGACAAGGGCATCTTTAGAAGCTTCCCTGTTCAGGTAGAATCACCCATTGGTGTAGACGCACGAAAGCTTGTAGAGGCCATTGTTCCAGTTAACCGCATTGATGCGTACCGCGATGAGACCGTCCTACCCGAAGGGCAGATACTTCAAGAGATCTATGTTGGTGCTCGTCTCTTTGATGACGATGGCAACCGTACTCTAGATGACCTCATTCCTATCCCGGATTCATACCCAGTTCAGTCTGAGTTCTTGGACCCGAGCGGTACTGACGCCAGGGTTAAGCTATTCCCAGATCTAAAGTGGAATGAGGTCAAGAACAAGATTGCTTCCATTAGCGGAGACCTAATTGTAGACGCTCAGCACGGGAACCTCATTACGACCGTTGAGCCTCATGGGCTCATGGCCGGCGAGGCTTTTACCTTTAGGGGCCCTATGAGTATTGGACTTCCGCTTGTTCCTATCACAGTATATCTTGTTAATGATGACTTCTCGTTCTATGTGCTAGCGGGACCAGGTCTTGATTGGTGGCCCACAAACCCTGTACCAGATCTCACAGATAGTACAGCTTATCTAGTAAGGCCTAATGACCAGGCTCCGGCCTTCGATGTATTCGTCGGACAGGACACAGTCTTAAATCTCGGTACCGATTATCAGTTTAGTATCGACGGAGGTTCCACTTACCATTCGTCATTTGATACAATCACTAACTGGGGAGAACTACGTAGGCGAGCTGAAGCTGGCCGGTTCTACATCCGGTTCTCTGACCGTAAGGCGGATGAGTTCTACTGGGTGAAGTACAGAATCCAGCGTCATCAGAAGCTGAACAGATCGGGGACTGTACAGCTTAGGAACGGGCGAGTAATCTTTTCCAAGCAGCTGCAGGGCTCGCGGGGCACATTCCAAACGGTGCTTGTGAGTCGTCCAAACACCTCGAATCATTATCTGACTTTCATCGTCAGACAATACTCTCTGAGAGTCCAAGAGCATGGGTCTTAATAGCGTACGCACAAATAAATACGTTCCGGATTTGGATGCGTTTCAGCAAATCCTCTCGCACTTTTTACAGGAGTGGAAGAGAGCCTCCACTCTTGAGGAGAGGCTAGACGTAGAGTCCAGGGCAGTTACTTACTTCCAGGAGCTGATTGACCTTACTTACGATCTTGAGAAGGTCTCGGTATTCGAACATCCCAACACAAGGGATTTCGATCTAGCAGCGACCCAGGCAAGAGACTTACTACTGCTTAACCTCGAACGCTTAAGAAGCGTTTCTCGTCTTTACATAAGATACTTTAATAACGAGAAGCTTGCTCTACTTGAGCTTGTTGGTTCACTGCGTCGCGCGCGGCAAAAGCAAGCGACGCTAGCCTTGTGGAGTCAGGCGACGGATAAGCACGTAACCACGGAAAGCTTCCTCAACCTTGACCACCTTGACTACAACTTCGTTCAGGAAGGTCAGCTAACGGTTGACACGGCGCAGGGGCTAGCAACGCTACCCGTGAAGAACTCTAGCAACCTCGGAGTCGGTAGAATTCGCGTAGGTTCCAAGAGCAGTGGTAATGCTGGAAACTCAGACCTGGATATTCAGACCAACAACGCGGACCCTGTTTTCCTACTAGATGGCAATCCCGATACGTGGTTTGAATACGAAAGACTAGACACGGGACCTTGTGAGCTTCAGCTTACTTGCGAGTTGAACTCCCTTGAGATTGTCAACCAGATTTGTATCGAGCCGGTGAACCTGGGTAGCGGCCTTACTTTTGAAATTGCTAACATCGTCTTCACAAGCGATAAAGAAAATGTTGGTATCAGGGACTTGCTACCGACCCGACTCCCAGACGACTTCTTTACTGTAAAGCCTATTGGCAGGGACACCCATTGGTCTACATCTTTCCTGCCGATTAAGTGCAGGACAATTTCTATTTCTTTCAAGCAGGCTAGTTCATATTCAGTCCGCACCGATACGGCTGATGAGAGAATTGCTAATCGTCAGCGATTTGCAGTTGCTCTGCGGCGTCTTGAGTTTCGAAAGAATGAGTATGACAATGTTGGTGGTATTAACTCCCGAGAGGTAAGCATCCCGACATCTCTGTATGCTGCCGAATCGGTTGTTGATATAGTTCCAGCTAGCTCTCCTTTGTACACGGCGACCTTTGATGTAAGCTCCGATGGTGGGGAAACGTGGGTTGAGAATTTGTGTGCAGGCGTAGACCTTGATGCAAATCAGGATTGCAACGCCACCACACTACTGGATGGTGAAGCTAATAGTTTCTTGTGGCGACTCCATGTAGAAAGAAGACCAAGGGCTTTCTCGGATGCAAGCTCGTTCACAGACAGTGTAGAGCCGATAGAGTTGAATTTCTTTCGTTCTGGTGTTTCAAAGGCATTCTCTCCTGTACAATTCCAGCTCCCTGAGCGCCCTCAGAACAAGTCAGCGGTGGTTTACCAGCCAGGGGTAGCCCGATTCACAGATAAGCTCTCAGAAGCGGTCCTGCTCGCTCGTGCACGCAATTCTGGCGCTATGAACATCGCACTTCCTTTCGATCTCCAGGACGACGGTCTTGATTTCGAGACAATGCATATTCTTTTGAACCGGCAGGAGCTGGTATTCAACCCAGACAATTCGTCGCTTGTTGCTGGGGAGTACGGTTTAGACTCTACTCTTACGGAGCTAGTTCTAGCGGGCGTACCTGAGCGTTCCCGTGTTGAAGTTCTTTTTGATGAGGAAAACATGCTGCTCCAGGAGCAGAGTGACGGGTATTACCACGGCATCCCCCACGACTTCGACCCCGAAAAGGAAAACATCCGAATTAGTTACCTTCCGGCGACCGCTTCTAGGCGCAGTCGCCTACTTCCCTTGGACCGAGCTACAGTCGATCTGGGGCACCGTTCGATTGTTCTAAGTAGCTTTGAGATTGTTGCAGAGAGTTTCTCATTTACGTCTGTCGCAAGTCGCGCGCTAATTACTGCAGATTCAGAGTACTATCTGGATTCAGTAAGAGGCATCCTCTATTTCAACAACCCTCTCGGTCAGATCCTAGGTAGTAGTAATAGCGCTCGAACTACATTCCTCAATGCTCAAATCGAAGAGCTGAGCGGAGATAAGTTCTCCGTAGTAGTCCGAGATATGGTTCCATGGGGCGTGCGTATTGATAAGGATGCAATGACCTCTACAACTGCATCAGACAATCTGAATGCTGGCCCACAGCCAAGGATTGCGGTTCTAGACCAGGTTGAAGCTACGAGGGCCGACCTCATGTCTGCGAACCCCAGGGCCATGACGCTGTCTTATGACCATGTGGTCATTGGTAGTCTTGCAGTACCTCAGAACCTGCTGGCTACTTCTGCACTGGGGTACCCGCTGGAGGTTCCGTTCATTGACGGTAACACTGAGTTCTTAGGCTTAATACCTATGAATAACGAGTCTACCTTCGAGATTGTTGCAGACTCTTCCGGAGTGGTCTCTTTTGCGCTTGCCGCGAGAGAGGGTGTATACTCCCCTCTCGGCGTTACTTTCTCAGACACTGCAGTCTTCCAGTTTCCTGACGCGACACCAAGCGCATTAGGCCAGTATAACCTGGACTTGCAGAACGGTGAAGTAGAAGTATTCGTGGGAGCTGGCGGGACGCTTACTGCAGGTATCGAGATTTTGTACTATTACAAAGACCCTTTGCACGATCCGTCAAATAGGTACTCTGTAGATTACGAGAATGGTATCCTGTATTCGTCTGAGGATTTGAACTCGGTCGAGTCTCCCGACGTGACCTACAAGGCGACGAACTATAAGATTGCTTTTGATTTGGTTCGCAAAGTCGACAAGTACGAATATGATTCCGAGACGAACACAGTCTCTCTAAGAACGGAAGGGCTCTCAGACGTGAATGCTTTGGTAAAGACCTTCTGGGTCAAGCCTCAAACTAGCAAAAGGATCGCTGGGCTAGAGCGATACTTCTCACCAATCCTGCTATCTGTAGGGTTTAGGTTTCAGTAATGACAGACTTGCTTACAGCACCTTATGAGCCGGCTTTCAAGAAGCGCGTGATTCAGAAGTATGTGGAGGAGAACAACCGCGCTCCTTCCAAGGCACAGCTGTTTGAGCTGATGCGTGATATTCGTCGAGAGTATCCTGGTGCTGAGCAGGTAGGCTTCTCTGGGCGGGACGTTGTCCCGCCAGTCTTCCGAGATATCAGTTCTTCGGACGAGGAGAACAAAAATCGCGAAGCAGTTCAAGATGATATGCAGGTCCTTGGAGGTCGCATTGAAAGTCTTGGTGAGTTTCTTGAGGAGTCTTACCGTGTGTTCATTGCTGCTGCTGCTCGTTCTGATCAACTGCTAAGCCAGCTAGACAGGCGTCTCAACAACTTGCTGCTTCTGGCAGGGCGTACCGATGTATTTGTTTACGGTATTGAGGAGGGGTTCGAGACTCAGGAAAATATCGACTTCGAAAATAGCACCGTGACTATTGAGCCTGGCTACTGCACTATGCGTCGTCGTAGTTATACCAAGGTCGACCTTGGAACAGTAGACTTAGGTTTTACGACAATAGCTCCTAAAGGGCTATTGTCTACGCGAGTAATTAATAACATCGACTCGCTCAAAGAAGCTGATGGCAATGTGTGGGAGTACCACGTTAAGACGCCTTACTCCCTGGGCCGAGTGAGTGCGGCGATTGATGTTGCCTTTCAAGACCCTGACGGCGAAGACGTTACAGATTTGAGATTAGTGGGCTCGCCCGTTGATGCAAACGGTAAGACTACCTGGAGTGTGTTCTATTCTCTTGATGGAGCCAGCTACCATGCAGTGGAGCCAGTAGAGCGAGAGTTCTACAAGGGAGAGAATCAGGTCTCAATCGGGTTGTCTGGCGTCAAGAAGCTTCGAATCGTACTGACAAAATCCGCAGCAGATGATATAAGTGTATCTGGTAAAGAGAACTTCTACATCTACACACTAGACTCTTTGGAGCTTTTCGTTGACGAATACAAAACTGGCGCGAGGTCTGTCCTCTATGCGGGACCATATGATGTATTGGATGATCAAGGCGCTGCCTATGACTTCTCAATGGCTGCTATGGGATCAGATACCTGTTGCGTTATTCCTGACAGAACAAGTGTTTCTTTCTTTCTAAGTAAGGACGGAATCAACTACGAGCCTGTCTCATGGACTGGAAAGTCCTTAAACGTCGTTCAGTTTCACGACACAAACCCGAATGGCACCTACGATTTCCTCGATGCTGCTGAGCACCAGTATGCGCTAGTGCTACCAGATGACGAGGAGCTAGAGTTTGACTTCGGCAAAGAAGCATATCTGAATCTCTTCGTAGATGACACTACTTATCCGGTAGTTAGACAGTCTGTTCGAGTGAAGAGAAACCTCTCTCAGGCTGGTAGAAGCCTATACGGGACCACCGCAGGGTGGGCCTTCAATTCTAAGACATCAGAGTTTAGTACGACCCTTCAAATTGAAAAGATTGAGGGGCGTTGGCTCGATCTCGGAACTACATCTGCATACGTTAACGACCGGCTTGTTTCCGGTCGTATTCGTCTGCCCCAGGGAACTCATACATTCCGCACAGCTGATGCCAATTGGTATGACGTTGAAGCGGGCGTCACCACTTTGGAAGATCTGGAAGCCAAGGATGCGGTCTACCCCTATAACCACAAGTTGCTGGTTGAGGGTTATGACTATCCGCTAGGGTTTCAGGGAGAGCAGATCTACCAAGGTGTTGATGAGTTCTACGGCGCCGCCCTCACGTTCTCTACACCAGAGAAGTTTGAAGACGAAGACAACGATGCGAATCTGTCAATTTTCACCCTGGTTGAGTACAATGGTGATCTCTACTTCAAGGTGAAGGTAGATCGCACAGATGGCTCATGGCGGGATGAGCATATCTCCGTCGAGTATTTAACGCACAGAGAGACGGGGAGTCAGCTTTATGTTAAGGCGATCATCTCTTCGCTCGATAATCGAATCAGCCCCCACATCAACCATTTCCAAGTGAGAGTCATCTAAATGTCAAGCCATAACTTTGACAATGTATTGAGAACCCTGGTTCAGGCTTCTGGTAGCAATACCGGCAAGTTGCGCACTGACGCGGATAGAGCTTCATTCCAGGTGAACACTAAAGTAGATTTTGCTGCGCTGTTCCATCAGCACAATGCATTAATCTACCCTTTGCTTCTTGCTTTGCGAAGCGGCCCGGAGGAAGATGATGCTCTTGATTTGGGACTAGAGGGGCGAACCGTAACCACCTTCGGTGCGGCTACTTCTAACGCTGCGACTTGTTACTGGGATCCCACCAATAAGAGACCCCGCAGTATCAAGGAGACGATTGACTGCTTGATTGCCGAGCTAGCTCGCATCGAGAATGTTTTCTCTCTGCAAACAGAATTATCAGACTACGACGATAGTGGGCTGCTGGCAATGATCGCCTGTCTCACTTTGAATGACACGCAACTATCCAAAGACATTTTAGGCCCACAATATACCCTCGACTGTGATGGAAACTCTGATTTACCGTACTCCTTAGCGCGGCATATTGATGAGTTTATGACACAGTTGGTCAATGGTTATCCTGGGGCAGGTCTTACGTTCGCTGGCGAGGCAGCCTACCCCTCCCTCTCATTGACCGTGCGCCTGTCCCAGGTGATTATCGATGCTACTTTACCAGCATCGACTATCGAGAGTACATCTGGACCTGGACTTCTTCTTACAGATGACCTTGCTGCGATTCGTACCTTTGTCGGTATGGACGATGCTACGGATAGTACTCCGGACTATTCTGCTCATGGTGTTATCGCCACTGTCTCTGACGGAGACTCCCTCGAACTATCGATTCAGAAACTAGACCTAGCTCTCTCCACCGTAGGTACAGACGAGAAGGTTGGAGTGTCGGTAAACGATACTACTCCTGGATACCTACTCGACAAGCTAACGACTACTACTACCGCTGTTAGCCTTACTGAGATCAATGATGGCGGTGACGAGGACTTGCAGATCGATGTTGCAGATCTTGTAGGTGATGCTGGTGCCGGGGGTACGCATGGATTAGTCCCTGCTCCAGGAGCAGGAGATGCTGCGTCTGGTAAATATCTTGATGCTGATGGTACGTGGACCGTGCCTACCGGTACGCAGCCCGACCTAGTCATGGACTACACCACTATTTACCCTGGAGATATGCAGGCGCACCAAGACCACCCGCACTCCATTCCCGTCCTCGATAAGCTTGTCAAGGGCGCCACTGTAGACATTATGACTGCGACAAAGATGATGGTATTTCCAGGATCGGAGGACCATTACCTAAGTTTCCCCGTACCTGTACCTAGGAACAGTTCTGGTGACAATCCAACGTCGTTTGTCGTGTGGATTGCATCCATGATGCACGCAGCTGGCGGAGGTTCTTTGGGACTAGTTTGGGAAGCAGAGTACGCCCTGAGTGGCGGTGTCGCCCATATTACCGAAGACGGTGAAGCCTACGAGATTAATGGCGGCACGGGTTGGGCAGGAACGGACAAGATTGTGACTGCTTCGCACGCTTCGAATATCGAAATCACCGAGTTCGGAAGTCAGAATATTGAAGGCACAACCAAGACTGGTCATCTCCATGTAAAGCTTGGTCGTCTCGGAACGGATGGTTCGGACACCTTTACTGGCGATCAGGGTATGATGTACGCACAGGTAGAATGGACTTGGTAAGCAATGATTTGCGGTCGGTCCAAAATTCTACTCGCTGCAAAGACTTCCAAGAATTCAAACGTTAGCCAGAGATTCAAGCAACGCAGGAAGCCGACCAGCATGGCTCGGTATCTTAAAGATGAGCCTACTGGTTCGGTATGCGTTAAGCGCGCCCTGGGAGGAATTGGTGACGTACTAATGTGTACTCCTGCTCTAAAAGAGCTGAAGCTTAGGTTCCCTAATTGCCACCTTGCGTTTGCTGTCAATATGCACCAAGTGCATGACAACAGATATTATGAGCTAGTCAAGAATCTAGATTTTATCGACGAGGTAATAGATTCGCGTTACGTGGATAGGAGTCAGTACGGTTTCGTTTCGGATATTACTTCCGTGTGCATCGGCTACGAGAACAAAGGCCTCCCACCAATGAATCGAATTGATTTGTTTGCGAGGCATCTTGGGTTTCCGAATTTGGCAGATCCCCTCCCCTCCTACTTAGTTACTACTAAGGAGCGGAAGCATGCGAGAAGAATCCTTAAAAACAAACTTAATGACTGCAGCATTATTATTGCTTTGCATACCGCTTCGAATGAGGGTAAAAGATGCTGGCCTATTAAGAAGTACGAGCCTTTAATCAAGAGGCTCATAAGGCTTGTGCCTGGAGTTGGATTCGTAGTCTTCGACCATAACAATCGGCTCCCTATATGGAGCCGTTATTCGAATGTAGTTGACGCGAGTAACGCGAGTGTCAGAGGGATGGCTGCCTTAATTGAACAAGCTGACCTCTTTATTGGTCCAGACTCTGGTCCGATGCATTGCGCTGGAGCAGTTAGGACTAAAGCTCTAGTTCTCTTTGGAAGTATACCTCCTGAAGCGCGTATCAATTATTACCCCACTCATACAGCAATAACTGCCAACATACCGTGTCTAGGATGTTGGTACAAACCATGCCCCCACAGTGTAGTTTGCATGACCGGCATAACGACCGAAATGGTGGCAAGTAAAGTTGAAAGACTGCTGTCGCCTCAAGGGACGCCCTCTTCGACCACTAAGAAAGATTGATTCAAATGTTCAAGAAGCCAACCGGGGCGCTCTGTAAGCAATCCCACGTAGACTCAAAAACCTTCAGTCGCATTTGTCAAAAACTTCTACGCGAGCCGGTCAGGTACCACAGAAAGCTTTGGGAGTATGTTTATATTCTGCGGATTCTAGAACAGTTTGATTTACTCCGACCTGGAGTACTTGGCATCGGGTTCGGATGCGGAGAAGAAAGACTAGTTCCCACTCTCGCCGCTCGCGGGGCAAAGGTATTGGTTACCGATCTAGAGGGAGGCCAGGCTGCCCAAAGGGGCTGGGTTGAGACGGGTCAACACTCTTATTCTCTTGAAGCTTGGAATAAATATCTACCACACGTCTGCGACGCCGACGTTTTTAAAATGAATGTGCGACACGCATTTGTTGACATGACTAATATCCCTCGCGAGTTAATGACTGGCGGTTTTGATTTTACTTGGAGTAGTTGCTCATTAGAGCATCTTGGCAACCTTCAAAAGGGTATTGATTTTGTACTGGATTCACTAGAGACGCTGAAGCCAGGCGGCATAGCAATACATACCACCGAGTACAATGTATCGTCCAATGACGATACGGTTGAAAGTGGTTCAACATCTATTTATCGAAGAACTGACCTGCAGAGGCTATTCGCGGAAGCGAAAAGGCGAGGCTTCGTTGTAGGCCCAATGGATTGGGGGAGCGGGGACTTGCTGAATGATAACCATGTTGACGTTCCTCCATATACCCAGGACCCCCATCTCAAATTAAAGATTCAGGAGTACGTATGTACCTCTGTTGGCTTTTTCATCAGGAGAAAAGCATGAAGTCGCTACTAATTGCCTCTGCACCGCGCAGTGGGTCGACAATGACATTTAGGTTTGTGCGGGATGCCCTACCCAGGCTTGATGGAAAGTGGCCTGGTACGGCGGCTGCGTTCGGTGGCGAAGTAATTAGTCATACGATTCTAAAGGACGTGAATCGAACAAAAGAACGACCCGTTGTTACCAGGTTCTTGAATGAGCATAAGCAAGGAAGGATACTTAAGGACGCTGGACGGCTTGTGCCAATTGCGCGCTACCTTGCGAAGAATCCTGATGCGTATAATGTCTTGTACATTCAGAGGAATCCTGCGGATTGCGTTCATCGCCTTTTGAATAAAAAGTGGATTTGGCCGATTGGTTTTCCTCGAACCCGTGAGCACCAAATGGCGCATGAAAGGGCACTTCGGTTTGTGAATACTAAAGACTGGGAGTACAGGAAACTTGAAATCATTCCGTGGCTTGTTGATGGGGTGCTGGCTGCCCAGGCCATTATGTCTCCATTGGCGACGGAGACAATCTACTACGAGCAGCTTATCAAAAAGCC
>Ga0098052_1000561_pt1 | contig 23545 bp, 30 predicted proteins | sample 15_taG_FD_81591 | JGI IMG/M metagenome (GOLD analysis project Ga0098052, IMG submission 81591) | Marine viral communities from the Subarctic Pacific Ocean - 15_ETSP_OMZ_AT15312 metaG | ecosystem: Environmental > Aquatic > Marine > Oceanic | place: Pacific Ocean | collected 2015-01-18
ATGATCAGGCATGGGATATTTGTTATAATACTCCCATAACATCCGATGTTATTGTGTGTGCTGATCCCGTTGAGGTTGAAAATATAATGATACAGATTCAGGAGTTAGAAAATGTATGAGTGGTTTATTTACATTGGACTTCTTGCATCTATTAGTTTGGGATTGTGGCTATTTTATCTAGCCTTTGCTGACAAAAATTAAATTGGAGTTAAAAATGTGGTATGAGTGGATTTTGGTTATTGGATTTCTTGGTATATTGATCACCGGTGTATGGATGATCACTTCGGCGTTGGACCACAGGGATTGACAGAAGGTTTTTAGCCATGTTACAATACACACATGAAGGAAAACAAGTAATGACAGTTATTCCCATTGAGGAAGAATACGGTTTCCGTCATTGGATTTGGGAAACACCCGATAAATTCGAGTCTGCTAAGGCAAGATTCGAAAATATTGTAGAAGATCCAGATTTTTTTTGCAATGAACCCGTTGAATTGGATCTTGGTGGGGACTGGAAACAGGTTGGATATGAGGAATATGCTGCTGTTGCACGCACAACAGGCATCAGCGGACACCTTCACGATTCTGAAGACAGTTATATAATTCGGTTATATCAGGACAAAGGAGACATTAAATGACGACTTGCATGATTAGTGATGGATTACATTTGGCATCACAACATTGGAACGTATATCAGTACGATCTTGGAAACAGACCTGAGGTGCTGTTTGAGGGTATGGGTATTGTTAAAATTCTTCTTGAAAAATACCCGGTAGATATGTTTGCCAGTAGTGAAGTTGAATTTCTTGCTAGTTATATTGGTGAATGTGCCAGTATTATGACTGATGGTGAGTCAGATTATGCCTCTTGATAAGATAATCCCAGAATATAGAGTTGTCTATACGTTTCCGGATAAGAAAACCAGAGCATCTTTTTGTGAGGGAAAATATCTTGAACTGGTTGGTTCACGTGAGGATTTCATGGATTCTGATTTAGATCTTCATTTACACATTCGGGGGCAGGCAAAATCTAATATCACTGCATGTAATACGGCTGCAGAACTATATGGTGCAGATATCCATTACACATGTAGTGGTAGTTGTTTAAATGAATGTTTTAACTTTCAAAACAGCTATGGAAAAACCTGCAGTTACTGTGAATATGTTGAATCTAGAGTATTAACTCCATGAAACAAGATTTAACACCAATCTCAAAATTTACTCGTGGTATCCTTTCCAAATCTCTTTTATCTGGTATTTGCGAAGTCCACTACATAAATAATGATGGAATCGAAGAAGATATCGCATGCACTCTTAGGCGGTTCCATATGGATAATTCTAAAGAAAAAGACTGGGTTGATCTTGAATTCAACCAAAACGATATTATCGTTTGGAGCATGCGAGATATTGGATGGAAGGTCATCCCTATTAACAAAATTGTTTCATATGAACAATTGACCGGAGTACCTAAGGTATGAGTGACACACGAAATTTTTCGGTAGGAGACAAAGTTTCTGTTATTGGTGATTTAAAAATGGGAACAATATCCGATATCACTAAAGAATCTGGAGAAGTTTCCAAAGTGAAAGTTAACTATGGGGATGGCATATCGGAATGGTATGTGGCAGGAGATGTTCGAAAACTGCTTCTTGAATGGTAGTTTTATAAATACCATAGAAAAATATCGGGAGATCTTGTGCTGTGTCACGGAAGAATGATAAAGATAACTGGCAAGAACCAAAAGATAAAACACAATGGCTACTGGATTTAATTGATGTGAGTGAAGCGGCAGTAAAAACATATGAAAAATATCTTTTGGATAAAGCGGATCATGACGATTTATCACACGTCATGATTTGTTTACGTAAATTGCTCCCTATGTCTATTGAGGACAAATACAAAGACAATTGATCGTTCCTTCGGGGACGTAGCTCAGCAGGTAGAGCACCGGTCTTTTAAACCGGTGGTCGTGGGTTCGAGTCCCACCGTCCCCATTATTTTCTCTTTATAAATAATTCGAACAATACCCCACATTAGGGAGAGATAACACCAATGGCATCTAATGAAATTAATACATTCTTATGGAAGGGAAGCACTTGGCCAGTTGGTGCAGGCACTGGCCCCGGTTTCACAGGCGGATACTGGAATTATGCACCCAACTGGTATGAAAAAATAAGTGGTATTAGTAGTGGTTATACCGGCGCCACCGAACCGAGCGGCTATTGGTACAAAGTAGCAGATCGATTTCCAAGAGGAAATGATGTTGTAATACTTGATTCATATAATACCACTGATATCGGAATCCAAAAAAATGGTCCTGATGTTACACTTTCGTGGGGTGGATATACTAACGGACATTGGCTCGGTGCAACTGGGGAATCTGGCTCTGGTGCATCGGGTAATTCCTTGATAATGTTTATTAAACCAGATTATCCAGCCACGTGGCACATTGGGATGGGCGGACCAACATCTGGTGGTGGATCTTTTGGTGTTGCGAGTACGGATCGGCAGGTACTGATGGTTAATTCTCTTGAATGGTCCACACACTGGCGGCGAGCAAACACCCCACCGAGTGGAGTACATTTATTTAATTCTGAATTCGATATGCTTAAACATAAAGGCACGGCACAAGTTCATCTACGGAACTCAATTATTAATAGCAATTATGATTGTACAGTAGACAGCGATTGCAATGGATTGCAGGGATGGGCCATATTAATTGGTTGTACCTTTGGGTTTAGATTTGACGTTGGTGGCGATGTTGCACCGTATGTTTACTTAGGGAACTGTACCGGAACCACTGGGGGGAATTTAAACCAGATTCGGCGTGTAAATATCACCGCCGGTGATTTTATAAATGACAAGATTGTTATTGGAGCAAATATTGAACGATTAAGTTATTTCCCTTATGCGTCTGAGGGTTCGTCTGCCGCAAATACACTTATTTTAGATGCACCATCTGGAAATACCTCATGTGGGGAGAATAGAATTCATATTGGTCAGATTAATCAAGGATGGGATCCGGATATACCATGGGCGAATGGCAGTACACTTTCTGCAATTCTAGAATTACGTTGTGGTGCAACGATTGATAATCATAACTTCCAAAGTGGTACACTGACGGTTTCAGAGGATGTTGGTCCCACCGAGAAGATCTGTGTTGTTGATGGAATGATAAATGCAAATGCTCTAGTAAAATCATATCATCCAACAAATGGATCATATCAAGGATTCAGAATTGGTGCTGATAGAGGCAATACACAAGAAGGATATTTAATCCTTAATAAAGGCGCCCAATTTGATTTTAACCCCGGTATGTTCGTGCTAGCAGATTATGCACTGGGTACCACTGGTGCTGGACTCGCCTTTGAAAGTGGCGGCGGCAAGTAATTTTTAAATTAGTGCCTTTATTATGAAAAAAATGAATCAAAATAATAAAAAATCCCCAAGATTTCCTCGTCGCATGGATGGAGAAGGCTGTTACAGCAGGCCCCATGCCAAAACATGGGGTGGCACGTTTTCCCGTAAAAAGGACCGCCGTATTTCAGCCTCCGAAATGCGCAGCCTAAAACAAGATAATTCCAGCCTAAAATAATGGTTGACAAAATACCTTCAGCCATGGTATAATGTGTTACACAAGTGGGGAAAGAATCCCCCTGAATCGAAGATCCTAACCGGACCGGATCTGAGATAATGAAGTGAGTCCGGATTTTTTGGAGAGCATGAAAATGCCAATGTCCCCCGTATCGAAGACCCGTCAGCTTGTCAACTACCTGTACAACACGGGCAACACCATCAGCGAATCACAGATTCGTGCACAATTCGGAATTAAGCACCCGAAGCGTGTTATGTCGATTATTTCCAACCTCGTTGAGAAGTACGGCAACTGGGAAATCGTCATCACAGAGAATAGCGGTCGCCTCAATGGTGCTACCACCTATTCGATGGTTGACACCCATCCCGGCGACCGGACTTTCCAGTTTGATCGCACTGGCAAGCGTTTTGTCCCTCAGGGCAATGCTAAGCGTCTGACGACCGTCTGCTGATCGGTCCTTCTTTGTTATGAAAGACCCTGGCCTCCAACCAGTTGTGGGAACGCCAACAGCATACGTGCTGAGTCCCACCGGCAATGAATGAAGTCGTGGCCAGGGAACGAGATTTCACCGGGTGACGGAGGGGAAACCCTCCTGATCTCATTTTTTTGTTCTTTTCACAACATCACACACAAGGAGAAATATGATGAGTGGAACACCCTACAGTTTGCGTTTTGAGGTTTATCAAGAAGCACGGTCGAATTTAATGGACCGCTTTCACAGCGATCACGAAGTTTGGACCAATTGGACATTTGCTTCGGAAGATGACCGTTCTGCCATGGGTAATTGCCCAGTAGAAAAAAGACCTTCCGTCCCGTCCAATAGTGAAATTTTGGAAGAGGCAGAAAAAATCTACAATTTCGTTTGCACGAAATAGTTTTGACAATTGAATAAACAATCATGTAGGGAGGAGGGGATAATACCCCTTCTCCCTTATTTTATATAAATAATACTATGGAACGAAAAGTGACCCCAAAGAAAAAACCACCAGTAAAGAAACCCATGGTTAAACCACTCCCCTTGGTAGAAGTTATCTGGGTTGATGCCGAGGAACATGGTGATGTCGGGTGGAACTGCCTTGAAGAAATGATGGAAACTGCCAAGTCCGAACCAAAAGAAATGCGGACTGTTGGTTATGTTTTATTTAGAGGCGATAACCATGTTTCTTTAATTTCAACTGTTGGTGTCGAAGAATGTTCTTCTTTGAATAAAATACCGACCGAATTTGTAAGAGAAATCCGGGAGCTGAATTGATATGCCAATTTACGAATATGCATGCACTGAATGTAAAGAAATCTGGGAAGAAACTAGAAAAATCAAAGACTGTCTTATTCCAACCAACAAAAAATGCCCCAAATGCGATGCCAAAAGAGGCAGTGTTTATAGACATCTTAGTGTCGCTCCCGCATGTGGGATTGAATTTGGACATCGTGGGGTAGGAAAACATAATGTCAGCGGATGGCAGGAAACAGTGGCAAAAATGGTTGATGCGCCGGGTATCAAAGGTACATCCGCCGAGAAAAAATTGCGTGATAAGCACTTACACTAATAAATAATGTACCTATTTTTTACATCATGACAAGGAGAACATGAATATGATTGAAAGTGGCAAGGTTAGTTTTTTAATTGATGCTCAGTGGGGAAGTACCGGCAAGGGAAAACTTGCTGGTTATCTTTATGAAAAAAATCCAAATCTTAAATATGCTATTAGTAATAATATGCCCAATGCTGGACATACTTATACAAAAAATGGCAAAGATTTTATTTTTAAAGTTCTCCCCGTTGGTGCTGTGTTTCCGGGTGTGACAACTTTACTTGGTCCCCATGCCGCAATCCGGGTCGATTTGTTAGAGTACGAAATGGAAATGGTGAAGAATGAAACTGGTGAATACCCCACGGTTTTTATTCATCCTATGGCAACTATTGTAACAACAGAAGACATCACCGAAGAATCTACACTGGTTGATGGAATTGCTTCTACTGGTCAAGGTGGTTGTGCTGCTATGACTAAGAAAATCTGGCGACGAGGAGAAGCAAACCTCGCAAAAGATTGCGAAAAAGTTAAACATCTCATCGGCGACACCCATCAAATTCTCAGAGAAGGAATTAGGTCGGGAGAAGAGGCGGCACTGGCAGAGGGCTCGCAGGGGTTTGATCTCAGCCTCAACTGCGGACACTCCTATCCACACACCACTTCACGCGATTGTTTGGTTGGTACAATGATTGATAACTGTGGTATTCCTTTAAAAAGCGTCGGTTCTATTATTGCCTGCATGCGAACCCTTCCGATCAGAGTCGGTTCCACCAAGAATACTAGTGGTCCTTTCTACAGTGACCAAAAAGAACTTAACTGGAAAGAAGTCTCTGAAATGTGTGGTTATGAGGTAGAAGAGAAAACCACTGTCACCAAGAGAATTCGGCGTGTGTTCACTTTCTCAGAGACACAAACCCGGAAATTCTGCGAGTATATTCGTCCAGATTATGCTTTCCTTAATTTCGTTAATTATTATCCTGAGGGAGAAAATAGAGATTCAATGGTTGATTATATTGGGTCTATCCTAAGCGATTATGGTTGTACTCTTCGTCTTCTTGGAACCGGTGCAGAACTTGAAGATATGCAAGACCTGCATGTTCCCAATGAAAATATAGAACAATTGTTTTTGTGGGAAGGGCAACCGGAGAACGTTCTGTGATTCAGCACAGCATTCTAGGACAAGCAGGATCCGGTAAATCTACCTTTATCAAACAGCAGTTTGGAGAGGATTTTAAATGCATTTACTTCTCCGTGGGGTCGCTTCTTCGAAAGATGCTGGACCAGTCGGGCATTGTGGACTCTCAACACAACAAAAACGCGTGGGAGTCCGCAAACCCGCTGGTCTATTCTACATATAAAAATCTTTGCCTTTTGTCAGAAGACCTGCAAGTCCCTTTAGTTTCTGACGGATTTCCTAGAAATGGCGATCAAGTTATAACAGGAATAAACATTTTAAAAAAACTACCTGCCTCTGTCCGGGAAATTCAACTTCAACTTCATATGTTAGATATAACAAAAGAAGAGCAGATAAAAAGAATAAGTGATAGACAAGGCATCAGTGAATACCAGATCAAAAGAATCCACCAGTCAAGACTTGACTATGATAGTGTAATTAGTTTACTTTCGAAAGAAAAAGAAAAACTGGATGATATGAATTGCGGAAGACTAAGCCTTCAGTTTAACTGGTGGAAACCGGTTGATGGAAAATTTGAACTCGTGAATATCGCCTAATATAAATAACCAAGGAGATACAAATGGCACAGTTTAATTACGAAATTCCACAAGAATACATGTCTCAGGACTTTGGTTTTACTACAGTTGATGCTGATGAATTTGATAGACAGCATCAAGTGGAAGAAGACATTTCTCGCGAAGTTGCTGGTGAGGTTTCTTCATCTGTAGCCTCTTCTATATCTCAGGTCGAGTCAAAAATAGATGCAATCCTTCTCAAACTCTCTAGTACAGGGGAGGACCAATCGATAGATCTGAGAGTAGATTTACAGAGACTTGAGGAAAAAGTGGATAATATTGTATCTATGGAAACTGATGAACTATCAAGGGCGATTCAGGATCAAAGTGAAGGCATAAGAGCCGTTATTGATGAAGTAGAAGAAAGAAAATCTGTTTTAAATGCCCAATATCAGGAAAAACTAGTTGGTGTGGAAAAACTTGTGCTACCGCTATTAATTAACCTAACTAAAAATGCGGATCAGGAATATCTTTACTGGCCAGACCGAGCAGCAAATGTGCAAAATCAGATACAAAAGATTTTGGAATGTACTAGGAGTTAATAATATGAGTGAAATAAGTGATAATATTACATTATGCGATTTAAAATGTATTACAGGAGAAGACTATAGGTATTACATCACACCGGATGGAAAAAAATACTATAGCACAACAACCGTCATTAACTGGGATAAACGAGAGTTTTTCAAAGAATGGCGAAAAAACAACCCCAATAAATCAAAAAATATTCTGAATCGTGGAACAGCTGTTCACGAAATGGCTGAAGAATATTGTAAAAATGGCATTTGCCCTTCTAGCGAAGACAAAACCATTAATGAAATGTATTCTAATCTCACATCGATGATTGACACATTAGATGAAATAGTTGGTGTTGAAATACCACTTTATAGTGATACACTTGAACTTGCTGGAAGAACAGACTGTGTTGGTATTTTGAATGGCGAACTTTGCATCATTGATTTTAAAACTAGTCAAAAGATTAAACCGGAAAAATGGCTAACCGAATACTGGTGTCAAGCAACTGCCTATGCCATCATGTGGCAGGAGAGAACGGGGATTCCTGTCCCTAAAATTGCAATTATGATGGTTTCAGAAGATGGAAAGAAAAAATTCTTTACTAGAAATAGTATGGAATTTGTTCCTCTTCTTAAAGATAAAATCGATCGATTTAAAGAAGAATCAGGATCGATCTAAGTAAGTAATCGTTAATTTCGGTCGGAATTCGTCCCAAACATGATTAACTGAATAAAGTCTTGTCAGATTTTCATTGTTGTCACCAGTATCATCACTTCCTCGATACATCTGAACACAAAATTCTGAATCCCTCGATGACATAGCATATTTTGCATGTTCAGTTACATCTATTTCATACATGGCATCATCGCCCGGATCGTTGGGAAGATTTGGATTAATACCGAGTTCAAATTCAGCATATCCGCTGACATTAATGTCATCGGTTGTATCTTCTGCACCTGCCAGTGTCCAGTTTTGACCACCAGCATAATTATTCCAGTTTAGTCTATCGATTGCCGGATGATTTGGTGAGTCGGGTCGATGGGAATAAACGACAACAGGATATGGAGCATAAGATACGGGGGTGGCTCGACGGTGGGTATCCCCACCATGTAAAATTTCATTCCAAGTCGTCAAATCAACTGTTAGTAATTTGGCTGGTATTCCGGGGAAGGTTAAAGAATATGGATAGTCGTCGGGATCACCATGGTGGGGGTCATTGGTTCCAGCACTTCCTGCAATACTGTCTGCAAACACTGTTAAAGTGGCAGATAAAATAGTATCGTTTGTATTGATACCCCATTTATCCGCATCACTTAAATCGGCTTTAAAAACAGGGCGAGCACCACCGGTAAAATCACCACCGGACCCCAAAAGTAATAGTGTTTCATCATTATAATTTACGTACGGAGTGTGAACAAACATAAATGTATCACTATCAATGGTAAAGTCTGCGGTTTTCTTTACGCCTTGCTTGCCATCGTGCTGGTGTCGTCTGGTTAGTCGGTGTCTTGCTTTCATGAACCAAATATTCTAAGGTCTGTTGTTCCTGTTATTGTTCTGGTGAAGATACCTGATGAACCCGTTGCTTCAATAAAGATTTCATCATATTGTGCTAGTGGATATCCATCCATGGTAATAGACCCACCCATGGTAGGACCAACAAAAGCCGTTGCCGAACCATAATTTTTAACTTTAAATCCAGTTTGGAAAGTCCTATCTGGCAGTCCAACGCATGTATTACCTACTGTTTGCTGAGCAGCTGTTATTCCTGCCGGTCCGGGGAGTACAATTGCACCAATACCAACTGTACCACCAACATCCAGTGTACCGAAGGTAGCTGCTACAGATACGGGGGTAACTCCACCGGCATGACCAACAACTCCAATAGTAAGACCGTTGGTACTACTAATATAACAAGTTACACCAGAAGCAATTGCGTCTAAAGTACCACCTGTCACAATCATTGATCCAATACTTAAAGTAAAACCACCAGTAATGGCCACCAAAACTGGAGTCTGACCATTAGTAGATCCAGCAACCGGGACATAAAAGTTGGGTGGCATTAAAATAGTAGTTGGATATGCAGCACCCGCAGTTTTGTTGACCATGGTTTTTGATCCGCTGCCTGCTCCATAAACCTGCTGATTTAACTGGTAGTGTACGCCAGCCACATAGTCAGTAGCTAAAGTTGCTCCCCCAGTTCCCGGATTCAGTACAATGTGATCGTCTAATGGCATTAAAATGGCTCCCTTGACAGTTTTATATCTATAGTATATATACTAAGAACAAAGGAGACACGGACGTGCTCAATGACCCGGCAAAATTTTGTAAAAAAATAGAAGAACTGGTAAAAAATGATACATATGACAACTATATTGATGCCGTTTTGCACGTTTGTGATGAGATTAAGATAGAGCCTTTTGTGGGAGCACGGCTTTTGTCCCAGCCAATAAAAGAAAAAATACGAAAAGAAGGGCAAGATGTTAACCTATTACCAAAAGGCGGAAGCCTGCCTTTGTAATAATAAATATTGACACATTATATCCAGCCATGGTATAATGTGTATAACACATCGGATCATACAATACAACAAGGAGACGAAACGATGGGATTTAATGATATGAAGAAAAACTCGGGAATTAACAAATCGCTGCTAGAAGAGCTGAATAAGATTAGCAGCGGAAGCACTAAAAGCTACCAAGATGATCGATTTTGGAAGCCAGAACGAGACAAGGCGGACAACGGCTTTGCTGTGGTCCGATTCCTTCCTGCAGTAGACGGGGAAGATGTACCTTTCGTTCGCATTTTCAACCACGGGTTTAAGAGTGTTGGTGGATGGATGATTGAAAACTGCCCAACCACCATCGGTCTGACCTGCCCAGTCTGCGAAGCAAATAGCAAACTGTGGAACAGTGGTGTAGAATCTGATAAAGATATTGCACGAAATCGCAAGCGGAAGTTGCAATATATTGCAAACATCCTCGTAGTGAGCGACCCCAAAAATCCTCACAATGAGGGCAAGGTGTTCCTTTATAAGTTTGGGAAAAAGATCTTTGACAAGATTCAGGAAAAAATGCAACCTGAATTTGCAGATGAAGAAGAAGTGAATCCATTTGATTTTTGGAAGGGTGCAAATTTCAAAATTAAGATCCGCAAGGTCGGTGGTTTTGTGAATTATGATAAGAGCGAATTTGATTCACCGTCTGCACTTGCTGATGGAGATGATGCTGCATTGGAAACAATCTGGAAGCAACAGCACCCACTGCAAGCATTTATTGCTCCGGATCAATTCAAAAGTTATGACGAGCTGAACACTCGTTTAACTACAGTCCTTGGTCGAGGTGGGGGTGGTTCCCGCGTGGCCCGAACTGCTGAGGAGATGGATGTCTCTTCCGAAAGTAAGACTTCCACTACCGGTGTTGAAGCAGCAAGTTCGCCTTCTGTTGCAGATGAAAGCAACAATGCGGAAGAAAGTGAAGATGCACTTTCATATTTTGAGAAACTCGCCGCTGAGGACTGATTTTTCGCTAACACCGGCATATGCTGGTGGCGAAGTAAGACTGGGAGGATGGTTTGTTCCATCCTCCCTTTCTTGTATTAATGATCACATAGTGTTTTAATCCACGTGGGACCACTCGGTGAAGTTGCTGATGGGGTAAAATTCATATGATTACTGCTGCTTTGGTTGTTAACAATATTAACATTAGTTTTTGTGGCGGACGGTGTGCCTGTACTATCATTCACCGCATTTAATGCATTTCGTTGAGAGGCTAAAGCCAGCATGGAAGGTGATTGGAGTGCTTTAGATAAGGCAGAACCGATAACACCGGCTGCTCTATCTAAAGGGATAACCGCTTCCGGTCCTGCTTCTCCAACAAGAGCATGAATTGGTTTTGTAACCAACCCACCCGATGCTAATTCAGTTGGACCGGGTAATGCATCCCACAGAGGATCACTAAATAAACCCTTCAAGGGGAATGTAGGCGATTTTTTATAATTTAAATAACCACCGGCACCACCTTTACTATAAAAATTGTCGCCTTCGCCATAAATTCCTAGGGTTTTGGTACTTCCTGCTTCATCGACATATTCATTTCGATATCCATCCATAATAGACCAAGATGTGGGGGCCATATGCCTTTTGAGTCTTTCATAAGCATTTATTACATCGGCTATTAATGGGTCACCTTCAGGAAGCTTTTTTAATCCTCTGTTGATTCCTTGGATTCTAGGTATTGTCTTTCTTCTGTAACCCTCCAGTTCTTTTTCAAGACCTTGTTCTGTTAGGTCCAGACTAGCATCATCATAAACACCCTTTCCTATAACATTAGCAACTAAGTTATCAGCAGCCCTTACCATTTCTCCTACTTTCAGGAGGTCAAACTTAATTTTTGCATATTCCCCTTCTTTTTGACTCACATGTTTAATGGTTTCTTCGCCTGTTTCGGGGCTAGTGATTGAAATATTAATCCCGGATTTTCCTGCAGCCGACATATCATGAAGCTGACTCCTTCCCTTCATCTCTTCGGATTCTTTTTTTGCTGATTCTGCGGAAAATGTTTCAGTTCCCGATATCATAGAACCAGTGGATGATTCTTTTCTAAAAGTTGCCGCTCGTAGTCCAGAGTCGCCAGATTCGACTGCACCTTCAAGACCGCCTTCCATACCTTCTTTTTCTGCTATTTTTCTGGCGACTGTTTCACCAGCAATTAAACCCCCACCAGTTAAATCTTTGTATTTTGCTGCTAACTCTTCCGAAAGGACATATGCATTTTCTTCTCCACCACCTTCAAGAGTTATTTTAGACTGACCGACCTCAGAAGAGTCAAACATTGCTTCTTCTTGTTGTTTTCTTGCATAAAATTCATCAATCCATGGTCCAACCAGATTTTTGTACAAAGCATCTCCTGCGATCCAACCCAAAAAAGCAGCACCACCAAGCAGAGCACCAATGGCTGCTATGGGGGCAAGTGCGGCGAGAAGCGGTGTTACCATGCCCAAAAGAGGAGCAATAAGGGGGGTAAGAAGCTTCAAACCAAGGGGGAGCAGTGCCCCCGTTAACGCGGGGATAAAGGGCAAAGCAAGTAGTGCACCAATTCCTATCCACCAACCGTTGTCTCTAACTAAACTTCCTAACCAAGAGTTTTCACCGAAAATACCATCAATTTTATCTCCCAGCCAACTACCAATCCAATCTCCTAAAAGAGCACCAATTGCAGCAAGCATGGCACCTTTTTTTAACCACCCAAATATCTTCGAAATAAAACTAGTTTTTTTCTCTTTTGTGTCTCTTATTTCGTTGCCAAGTTCATCTGACATCAGACCCAAACCATCTAGTAAGGCCTTATGTTTTTCTGCTTTATCTCTTTTTATTTCTGCTTTTTCCTCTTCAGTCATAGAAAGGCGTGTCATGAATCTTGTTGCCAAACTTTGCTTTTTTTCACTTTTGTCCATTTTTTTAAGCATCATTTTGCGATAAGTTTTAGATCTTCGTAGTGCACTTTCCTGTAATTTTATCTGATATTCGCCAGTTTTATTCTGAATACCCTCTCGTCTTCTTGCCTCTGAAAGTGCCTGCTTTGCAGTTTTGCCATTCGATCTTGCTTCTTTATAAAATTCTTCTCTTTTCTTTTTTCTTTCTTTTCTTATCTTGTCTAATTTTGATTCTTCTTTTTTCTTATCTCCGGACCCTTTTTTCATCAGTTCTGCTATAATGCCCAAAGAAGATGTTCTTTTTATTGCAGCTTTTCTATCAATATTTTCTAGTTTTTCTTTTTTCGCCAGTGCTTTTTTCTGTTTCTTTGGACTAGTACCCAATTGATATCCCACCAGTTTAGACAGAGCCTCACTTTGTTTTTCCTGCACTTTGGCTAGGGCTTTAGCCTGCGGGTCAGAACCACTTTGGTTCTGATTCATGGGGTCTGACACCGAGTTAATTGCTTTTTTTTGTTCTTTCAGCTGGGCATCAGAACTTGCCTGTAATGATTCCATAGCCTTGTTAAGTTTACCAAAATCTTTTGATAATTTTTTAAAATCGTCTGCCATTTTATCCCCCGGTTATCCTAACCCGACTTCTGCTTTTGTTGTGCTGCCATTGCCTCAACATGATCTTTTATCATCCCCAACATGATGTGTCTTTCCCACGGAAGCATATTTTCTATTTCCGTCAATGCAATTTTGTGATGAATCATTAATGACATATTAGATGCAATAAACGCCTGTAAATTATCATGACACATCATCAACCAAAAAAATTTTCTAACCCTCTAACTCGTACATCGTTTTTGTGACCACACTTTAAACATTTTGCCTCTATATCTAGTTTTAAATATGGCATCGTAGAAAAAAATTTAACTACCTCTTGAAATTGCGATGATGTAAGACTGTTTACAAATTCTTCTATTTCTTCCTTGCTGGACTCACTTGCTTTATAAACAGAATCTTTTGTATAAATTTGATCAATGCATTTAACTGCAAGACCTATACCCACACTAACCTCATCTGATGTATCTTCTGCAACATCCATATCAGAAATTGATGGATATCTCATAATAACACCAATGTCGTCAGTCAATTGAATTTTGTTATTATGACCTTCTGGTGTTTCAACTTTAATATCATCAATATCACACTCTATGGGTATATGTGCATCGCACTTTTCGCATGCTCTTTGTGGTGTTATTACTTCACCAATAGATCTAGATCTAAGAGTAATCATGACATATTCAATATCAAATGCCGGTAAGTTATTTAAATCAAGACCTTCTGTTTCAATACAATTATTGAGAACGGTCATTAGTGATTCTATCATAGAAGCACTATCTTGTGCTTCTATGCCCATGTGAAGAATTTTTTCCTCTTTTACAAGCATTGGTCTATAAGTTATTGTTTGACCCGTTGAGGGAAGTTTTAACTTATATTTTGGTGTGATTAATTTTGGTATAGACATAATGTTCTCCATTAAAAAATTTTATAGCGGACCACCCACTTAGTTTTACGGCATAATCCCCGTAGTTAATGTTAGATCTAATAAACGCCCATTATGGGCATATGCTTCCTTTGTTGCACTTACCATGCCCCCAAAGGCACTGCCAAATCCATCTCCTATAGACTGCCCCAGAGAAGATAATCCATCAACAGCAGGACCGAATTTATTATTTAGTATACCAAATATAGGATGATCACTGTGAAGACCTTGTAATTCTGTTGAAAATTCATCTGGTACACCATTAGCAGTAGCCGTTGTTGCATTTAAATCAACGGGTCTATACAGTCTATATGCAAAATCAATTTGTTGCCTAATAACTTCCGGTGTTTCATTGCTCAACTGAATAGGAGCAACCATTTTTGGATATACTTCTTTAAATACAACCTTGTATCTTGGAAGGTTTTGTTTGTCAAATAATGTTAATTCAGCATCACAAACACAGTCATTATAATAGCTTAATATTCCTGATCTGGGATGTGACATCTGATCCATCCAACTTTCAAAAATTGTTCTCTCATAGGCTTCGCGACCAATAATCATGATACAGGTCAAATCACCCTCATACATTTTATTGTATGGTTGATCTGCAGCAACACCCATAGCACCATCTACAATATTTCCGATGGATCTACCCGGAACCTGAACTGAATCACATGAGAGAGACATTCTATCATAGTATGTTTCTCTAGAATTACCATCGGGCATAGCAACATTGCCGGTGATATACATTCCCTTCATTGCTTCATCTGTCATGACTTTACCAAAGGTGATCTTCCAGTTATTTGCAGGAAGATTACCGTATTTTTGGATTCTTGAAACTAATTCTGTTACGCCTGGCATAAAACCTCCGGTTTATTTAGTATTATTTATACTAGTATTTTGATCTTCTTGCGGCATCTTTCCATATTTTTCTTTTATCTCTTTCTGGTCCTCTCCATTGTGCAATTGGAAGAAAACAAACCACTGGCCATGTTTGTGTTGGAAATTCAATAAGTTTTGCTGATATATTACTGATGATGTAAGTTCTAACACACCTTCTTAATTTCGTTAAACCCCCTCTTTTAGTATAGTCATATCTGAGATCGAGAGTGTTTAAATCATAGTATTGACCTGCAGCCTCTTCTACGGCTGCAGCCTCATCACCTATTTCTCCTTCCATCTCTATAAATCTTTTTGATAATCTAAAAAGAGTTATTATTCGCTCTTTTGGGGGTAGATAATGCCAGTTAAATGCATGAATTTTGCCGCCAGATACTCTTCTGAAGGGCATAACAAGTGGCCATTGATCCCAATACGGCAAGGTTTTTTTGCCCTTAGGAACATATCTGAATGTATATAATCCACCCCGCTTGGGTCGAATCACTTCTCTTGTCTCTGTCATTTCCCGTATAGTTCGTCTTTGTACAACCTTATAATTAGACGTAATATACCTTTTAAACCACCTTAGAGCCATTGGTTTAAAATCATCTGCAAATTTTTCATCTTCGGCTTTTTCTAAAATATCCGCAATGATATTCTTACTTGCCATTTTTGAATAGCTCCTTTTCGGTTAAAACCTTAAATCCCCATCCGCGATTTTCTGCAGTTTCTGTTGCTGCTTTCCATTTAGCCTGATTCACTCCCCACCGTTTAACTTCTCTCAAATATCTTTGTGTGACTCGATCTTTTTTCTTTGGTGGTACAGATTGTGCTTTTGGTTTGATTTCAATTAAATCTATTTTTTTGTGTCCATCTTTTGTTTTGTATTCAATAATAAAATCAACAAAATACCTATGATATCGATTGTCTATCGGCGATATATAAGGAATCACTACTTCTTCTGATCCCCATTTGAGTATCGATTTATTTTCATCACAAAATACCATAAATCTTCTTTCCCATAAAGATCTATAGGTGATTTTTGTTGGATCCCCAACGTATTTATCAAAATTTTTTGGAGAAAATTTTCCCTTGTACGCCATATGTAAAAATCCTTATAAATATTTATAGTAGGAGGAAAAGTATATGGCCGCTAACCTATCAACCGGAAAGTTCGTATCGTGGTATGATGTTGGGATAAATCCAAGCGACCTTACTGTGGATTTTCTTAGAAGTCACGGAAAGGGAAATCCATATATTACTGCAAATGGCGACAAAATTGTTAGTCAAGCATCTGACTATAAAAGCGGTGTCGGTGCCACCACCGTCCGAGGTGCATACGACAGCAGAATACTGGCTAAAACACATAATCAAAATAAAAAAAATCCCCAAAACACAGCGGGCGAGGTCGGTAGAACCGTACCCGGTGCAAACACAAGCCGAATAGATGATGCTCTGGGGAATGACTCGGCTGATGTGGCTCTTTCAACAGACCCCCACGACCCCGACAATTTTGTATCCAATGTCACTGTTCCTGTCACCGAAGGATCCACAGTATTGCAGCGAGGTGACGGTACTTATTTCAGCGGGCAAGACGGCGGCGGTGGTATGATGACAGTAAATGCCGGTGCAGACGGTCAGCAAGTAACCGACGAATCATTGGGAGATCAGGCTGTACGCGCAGCAGCAAACGTGACAAACTCACTGGTATTTGATGCATTTTCTGAGAGTGGGCAACTCAACAATTTAAATGGAAATGAACCAACATATGTCGTATACCCAGAATCTTGCGGCACAGACCCCGAATGCACACAAGCCGTTTTCTTTGAATTTTATTATAAAAAAGCACCCACAGTGGAACAAGTTTCTGAATTTGTTGAAAAGGCTGCACACGGAGCGATCTCTGCTTTTGAAAATGTAACAAGCATGGGTGCTGATATAATGGACACGCTGAAGAGTCCGGCAAAATCAGGCAGCACAGGTGGTAGCGATGCGTCGATGGGCATCGGCGAGGCTATTGCAAACAAAACTTCAGCAATTCTTGGTATGTTAAACGAACAAATGGAAGGACCAGAAAAAGAAGTTTCTCAGGGAGAACTTACAAAAGACACCCGCCTTAGTGTCGCCAAAGAAAAATCCCTTGATAAATTGACTCTTTATATGCCTCAAGGAATGGCAATAAATCAAGCAACAAACTATCAAGATTACGATATGGGAACATTAAGGAATCTTATGTCTGGGACGGGTACTCTCATACCCGGAATAGCAAAATCAGTAGCAGGATTTGTTGATGATGCAGCAAGCTCCCTCGCCGGACTTGAGCTCAATGTTGGTGCTGGCATTAATGCACTAACTGGAACAATTAAAAATCCAAGAAAAGAAATGATGTTTTCTGGAACAGAAATAAGATCTTTCGATTTTGTTTTTAATTTCAAACCAAAAAGCAAAAAAGAAGCAATTGCAATGGTTCAAGCAATTAAACTTCTAAGATTTCATTCTTTGCCCGAAATTAATCCCTCCATGTCATTTTTGTCCGTACCTTCAGAAGTACAAGTGACCTTTTTGGACTATCATGCATCAGGCAGCGAGCAGGGCGCGGGCACCGAATGGATGATTGAAAATTCGGTTTTACCAAAATTGGGAAGGTGTGCAATAACCAGTGTTAATGTCACGTACCAACCCGAAGACAATACCATTTTTGAAGGTGGAATACCTACCATGGCTGATGTAACAATAACTCTGACAGAATTAGAGGCCATTGCCAGAAATCACGTATCAGAATTGGGGATGTAATAACCTATGCAATATTTTAAGCCATTTACTAATATTAAATATCCAATGGACAAAGAAGGTAGTCATTTAATCGAAGCAGTCGATTTGATGAAACGAGTTGCTTTTAGCGATAGCAATTTATTGAATCCCGGAAATTTTTCTCTTTATCAAATTCAGAATGGCGATACACCGGAAATTATAGCAGAAAAATTATATGGTTCTCAACATTTGTACTGGTTAATACTTTTATTTAATAAAAAATTTAATCAGTATACAGACTGGTCTTTGGAACAAACAAATCTAGAAAATTATTATAAGTACAAATATCCCGGTACAGCATTATTTTTGCTAGAAGGTGGAACGGGGATAACACCCTCTACTAAACATTTTAATAAAACAGACAAAGTATTCACATCGGCTGATGGCATCAACCCAGACGGAAATAGCGAGGCTATTGTACAAAGCTGGGATCCTGTATTATTAAAACTAGTAGTATACGGCATCACAGGATCTGTTGCCGATTTTTCTGCTGGTGATAACATTGGTGCAACTGCCAGTTATGGTCTTCTCGGAGAACATCTTAATTCTGGTGCCACCGGTTACAATAATGGTCGTGCTTACATATCAAAAATTGTAGAAAATGATTATAACTCAGTTCATCATTTTGAGGGGTTGAACGGAGAAAAATTAAATCCATACGGATCTCCTATTCAAGCAAACCATATGCAAGTTGTTGTTGGTCAAACAGGTGGCACTGGAAGCTATAAAACCACTTCCGCTACATTTGGTTCTACAATTTTGCATCAATATGTTGTTAGCGGATCATCAATATACACAATTACCAACTCACAACACGAAGACAGGGAAAATAGAAAGTCAGGAAGTATCAGAGTTTTAAATCCCTCAGCCGTCCCAGCGGTGGCACAAATATATGAGAATTTATTAAAAGATGTCCAGTAGAGAAGATTTATATGAAAAATTAAATGATATTTTTGTATTTGATGTTTTAATGACTTCTGACACGGGTGGTGATTTATCAATAATGGATCAGGTAAAACACATAAGCATATATGAAGATGTTACATCTACCTGTGTTAGAGCAGAATTATCATTTACTGATGGTCAAGGGTTGATTAATAACTTTCCTATAGTTGGACAAGAAACAATTAAAATCAAATTTGTTACACCCGGTATGGGACTTGCACCAACAACGTATAAACTAGATGTGGTGGGGATTTTAGAACGAACAAAATCAAATAGTGGAAAGTCTGAACTGGTTAAACTTGATCTTATATCATCTCAAGCAAGATTAAATAAGGCATCCAGGATTAGTCAGACATTCAGAGGAAATATAGGTTCAATCGTATCAAATATTTTTACTAATTATTTGTATAGTGAAAAACCAGTTGCAATAGAGCCTACTATAAACCAGATAACATATTGTGTTCCTAATAAAAATCCGATAGAAACAATTCAGTGGTTGGCTGCTAAGTCGATTTCTGGTGAAAGTTCTCCCGGATCATATAATTATTTGTTTTTTGAAAATGCAGCATCATTTGTATTTTCGTCTTTAGATAAAATGGCATCACAAGAATCTCATTTTAAATATATCCTTTCAACAGAAACACCTGTATCTGCTAACCCGACGAGCACACCCAATTTAATATCAAAAATATACAATATAGAAGAAATTAACTTTACAAAATCGTTCAATCGTTTAAGTGAAATGTCCGATGGAATGTATGAATCGAAATTATTGGTGCATGATATAACACTAAAAAGTATAAAAGAAAACAAGTTCAATTATTATGTTGACTTTTTTAAGTTGAATCATATAGAATCATTTCCTACTTTACCTGCTAGAATAAACAAATATGCATCTTCAGAAGATACTAAGTTGATCGTTAAAAATAGGCAATCAGGGTTATTTACCGGGTCACCCGGATCTCAAAATTTTGAATCATATTTGCAGTATAGAGGGGTGTCCCTAGCAGAGTATGATATTAATAAAATTGAGATAGTGGTTCCGGGTAATTCAATACTAACCGTTGGTACACCTGTTTATCTTGACTTACCAAAGGCAGAACCCCTATATAAAGAAAATACTAACAGGATGGATGAATACTCAAGTGGTAAATATTTGGTAACTGCCATTAGGCATATGATAGACTTGGGAACAAAACCCATATATAAAAATGTGGTTCAGCTATCTCGTGGATCATCTCCAGTAAGATTCTCAGATAAAACCACATTTGATGGTAGAGAGGGAGAAAAACCAGTGGGTTCCGGTGTTTTTGGTATAATGGATTTTTTTAAGGGGTTATTCTGATGATGGTTCCTATTTGGTTTTTTGGGGTTGTTGAAGATAGATTTGACCCGTTGCAGCTAGGTCGGTGTAGAGTGCGATGCGTTGGTTTTCACACAGATAATAAGCAGATCCTCCCCACACAGGATCTTCCATGGGCATATCCAATCTCCCCAATCACATCAGCCTCGATAAGCGGCAAGGGAGATACCCCCACGGGACCAGTAGAGGGTACTTGGGTAGTTGGTTTTTTCAGAGATGGTGATGATTGTCAAGAACCCGTGATGCTAGGAACAGTTGGTGGCATGCCATCAGATAAGGCAGACCCCAGAAAAGGCTTTAATGACCCCCGTGGTGTTTATCCAACAACTCCCGGAGAGCAAGATACAAATAAACTTGCCAGAGGTCAGGCTAAAGGGACTGTTGTTGAAAAAAAGAAAGCATCCTTAGACTCTTCAGCAATACCCGGTGGTATGGGTTTTGGAGCAAAACAAGAGCCACCAACGCCTTTTGCAGCAAAATATCCATTTAATAAAGTACACGAGTCAGAAGCTGGACATATTATTGAAGTGGATAACACTCCCGGTGCTGAACGGTTACATAACTATCATAAATCGGGTACTTTTGATGAAGTTCATCCTGATGGTACAAAAGTAGAAAAAATTGTTGGAAAACACTATACCATTGTTGCAGGAGAAGACAATGTGCATATTAAAGGTGCATGCAATGTATCTCTTGATAGTGGATGCAATGTTTTTGTTAGAGGTTCTACCAATTTCAAATGTATTGGCAGTGTAAAATATCAAGTTATTGGTGGGTGTTTCGAAGTTAGTTCTTTAACAACAATCAAACTGACATCTGGTGCGTCTAGTCTCATTTTAAATCCGGGAGCATGCATTATCAGAGCACCTGTAGTGCTTATTAATTAATATGGCTAATAAAAATAAAAAACCTTGTATCACTTGCAAAGAAGCGAGTGGTTTAATACCGGATAATCCATTAACAAACATGGCTTTGGAAATTGTTCGGAGTCTGACTTTAGATGGTATCAGTTTATATACTGATGGTGAATCTATACTGTTTAAACCCACATCGTCTAGACAAATTAACCCAGCAGAACAAATGCTGTTGGACAAATATAAAGACGAAATAATTCCCCTTCTTGCCCCTGCACCAAAAGAAGTTGGTATTCCTCCACAGGTGCAAATAAGGAAAACAGTAAATACACACGGAATAACCGGTGTTGTATCTGATAGTGTATACAGTGGTGAACCTTTTTTTGACATAGTTAATACTTGGAATGGAGAAACTGGGGATATATCATTTAATGATTATGTTAACACAGTTGGAACTATATTAGAAGATTATGAACTCCTCCAAGATCAACCGGGCAATAGATTTTACTGGATAGCGGGAAAAAATAATTCGGGAAGTTCTTTTGGTCATACGCAATCACCAGAAAGCATATATGAAGAAGAATGGTGGGGAGTTATTAACTATTCTTCTTCTGGAAACACAGCCCCAAGATTTCCAGTCGCATATGGTTGGAACTGGGGAGGGGGCAGTGGTTCTTCACTAGATCCGGTCCCCGGTTGGACAAAAGCAAAATATGCTGGTGTAGTTAATCACTACCAAACTGATCCACAGTATGCAATGCAGTGGAAAGTTATCAATGATAATCTCTACGCGGTTGATCAAACAATAAAACCATCAGAGGGTGGAACATACGATCTGGGTTCATTAAACAATAAATGGAAAAGTGTATATTGTGAACAACTTTTTGCTGATACATTAGATTCAATTAGTTTCAATTCTATTATACTTGAAAATGATGAACTCCTTCAAGACCAGCCTGCGGGACAAAGTTATTGGATAGCGGGAAATAATCATTCTTCGGGAGGCCATGATCAATCTCCTCCATCTGTTGATGGGGAAACATGGTGGAATGTTGTTAACTACAATTCATCTGATGCCTACCACAAAGCAAGATTTCCTATTGCTAGAGGATGGAATGGTTCATCTGATGGGGGATGGACAAAAACCCAATATTCTGGAAGAGGCAGTGAATCGTCTTGGAGTTCAGGTGATATATTTTGGAAATTACAAGATAATAATTTATTGTCAGTTGACTCTGATATAATTCCTGATGGAGATGAAACTAGAACTCTGGGAAGTGACGATAATAAATGGAAAGACCTTTATGTGGGTTCCGGAACCATCCACGTGGGGGATGCAGAAATTAAGTCTGATGGAACAGAAGTTGTTGTTTCTGAATTAAAAATTGGAACAAAAGATAGCAATATTTCTCTTCAAAAATCTGGTAATCAATTAAAAATTATGTCTGGACTATCGTCTAGTTCTGTGGATGGTGCGGCAGGACCAACAGGTTCAATAGGAGCAACAGGAGCAACAGGAGAAAAAGGGTCCACCGGTGCGACTGGTCCACAAGGTGTGGCTGGACCGGTCGGTAATTATGTTTCACATTGGAATGGTATAACATCCGGTGGTGTTACTACTTCTAGTTTGGTAGTTGAATTTGCGGGAATATCATCTGGTGGCGGTGCAACTTTTGGTGGTAAAGTAATTGCCAATCAAGTAGACGCAGCCATCACTGCCACTGCACTAAATGTAGGTGGATATTATGCTTTCCCAGTCGGTGCGGGTGGCGCAACTGGTGATGTCCTGATGATTGACAATGACGGTGATCTTGAATTTAGCCCATTCAGAACTACTGCAACATTTATAGTAGATTCAGATATTCCTCTTGCAACGGGTATTCGTTATAAGGGATTATATGCTGTTCCACTGCCAAAAATGGATGTGGTGTCCATCGAACTTCGTTCACACGATGTTTCGCCTGCTGGGTCTGGTGATTCGCTTTCTGTTGCACTCAAATTCATACGCACGGGCCTAGAATCAGCATCTCCAACAATACAGGGAACAGTAGAAACAGTTGCAATCCCGTTGGGTGGGGAATATCACACTGCTGTTAGTGAAGGGAGTATCGGCACTGGTTTATTGGAATCCTATGAAGTTGGTTCGGACAATGCTGCTAATTATTTGGTAGTGGATGTAGTGAGTAACGCAGGAAATCATACCAACTTTACAATGTTAGTGACAATGGAGGCTAGACCGTAATGAAATTGATACTAAATAAAATAACTATGGAGGCTAGACCATAATGGCAATTTATTATTTTAATCCAGATGCAACTGGGGCAAACGATGGCAC
>Ga0098052_1000564_pt1 | contig 23423 bp, 33 predicted proteins | sample 15_taG_FD_81591 | JGI IMG/M metagenome (GOLD analysis project Ga0098052, IMG submission 81591) | Marine viral communities from the Subarctic Pacific Ocean - 15_ETSP_OMZ_AT15312 metaG | ecosystem: Environmental > Aquatic > Marine > Oceanic | place: Pacific Ocean | collected 2015-01-18
AGTACAACACAAAGAATTCCTAAACAGAATGTTATTGGCAGACGTTGAAGGAACAGTTACAGGTTCTGGAACATGGACAGGTACTAAAGACTTTGAATCACTAGATAGAATTATATCAAGTGATGCAGAGGAAGATGCTCTTGGAGCAAGTACAACTGGCTATTATGATCCATGGGCTGCAAACGCAACTATCGATAGAGATAGTGGCACTGACTTTGATTCAACAGTCGAATCTGCTTCAGGTACTATTGGTACCAACGGTGTCTTAACTGACGATACCCTAAGAACTTTCTTACGAAAGATTCGTATCGCAGCAGGTAAAGACCCAAACGTATTCCTCGGTTCCCACGAAGTTTACTCCGAAATACAAGGCTTATATATGCCTTCAGTCCGTATTCCAAACCCATACGGTGAAAGCTTAGTACAAGTTGATGTAAACGGAATTCAAACATTCAAAGGTACTGGAGTTGGTATACACGTTGATTCTATCTATGGAATCCCATTCATCCCATCAAAGGATGCACCAAGCGATTCTGGAGACTCTTCAGAAATCGGAAGATTATTCGCATTGGACACATCTGATGCTGAAGGATATGGATACCCAAGAATTGGAATTCAAATATCAATCCCAACAGAATACTATGAAGCAACACGAAGATCACCAGGATACCCATTTGTTAACAACGCTTTCGTTGAGAAAGGTGTTTTCAGAACAATGGGAGAGACTGTATGTCGTCACTTCAAATCACAAGGCAAGATCAGAGATATCAAACTCTAGAAAAAAATACCCTTTCTTTTTTTTTAAACTTTATATATAGGTTGGCTTTACATTAGGTAATGGCATTAACATTCAGTACATCTGATTGGACAAACGCAAATGTGAGAAAAACTCTCTCATGGCAAGCAGCCCTAACCTCAAAACTTAGAATCTATAAGATCAAAGTTACTTGTGGTGGTTCTGAAGCATATGCCACCAACGGAGTGTCAGCCGACTTGAAAGAGCAACGGATTTCTACACTAGTTGCAGTGATTCCAGAATTCACGGATTCACTATACAAAGTAGAATATGACAAAACAAATGAAAAGATTAAACTCTATTCCGTAGGTGGTTCAGCAGGAGCTGTATACGCTGAAGTTGCAAATACAACAAGTATTGCAGACAAAATATTCGAGTTTCTAGTCATAGGCTACTAGAGTCCAAAAAGCCCTTTTTTTTTCTCTCAAAAACTTTATATATGGAGCCATACTCCATATGTGTATGGTAGAACTAAATCACAATGTAGTGTCTTTTAATTCTGATACACTAATAAAAGGAGCACATGGGGTTATTGTAAACGTTTATGTCTCAAAAGTTGGTAGTTCTGGAGCCAAATGTATCTTCAAGAACGGAACATCAGGTTCAGGTACGACAGAATTTACAATATTTTCAGAGGCACAGGGTACATATGTTGGTATAAATAGGCGTTTTGAAGACGGTATTTATGCAGATGTAACTGGATCAGCCGAGTTTACTGTTGTCTTTAAGTAAATTTAAATACAATACCACTTTATTTATATCATGGTTACAACTTATTGTACAGTCGAGGATGTTTCTGATTTTCTCAGAATCCCCATTACTGCTACTACTACTCCTAATAAAACACAAGTTGAAAAAATAATAATTAGGAAAGAAGATGAGTTAGATCGAAGAATGGGTCATGCTTGGAGATCCAAAAAAATAACAAGAGAACTTCATGATTTACCATTACTTTATACATTTGGTTGGGGTACTCCATTATGGTTGAAACATAGAAATATCTATGAGTTTGATTCAGATGAAGGTGATAAAATAGAAATTTGGCAGGGGTCAAGTTCTGAATGGGAAAATATTTTAGGTAACTCTCAATGGTATGATGCTAATTATGAGAGAGGTGTTGTTCATTTAAGAGGATTTATATTTTCAATTCTAAGAAAAAACAGAGTAAGAGTAACATACAGATATGGTGGAGAAGGATTTGCTGGTGATTCAACTATCCCAGGAGACATTGAAGATTGTGTTGTTAAAATGGCATCTCTTGATTTATTGAATACAAGTCTTAGAATGGATAGACTACCAGTAGGTGGTACAGGGTTAGACCTACAACAAATGAAAAAAGACTTAAGACAAGACATTGAAAAATGTATCGATAATAGAAGAGAGTTATTTGTGATTACATAATTGGCTGGATCTAGTTCAGGTGCTATCAAAGGTTGGATAACAAGGTTTATACGTAAAAAACAACCAGAAAAAAATTTTCAAATGATTGCTGGTATATTAAGTGATGATGAACAGATACAAACAGAAAATGATGTAAAACAATTTTTAATTGAAGATCATGGAATAAGTCCAGAATCAAATTTACTCAAGGGTATTAACATTAATCCATATGGTGAGGTTGAAATATCAGAAATACAAATAGAAGAAGATGGTGATAGTTGGGTTCAAATAGAAAGATATTATGTTCCACCTGGAGTATGGGTTCCAAGAAAAGTAATAAAATCTTGGATAAGAACTAAAGGTATAACACCTAGAAACGATCCAATTAAAACAATGTGGGATACAGGTTACAGTGACAAATTTGAAGATAGATATAAATTTGATCCAGAGGATGAAGAAAAAAAAATAGATAGTTTGTCATATGCAATTCAAGAAAAATGGAATAAAGAGGGATATTATTCAAAGATGACAAAAACAAGTATTGATGATAAAGGTAAAGAGTTTGAATATAGAGATAAATACGCTCCAAATTATGTATTAGATAAATATGGAAACATTGAGAGGATAGAACCTAAATAACATATTTAAATATATGTTGGAATTATATTATATATGGCTACATCACTATATGACTCGGTTGACGATATTAAGGATTTAATAGAGACAAAATGGAACACAGGTTCTACAGATGGTGGTATCATGCCAAGAGTTGTAAGAATATGGGATGAGAAGACAACTGGATTTGGAGACAGTAGACAACCTATAATTTTAATAGAACCAAAAAAAGAGGATATAGATTATTTTAATCTTTACGGAACCGATTTTCTTCATGAAACTACAATAAGATTGGATATTAGAACATATCTTAGTGCATATGATCATGATATAGTAGTAAGTGAATTGATAAGAATAATAAAGGACAACTTAAGAAGAGATGGATATGTTGATTTAAGAGTGGTTTCAAGTGAACCACTTAGTCATTTATATAGAAATATGTTTAGGCACGCTATTGATATTTCATACAGAAAAATCAATCCTTCCTAATAATCTTTAAATACTCTAACAATATATTTAATTCATGGTAAGAACAGGTGCACATGGATATATTCAATATGGCTGGGAATCAACTTTTGGTTCTGCAACAAGTACATATGATAAAGCATTTGGACTTCAACAGGCAGTAGGAGCAATAAGTCTTAGTAATCAAAGAAAAGATATTAGAAAATTAAATCAAGTAGAAAGATCAGCATTCGCTTATGGACAGCAAACTGGTTCAGTTTCAGTTGATTTTGTGTTATCAAACCCTTGGGTTTTCAAGGCTCTTTACGGAACACCATCAACAACAGGCAGTTCAGCACCATATACACATACATACCCTCACGCATCAAACGGTCAAATAAAAACTTGCCAATCATTCACAACAGAGGTAGGTTTTGCTGGGGAAACAGAAAATATTTCAAGAAAACTTTTAGGATGTTTATTAACAGGATTCACAATAACAACTAATGTAGACGATTTAGTTAACTGTTCAGCAGATATAACATTTGGTTCAGAGGGCGATGCAACAACAACTTTGGATTCAACACCAGCAGCAGACAACATAGCATTTCCTTATACATTCGCACATGGTTCATTAAAATGGTATGACGGTTCATCATTGGCAACAGTAGCAGAAGTACAATCATTAAACGCAACATTCACACAAAACGCAAACTTACTATATGCAGTTGGTTCTCACAAGGCAACGGCTTCTTATAGACAAGGATTTGATATTAATGGAACATTCCAAACATCATGGAAGGATAATAATAAATTACAACAGTTGGTTGATCAGATAGACAAACCACCAACATCAGAAATTAACACTGGTTCAAACGCATCATTAGAATTATTCTTTACAAATAGTGGGGTAGGTTCAACAGAAAAATCTATCAAGGTAACACTTTACGGTGTTTCAATAGACACACATACTGTAGATGGTATAGTTCCAGTAGAACCAGTATTTGAAACTATTAATTGGGAAGCTCGTGGAGCAACTGTAGTAGCAGTCAACCCAACAGCCACAGCCAAGTAAGCAAAGATTTATATATACCATTTACACAAGATTTCTTAATGACAATACAAACCTTTGATATTGAAATAAAAGGTGTGTTAGAAACTATTGAATATGAAGACGATATGCCATTCGGAAAGTTTGAGCAGATTATTAAAAAATGTGCAAATGTAGATGAAGAAGCAAAACTTCTAGATAATGTTCAACAGTATAGAAAAGAGATAGTTTTAAACTCTTTAGTAAAGGCACCTTTTGATATTTCATTAAAAGGTATTGAGACAGTTGGTTATAAAACCATCACCGAGATAGGAAATAGAATTCTCGAATCCTACCCTTTAGGGGATTACTTGAGCCAAATGATGAAGCCATTCGAGGACTCAATGCCAGAGACAAAGCAGTCTTAGAAATATACTTAGCCTGTGCAGAAAAATTTCATTGGGATAAGGATACTGTTGACAGACAGCCAGTAAAACATCTACAAAAACTACTTACTTATATGCTGGTTGAGCATAAGAAATCCATGGGTAAGGCATATCAGCCTCTTGGGGATCAAAGGGTTAAAAAACCAAAAAAAAGAAACTTAAATAATAGAAAGAATTAATAGTTTATATGGCTGATAGTGGAAAACAAACAGTAAAAGATATTGCATTATTGTCAAAATATGCAAGAATGAGATACTTTGGTATTGGTCTAGAGGCATTAAGACAAAAAAGAGAACATTATGAACAAGCAAGACGCGTTAAGAATATTAGTAAAGCATTAGATTTAATTAGAAAAGACGTTAGTGTTCAAGCTAAGGCTATGAAGGCAAAGGGTACAAAAGGTAAAAGTAAGGCACAAGATTTTCTTGCTGGTGGAAGTAACCGTGATTTCTCAGGTAATGTAATATCTAGAACTAAACAGTTCCAGAAGACAACAACCCCAATTGGAACACCTAAATATGTAGCACAATTAGCTGGTCGTTGGGAAAGAATGCAAAACAGGATGAAAATGGCTGGTGGTATGTTGAAACAGGCAAACAAAGGATCAGCAAGTGTAAAGAATCCAGTAGCAGAAGGTCTAAAAGGTATGTTAAAGATGATGGCAGGTGCAAGTATAGTAGGACTTATTGGAAAGAAATTATTTGATTCCTCACCAATGTTACAAGCCATGATGAAATTATTTAATACATCTGTTATGTTAATATTCAGACCAATAGGTGATTTTATTGGAGGATTCCTTAGACCATTAATGTTATTCTTTATGAAAAATATTGCAATTCCATTTTACAAATCAGCGAAAGGTCTTGGAAACATTGGTGAAATGTATGGAAAACAAGCTTTAGGATTCTTATTAAAACCAATGGAAACTATACACGCAGCAATCGTAACTGGGTTATCAGCAGTTTTACCAGATTATATGCTTGGTGGGAAAGGAGCAGTTCTTGCGGCACAATCATATTCAGGGGTAGCAGATTGGCAATTAGAACAAGGTGTAAAGAGTGGGGCTATAGCTGAAGCAACAGCAGAATTATTTAGAACAGCAATAGGACAAACTGGTTGGGATCCTTGGAAAGGTAAAATATCAGAATTATATGGTGTTGGTTCTGATAATGGAATGGGAATGTCAACAGGAATAACATCTCAATCTACACAAGAAATTGGTTATATAGATCAAGAGTTGGAGATTTCTAAGTATAGACTTGGGTTATCAAAAGAACAACGAGATTTGTTTGATGATATGACTTCATATGCTGAGGAAGTTGTTAGAGATGGAGAGGTAACAAAGGAAGAATTTGCTCAACTTGCAGTACTTGCCAATCAAGCTAAAGTCAGAGGTGTTGATATTCAAAAAGCATTTTATACTATTGCAGATAATCTTCATACTGTTAGTGAAACGTTAGCAGTAAGGTTTAGAACAATAGGTCTTACACTTAGAACAAAAACAGGTGGTTTAACTGCTGAGGGAAAAAAATATGTTGCAACTAGTGGTGCACTTACTGGAGCTTCACAAGGAGAATTATCAGGTATAGACCCAGCAGCAGCCGATGCAGCAGCAATGAAAAATGTTACAACAACAGACCCTCTTACTAGGGCAGAAAAATATTATCAATACTTAATATCACAAGGCAAATCTGAATCTGATGCAAATAGATTAACAAAGAATTTATATCCAAATGAATTTGAAGCAGGAGGAAGATATGGAGGATTATCTAAACAAGGTATAAGAGGAACCGAGGCTGCAAAAACTCGTGTAGGAGTTGATACTGGTACATCTGATTATAGAAAAAATTATGCAGAAGACATTTTGGCAGGAAAAAATCCAGCAGAGAGAATAAAAAGTAATTGGACATATCAAGATCCAGATTATCCAGAAGGAAGAATGATAATATGGTCAGATTACAAGGATGGTAGATTAAAGCAAACAAAAGATTATGGAACTGGTGGTGTAATCAATGAAGAAATATTTGGTGTTGGAAGAAGTGGTCAAAGATATAGGTTTGGTGAAAGTGGTTCTGAAATAATTACACCTATGAATAAAGCTGGTGGGGTAGGAAACACCATAAATATTAACGTAGGAAATATATCAAAGGAAGCTGATTTTGCAAAATTAAAACCTTTAATACAAAGATGGATATTAGAAGCAAATAGTAGGAGAGGTATTGTTTAATCATGATGAAAGTTTTTATTTATAGATATACGTCTGGTAACTCTTCAGTTGTAGATAAAAAGTATGAGGCAAAAAACATAACTTCTTTTGACCAATCTATTGATGTGCCAACACAAACTATGGCACTACCAGAAACAGATACAGATCAGGCAATACTCACAAAGGCAGAAGGTAATGTTGAAAAGATTAATTTTTCCTGGATAATAAAAGACGAGGCTACATCCCCAGTTATGAATGCAAATGGTGATGCTATTAATTCATTCACTGTAACTGATATAATAGGAAATAATACAACATGGGATCCAAGAACACCAGATGGAGCGTATGTATGGTTTACTAACTTTTTTGAAAAATTAGGTGTTTCAGATAACTTCAAATATAGATTTGAAATTTATGATATGGATACATCCCAAGGTCTTCTAAATAAATATGGTATAATATCAAGAATATCAATGACAAAAGGTGCGGCAGACCCAGCAGTTTATAACGCCACAATCGAATTTACAGTGGGTAATGATGTAACAGTAACATGATCACAAAATTATTTATAGATGGGGTAAAAAAAGATGCTCTTTTATGTAAACTAACAAAGGAAGGAGACAGGGCTATTGATCAAATTAGTGTTTCTGTTCCAAGAACTGTTTCTTTAACTACAAATCAGAAAATTCATTGGTTACAAGATTATGTAACACTGGAAAATCTTTCTGCAATTTATAATTTTCATACATCTGTAAAAGATGAAAGTGGAAATAACAATCATGGCACTGCATCAAACTTAACATATGGAGTGGGAAAATGGAATGGATTCTCTGGTGTATTTAATGGATCAAGTACTGTTGTTACGGTTAGTGATGCTTCAACATTGGATTTTTCTGGTAAATTTGATATTATAATATGGACTAAATGGACTTCTACATCTGAACAATATCTGGTATCAAAAAGAAGTGCAACTTCTAATGGATGGGCTGTATCAGTTAATAAAACAACTGCTGGAAATGTAACTTTCAAAATAGGATCAACTGATATAACAAGTTCATCTTCTGGGTATAATGACGGTGAATGGCATATGATTAGGGTAACAAGAAACGCCAGTAATGTCATTACGTTATATGTTGACAATGTTTCAAAGGGAACAGCCACAGTTTCAACAAACTTGACAGATACAAATTCTCTTTTAATAGGAAAGGATTATAATGGTAATTTCTTTAATGGTCAAATATGCAGATTAAGATTATACAATAATGTGATAACAGATATTGAGGCAACAAAACTTTACACCAAAAACAATCCCAGATCAACTATGAAGTTTGGTGGTCGTGTAACAAAAATTGAAGATAAGACATCACACAAGGAAATAATCGGACAGAGTTTTGGGAAGATTCTTGGTGAGACAGAGATAAGAGGAGAAGTGTTTGATGATAAGACCCCTGAATATATAGTTAATAATTTAATGACAAGTAATTCAGATTTTGAATATATAGGAAGAGGTGCAGATTCTGGAATAACACTTGGCAAATATACTGCTGACGGAAAACTCTTAGACATAGTACGAGATTTTGCTGCATTAACAAATAAGATTTTCTATACAACTCCAACAGAACAATTTATTTTTGAACCAAAAGAATACACAACGACTCTAATTACTTTAACACATGGTGTAAATGCATCAATACTTGATAATGGTTTTGATGACACAGAGATAGTAAATGATTTGACTGTCATAGGACAAAATTTACAGTACCGAACAACTAAAACAGAGACATTAAGCAGCGTAGATGTATGGAGTCTGGATCATGGTGCCACAGCATTAAGAGTAACAAAAAATGGAACAGATTTAGTTCCAGAAGAGGATTTTGTGGTAGATACTGTTGGGAAAACAGTTGGTTTTACTTCGACACAATCTGGTGTTTTTGTTGCATATTATGATTATGAGAAGCCATTAATAATAAGAGGAATTAAGCAAGCAAGTATTGATAAATATGGAGTTCATGCCAAGAGAATAAACTTGGGTTGGATTTCAAATAGAGCAGATGGTGTAAGGTTTGTACAATCATATCTTGAAAGGTATAAGGAGATATCACAGAAGGTAAGGGTTGAAATAGGCGAACATGAAAACTATGTTTCTGAAAATGATATGATTACAATTACAAATCCTAATATGTCATTTGATTCTAAAACATTTGTTATCAAATCAATATCATGGAATTATCCAGAAATGACAACTGTTATGGATATAGGAGAATATTATTTTAATTATTATGAATATGATAAAATGATAGTTCAGAAAATACACAATCTGGAAGGAGCTATAACAACAATAAAAGAAATAAGAGAATATGAAAGCCCAGAATTTAGCATGACATTTACATTATCTGGAGATAATATCACGACCAACGAATTCACAGAAACCTTAAATAGCACAATCACACCAGTTATATATGATAAGGCTAGGGCTATATGGGGAAGTTCAAATTATGGATCTAAAAAAACACAGGATGTGTATGGAGCTGTATAATGAAAAGTGAATTAAAATATTCAGGTAAGGTTAGAATACGTGCCTGGGAAAAACAAAATGACGGTTCTGAAAAATTAGTAAAGGATACAACATCAAAAAATCTTTTAATGACAACTGGTAAGGCAAGCATATTAAAATATTTAGGAAATATTACAGGTGGTGGATACATAAATGGAATAGGTACTGGAGACTCAACTACTGCCGCATCTGCAGGTCAAACAGATTTACAGGCATCATCAAATAAATTATGGAAAACAATAAGTTCCTCTGATAGAGTTTACGTAGGTACAACTTTGTATGTTAGTGTTGATTTTGGATATTCTGAAGCAAACTTTACATGGAATGAAATAGGATTAAGAGACAACCAGGGAACTCCCTTGTTAGTGGCTAGAGTAATTGATGGTTCACCATTGGTTAAGACTACTGGTAAAAGGGCTATTGTTGAATGGCAAGTTACGGTGGCTTGATTGACAAAAATACTAATACCAAGATCTGATTCAATATCAGCTAAAGTTATAGAACCATCTGATTTTGAGGGTTTTAATTCATCTGACATAGTAGCAGATTATGTAAAGAGTGGATTTACAGTTGCTGATAATAACAATGGGTTGCAATGCACAGTTGCAGCAGGGGTATTAAGACTTAAGGGATTATATGTACAAAGTACTGCAACTGAAACTGTCACAGGTTTGTCAGATTCAACAACAAATCATATTTATGCAGTATTAGCTAGAGATGGAAACTCTGAGGCAGAGTCTTGGAGTTTTTCAACAAACACTACTGGATCAACACCAACAGACGGTATTAAGATAGGAACTGCCGTTACAAGTGGTGGTCAGGTAACATCAGTTACAAGTGCACCACCAGCTACAAGCCCATATAACAACCTAATTAAGACAGTTGATATACAAGACAATGCAGTTACAGGTGCAAAGATAGCAATGGGAAGTGATGCAGCAGGTGACATATTATATAATAATGGAACTGATTATGTGAGACTCCCAAAAGGAACAGCAAAACAAGGTCTTTCTATGAATTCTGGTGCAACTGCACCTGAGTGGGGTACTCTAACTGGATGGTATTCATATCCTTTTGATGTTAATTATGAAAATTTTGCTTCAACTCAAAATGCTGCTGTTACAGATGGGTTTGCAATGATTGGTAATAATAATGTAGATTGGTTATCTCTTCCAAATGATGGAAGGAAGGCAATTTGTAATTGGCATTTTGATTTAGTTAGTGTTGATACTAATAATCAGAGCACTTCTGGATATAAAATACATTTTGGTGAAAGAGTCACAGCAGCATCATCATTTCCATCGACTGATGCTGAAAGGAAACGGTGTGTTGAATATCACGAAAATTATTACCTAAACACAGCGACAAAAAATCATCATGTTTCTATGACTACACATCACACTTGTAGTGGTCAGAATGTTAATGTGTGGTATACAAAAACAGCGGCTTCTAGTGGTACATACACAACTCATTTTTATGTACGTGCATGGGTTGAAATTTATATATATTCTTCATTGACTGATGAAGATCTAGGAACATAGAATAATCTTTAAATACTCTAACCACCAACGATACACATGATTACACTCACAGAAAGTAACAAACCTATAGGAACCCAAATTAACCCAGATTTGAATATATGTATAGTAAAAGAAAACATTAATACTGGTAAGAAATCATGGCTTTATGCAAAGAATATTGTAACTAATGATGGAGATTTATTCTATGCACAACAAGCAGTAGGAGAAACACCAACAAGTGATTTTGATGGATCATCTGGTAGAATGGAACTTAGAACAGGTTCAGCAACACCAGCAAAAGGTAATGTTTATTCAGATGTAACTACACCAGTAACAGCATCAAGAAAAGCTATTGATAGTAACTATCCAAAAACAAATGATGGAGATAGTGACAACACAGGTGCAGGTACAGATATTGTAACTTGGAGAACAAGTTGGACAACATCTGATTTCAACGCAACAGCAATCATTGGTGGTTGTATACACGTAGGAGCAGCAAGCCCAGCAAGTGGAACAAAAGTATTATCACATTTCAGTATCACGTCATTTAACAAGACATCTTCAGACACTCTGAAAATATTCGTAAATCACACATTTAACGGAGTCTAGCATAATGGCTAAACGCCTAACAATGGGTTCTTTATTCAAGATTATGGAACGATTAAATCATACACCACAAGAAAGTATGAATGATAAAGTTAAAGTCGGAGAGACAGTGGTGGTAAAACTTGGCTAGAAAAGCTCTTTACAAACACGCAACACAAGTAAACACTTCATCATACCCAGATGATGGTTCATCACCAGTTGGTACAAATGAATGGAATGAAGACCCTGATCCGAATGGAATGTTGGGGTTTACTCCACAAACTTCCACTGTTACTATATCTAGTGGTGTAGCAACTATCACAGATTCAGTTACAGTAGTGGCAGCAGAATCAAGTACAAGTGACACTTTAGATAAAGTAGCAACAACTAATACAAATGAGTATGATTTATTATGGTTATTCGCAGATACAGGTGATACTATCACACTTACACATACAGCAAGCCCAAGTGCAGCAGGTCATATTTTTACTGTTAGTGGAGCAAATGAGACTCTATCAACTACAAAACCAACTATTCTAATTAGGAAGGGAAGTTATTGGTACGGATATGGTGGAGGAACAGTATCAGATGGTTCTATAACCACAGCAAAACTTGCAGCAGATGCCGTAACTGGAGCAAAAATAGCAGATGACACAATAGACAGTGAACATTATGCAGCAACAAGTATTGATAATGAACATTTAGCAGACGATGCAGTAGGTGCAGCCGAATTAGCATCAGATGCAGTTGTAACAGCTAGCGTAGTAGATTTAAACATAACAACAGCAAAGATTGCAGCCGATGCCGTAACAGCAGCAAAATTAGCTGACGATGCAGTAGTAACAGCCAACGTGGTAGATTTAAACATAACAACAGGTAAGATAGCAGCAGATGCAATTACAGCAGCAAAAATAGCTGATGATGCTATTGATAGTGAACATTACACAGATGGAAGTGTTGACTTAGCTCACTTATCAGCCGATTCAGTAGATGGATCAAAAATAGCAGATGATGCTATTGATAGTGAACATTACACAGATGGAAGTATTGATACAGCTCATATAGCAGACGATCAAATTACATTAGCAAAAATAGCTAGTGGTACAGATGGAGAAATGATCACATGGGATGCAAGTGGAAATCCAGCAGCAGTAGCAGTGGGAACAGCCACTCATGTATTGACGAGTAACGGAGCTGGAGCAGCACCAACTTTTCAGGCAGCAAGTGGTGTTGCTTTAGGAACAGAAGAATCTCAAATATCAGGTGCAGATTCAACAACAATTAATGCTGCTGCAAATACACTATACTCTTTTGCTCATTACGTGCCAACCACACACTTGTGGTATAGGGTCAAAGGTTTTGAATGGTATAACGGTGGAACAGTAGCAGGTAACTGTATTTGTAGATTATATACATGGTGTCCTAATGACGGACAATTTTCTTTATTAGCTTGGTCAACTGAACTCCCTTGTTCTGGCACTAACGCAACTCAAAGAAATGATGAAGTTGCATCTTGTATAGTTAAAGGTGGAACTGGTGTTACAATGTTGATGGGGTTTGATAATACATCACAAACGTTAAAATCACCCGGTGGCACACAAGTTTCAGGTGCAGAAACTTATTCAACAAATCCTGAACTTGTTTTCCCTTTTGGTTGGGCTAATTCAGGTACTAATCCAAGAATGAAAATCTATTATGAAGGGTTATCATAATGACATCTCATACATTTAAAAAACATAAAGATAAAAGTCGTTTTGGTCTATTGCCAAAAAAAGCAATTTGGTTAATACCTGAATTTCGACATAGAACATTAGAATTTGGGGCTGATACAGTTAGGATTGATTATGAATTAGTTGTATCTGATGAGGATGTTTATGAAATACAAACATTAGAAGAAATAAAAGATAAAAAACCTTTGGTTAAAATTAGAGATGGAGAAAATATACCTTTTCCAACAGATGAGCAAATAACAGAATTACATAGACAATTAAAAGAAAGAGGAATAGAAGAAATAAATCCTAATTTGGAAGAGGTAGAATAACCCTATTTGCACATGGTGCATATTATGATTGTAGAAAAAAAACTAGCAATACTATTTTGGATAGGAGTTGTTATTGTAGCATTGATAAGTTCAGGGTTTGTTTTTCATGTATGGGCAGAACAGATAACAAAATTCACAAATGACAAAGGACATGAATGTTATATTGCTATGACACTTGATTATGAAATTTATCATATATGCTATCCTAGTTTAGATGATAGATTATCAGGTGAAACAAGTTACAGTTCAATACCTGAATTAGAATTTGGAGATGTCATAATAGACAGTGGTAATACACATGGCTAAAGTAGGAGCTGTATTCCAAGACAATGTATTCCAAGATAATGCCTTCCAAGATAATACTTGGGGTGGGTATGTATTCCAAAGGAATGTGTTTCAAGGTAAATTTAAGAGACTTACATTTCAAGCCAATATATTTCAAGATAATGCATTTGCCCAAGAGACTGAACTAGCAGCAGTTTTTGACAGAGATCCAGTAATTATTAAAATATTAAATGAGAGTCTTTCAATAAGTGAGGCTGTTGTAAGGTTAACTGGATTATTAAGAGTAGTTAATGAAACAGAACAAATGTCTGATGCATTGAATTACATACGAGGTCAAATAAAAATACTTAATGAGACAGAACAGACATCTGAAAGTTTGGTGAGACTAGGAAACATGGCTAGGGTAATTTCAGAGAGTGAGAGTCTTTCAGAGTTTGATGGTAATGTAAGAGTAATGTTTAGAATAATAGCAGAAACCATAGAACAATCTGAAGTAGTTAATAGATTGGGTACTGGTATCAAACCAATAAATGAAACACTACAGTTATCAGAAACTCAGTTAACAGTTAGGGCACTAACCAGGATTTTATCAGAGACTATTCAATTTTCAGAAGCACTTAATAGGCTGGGTGTAATGTCTAGAGTTGTTTCAGAGACATTAGAATTAAACGAAGCAAAGAATAAAATTAACGGTTTATTAAAATCTGTAAACGAAACATTACAAATTTCTGAAAGTATAAATAAGTTTATGGCTTTATACATTATATTAAATGAATCATTGAGTATCAGTGAATTCGATGGATCATTCAGAACTTTGGTAAGGCATATAAACGAATCATTAAGTTTGTCAGAAACAGCAACACGACTTGGTACTGGATTAAAATCTATAAACGAATCATTAAGTATAAGTGAGTTTGATGGTTCTGCAAGAGTGTTAGTAAGAATGATTAATGAAACACTTCGTATCGTTGATTCATATCTTTCTTACAAATCTATGTCCATATTTATTAATGAATCATTACAACTTTCAGAAACAAAGTTAATTGCACTAGGAATGGTTAAAAGGATTTCTGAATCATTAAGCATTTCTGAAAATACAGCAAGACTAAAAGCAATGACAAGATTAATATCTGAAACTGTTCAGATCTCAGAATCAACTATTAAAAACGTCATGGTTGGAATAGTCATAGGTGGTAGAAACAGAGTTTCAAGAACATTAAGAACAAGCAAGACTGCAAGGGTGTTTAATAGAAGTAGAATTGCAAGAATCTTTAAAAGGAATAAGTCTGCAAAAGGAGCAGGTAATTAGAAATGAGTATCGATATGACCCCTAGAGCAATCGAATATAAGGTTAAGGCTGGTAGCCGTGCTACACTTCAGTTAACAATTTCAGATTCATCAGGTTCTGCAAAGAGTCTTTCAAATACAACCACATATGCTACTGGCAAATGGAAGGTTTGGAAGCCAGATGGTACACTACAAATAGATGGGGCTGTTACATTCAGTGATAGAGCAAACGGTGTTGTATCATATGCGTTGTCTGCAACAGATGCAACAAATGCAAAGGCTGGAAGATGGGAAGGAGAGGTTGAACTATTAGATTCAAATGGAGTTATTTCAGAACAGACAGAATCATTCTCTTTTACAATTTCTGAGTCATATTAGATAGGTTTATATTGGGTTAAATTATAGGTTTTTTGTGTTAAAACTAGAAGATATAAATAATGAAATTTACTTTGAATTTCGTAGATCCCAAATGGAAGCTATGGAAAATGAAAGACTTGGTAAAATTCATGTGTCAGATGTAATTAAACCATGTGACAGATACACAATATATGGAAAAATTTATCCAAAAATGATGTCTACAGAGGATACAAAGTCATTGTATTTTGGTCAAGTTGTTCATTCTAATTCACAATTAGCAGATGATGAACACCATGAAAAATTTCTTGCTTGGGATTATGTTGAAGATAAACCATTGACATATGAAGAAGCCAAAGAAATACCAGATGATGACCCAAAACACCTGGATATTATCTACGGAAGTATAGATGACTTGATGAAGGTTGGTGATAAATGGGTTATTTGTGATAAAAAAACAACTGGAAGTATTGGATATTTCTCAAAGGCATCTTCAAAACCAAGTGATAGCCACAAGGATCAGATAAATAGATACCGTGTTTTACTTCATAAATGTTATGGTATAAATGCTGATTTTGGATGTGTTATATATATCTCAAACAAAATTGAAAAAGATGTCAGAGATAAACCTGTGTGTCTATCTTTCAAATTACAGCCATATGAAGATATAGTAGAAGATATGAAGAGAAAGGCAACAATAATTAAAGATGCATTATTAAATAAAACATTGCCAAAGAGAACAAAATGTTTCTTGTGTGATGGAATGTGCCCCTATGCAAGCAAGTGTTTCACTGATAATAGGGAATCATATGAAGAATGAAGAGTTTATAAGAGATCTTCTTTTATTTCAGAAAGAGATGATTTTACATGAATCATACTCAAGTATAAACATTCCTTTAAAATTTATAAAAATCCCAGACGAAGAGAGAAGAGGAATGATACGAGCACTAAGATGGGTTCTGGAAGACGACATTGAAGATCTATCTTAATGCCAATAATAAGGCACATTTAGAGGCACTGAAAGATTGTGGTGTTAGAAATGTCATGCTTTCACACAGATATTCATATGCTAATATTGATAAGTTTAGAAAAGAATTTGAATCTATTTTTGTAGTTGCTGGAACAAAAGGTGATCCAGACAAATATTGGGATTTTCTTAAAAAGAAAAGAGAAATGTATGATCATGCTACACAGTTTGATGTTTTTTATGATATGGATAACACTATAAAATATTTGAAGAAGGAAAGAGATGGTGGTATTGATTGGACATTACCAGTATTACAAGGCAATTATTTACACCATTTATCACAGTTAAATCTTAAGGCAGATTCATATGTATGTTTGGGAGAAGTTAGGGGAAAACTAGAAACGGAAGATCAAATTAGGAAACTCCCTGGTAACTTGAGATATCATGGGTTGGCAAAAGGAAGATATATTCAACGAAGAATGTTTGAAAGTATTGATACAAGTGGTTGGATATCAGCAGCAATGACTAAGAAGACTGAAATTTGGACAAACAACTCAACTACATCCATGTATTTTGCTGAAAAAGGCAGGGGTATGATACCAATATTACGATATAATTGTGAGAAATACAAGGAAAATCTAGAAAAGGTAGGTATAACAACACAACAAATAATAGATGGTGAGTATAATGCTCTACTAAAAGCACCTATTGCATTGCTATTTATGCCTATGTGTGAGTCATATAATATATATACAGAAAACTTTATTAATTGATTTGATAATTGTTACTCATGGGTAAAGATGATAGTTTATTCAAAATAAAGCCAATAGGCAATACCAATATAGTAGTAGAGGATAAGCGTAAAACTATATCAAAGTTTAATGCCGTAAAGCATTTTAAAACGGCAAACATTCCAGCATTATGTGATCAATGTGTCTATAGGAGTATTGAAGACGGTGGTAATGGTAAGTGCCCAAAGTATGAAAAGGGTGCAGTGTGTGCTATAAGAGAAGATTTTGTTAAATTCATTAATGAAATGGATACTAGAAATCCAGAAGATTTAAAGTCAATGATGGATATGCTAGCAAAACTATCATTTGAAAACGTATTAATGGCATTAACACAGGCTAAACTTGATGGTAATATACCAGACAGAAACACAAAAAGTGAAATTAACACATTATTGAATGTTGTTAAATCTATTAATGAATTAAACAGTAAGATAGTCGTTACAGAGAAAGCTGAATACACAAAAGAGGGCGACATTGCAAATATCTTTAGACAGATAAAGGCACAGAAAAGTGGTGAATAATGCCAATAGGTGATTTAATGTTTACGCTGATATGTATGGCATATTTTGTTGGTGGAGCCACAATAGGATGGTATGCCAAAGATTGGAAAAAGACCAGAACCAAGAAAGGTGATGGGAGATGGGATTAAAATGAATGAGGTTTATAATATTAAACATTGTATATGGTGTGGGAAGACTGGGTTTAAGGACTCCCAAGAGGTAATTGAACATATTAAAACAAAGCATACAGGGCAATCATAATGGCTAGACCAGAAAAGGATGTAATTGAAGAGAGGAAGAATTTTCTTCAAGTAATATCAGAATGTACAACCAACGCAAGTAAGTTCAGTGAGATTTTTCTTAACCACAAACTATTCCCATACAATCAAAAATATGTGGATTGTAGAGATAGATTTATAGTATATCGATCAGGTAGACAGGTAGGTAAAACTATGTCAACTGCTGTTAAGGCAGTACATTTTGCATTCTTCGCCCCAGTATTATTAGACACAGTAACTAATGAATGTACTATTGTTATAGCGGCACCTACACAAAACCAGGCTACAATTATGTTCGATAGGATAAGAAGTCTTTTGATTAATAATGATTTTCTAAAAGGATTTATTGTTAGAAATACCCAAACAGAGATGTGGGTTAACTTTTTAGATAATACTGGAATGAGCAAAATTGTAACTAGAGCAACAGGTGAAACTGGTGTCTCATTGAGAGGTTATTCACCACACGTTATAATAGCAGACGAGTGTAGTTTTATTAAGACATCAATACTAAGAGCATTCTTACCATCTGGTATGGCAACGAAGGCAAGAGTTTGGTTAACATCAACACCATTTAGTAAGTCTGGTTATTTCTTTGAAGCTTGTCAAAATTCTAAAAGTATTAATCCAGAGGGAATGTGGACAGAGTTCCACGTTAAAAGTACAGATAACCCACTTGTACAAGAAGACCCAACATTTATAGAGGAAATTAAAAAGTTAACAAGAGAAGAATATGTACAAGAAGTTGAAGGAGAATTTTTGGATATAGGTGATGCCCTAATACCAAACTCGTTGATACAAGAAGCAGTAAATGATAAAAGACCAAGTGGTCGTGTAAGAAATTTTATGGGAGTTGACGTTGCTAGAACTGGAAGAGATGAAACAGTTTTTACTATTGTTGGTGTAGATGATAAGGATAATGTTTTTGTAGAATATGTTGAAGCTGAATCACAATCAAATGTTGTTGATGTTTGTGGCAAGATGAATAATCTTGCAAGAGATTACAATGTAGAAACAATTTACATTGATGAAACTGGTCTTGGTGGTGGGCTAATTGACTTAGCTAGAGAACAGGGATTAGCTTGTCGTGGTGTTATGTTTACACTTCAAGAGAAAGCAGAGATGTATAAAAATCTAAGACTATTGTTTGAAAACCACAAAATAACACTTAAAAATATTGATAAAATGGTATATCAATTATCATATTTAAGGAGAGAATATACTGAAACAGGTATTATGAAGATCAAGTCAGATGAACATGATGACTATCCAGATAGCTTAGTATTGGCGTGTAAAGCAGTTGCATCAGGTGATGGATGGTATCTTTTGAATGTAGGAAAAGGATTAAAAGATGCCATTTTTGGCTAAACTTTAAATATAATAACCTAATATGACATATATGGTAGAAGAAGTTAAAAAACCATGGAAACACCCATCAATAGCAAACCCAAGTACAGGTGAAGCTGGTAAGTGGAGAACTGTGCAAGGCAGATCAGTATTTCAGCCTGCTGGATCAATGGATCCAGATGAGGTTGGTCATTCTGAATTGTCACGATGGAGTAATCCAAAGCCAACATTTAGAGCAACTGAATCAGAACCAATAGAGAATCCTAATGAGGAAGTACATAAAGAACCAGTAAAAACAATATCTGGTGATGTGACACTAGGTGAAGAGCCTGATGAAGAATTAGAAAAAATTATACGTGAATCACGAGAACAAGAGAATAAAGATGGTGTAGGATATGGTGATCCTGGTCTAGCATTTAATCAAAATAATCCCAATGACCCACAAATAAGTGAAACTTATATAGGGCAACAATCTAGAAACAACAAGAAGATGGTCGACATGAATAAGATAAAGAACACACGAGTAGGAGATGATATACATTATTACGATAATGGTAAAGATGGAAGAGGTATAGTAGTTAAAATGGGTAGTTCATATATAACAGTAGCAAAAGAAGATGGAACGTTTTCTGACATACATATTAATGATACGTTTTTTGTTAAGGATATAATCCTAAATAAGACATGGGATCAAATGGATAACCTAGAAAGAATATCTGCTTTGAAAGCAGCACACGCCCCATCACCAAGATTTGTAGCAAAAGCATGGGATGATTTACCAAATGAATTAAAAGAAGTTTTAACCAAAGAGGGATTCACATATGAAGATGGTGAAACTGCTGAAGTTGAAACCAAAGATCATGAAAGAACAAACAGTCAAAATGATGATCAGAAGAAAGATGCAGAGTATGACCCAGCAACTGGATCTCATAAATCAGATGTAGAAGAAACTGCATTAGGAACAATTGGTCAAAGTCCACATCTAGGAATATCAACAAATGAATCAAGAACTGTTGATGCACCAGAAGATTATGAGGGTCAAACACATGATGATAAAGATGAAGAATTTAAACATGAAGAATTAAAACCAGAGACTAAAGATGTTGGTTCCACAAGCAGTGGAAGTGCAACAACTGCAACCCAGGGAGCAGCAAACTTTGTTTACTCTGATGTCAAACCATACAAAACAAAGAAATTTGCCAATGTTAACACAAATACATGGGGCTTAAACTACACAAAAACAGAAGAAGAAGAAAAAGCTTAAATAGCTTATATATAAACAAACCATATGAGACGTGATGATCCTAAACATTGTATAGAATGTAATGCCACATTACCGTGGAGATATAAAGGAAGACAAAGAATTTATTGTAGTAATGAATGCCGTAAAGCTTATACGGCAAAGAATCCAAAGCCTAAACAGTGAAGATTTACATAGACGGTGGAACCAGGGGATCTAAAATATGTTTAGTAGATACTTTTAAGAATAAAACAATAACAAAATTTCGTGGTGGAACCCCAACAAATAATGAGTTAGAGTATCTTGCGTTATTATACTCGCTTGAATATATTAATAATAATTATAGAAGAAAATCTGTTGATATATACACAGATTCGTTACTTGTTGCAAACCAAATTAATGGTAAGTGGAGGGTAACAACTGATACATTGAAGATACTTCATGAAAAATGTAGTAGAAGACTAACAGAGAGAATAAAAATTAAATGGATTAGAAGACATCTTAATCTTGCTGGACTATTTCTTGAGAAGGATAAGTAGATTTTGATGGTTCCGTAGTATGATGATGTTGATTATAAAATTGTAAAACTCTTTGAAACAAAACTGCATCACTTTCATGCATAATACCAGTTCTAGTTTTTTTTACAACCTTTGCGTGCTTACGAAAGTCCTCTTTGTCTTTCCATAATATACTTATAGTCGTGTGAGAGTTTTCAATTTTTCTCCTTGCCATGGATTTAATTAAATATAGCCTTATATAAGTCTTTACAAAGTTGCGAAATTACACATTTCTCTTGTGTTACATAGATTCTCAATATCAACACCTATGAATTTTAGTTTTCTCCACCTTGATAGTTTGTATTCAAACTGTCTTACTCTGCCTTCTGCTACCCTATCATGTACTTCACAACTAAAGAACTTTCTCATATCACCAGCTTTACCATGAAAATCATTGTATCTCATCTTAACTATTTTGTCTGGATAGTATATCTGTAATATCATATGTGCCAATTCATGACAAATTACTGACATATTTTGTAACAAAATTAAACTGTTTGTACTATCTGTTACATAACAAATAATACTTCCTTTACCAGTAACCCCATGAGGTATGCTGAAATCTAACTCTTCAGCCCTACTATCATTAGCATAAAATGTAGCATCATAATCTGTTGTTGGTTTGATTTCTATAACCCATTTATCTTGTAACATATATCTTTTATAATCTGTACCATAATAATGTTCATAGATGTAATTTAAGATTAATTTTTCATATAGTTTTGTATCAATGTTTTTTGTTGTGAATTTTATTTCCATTAGTCACATATCTCCAATTGAGAATCTTGTGTGAAATAACAGGCTTTAGGATTATATGGTAGACCATTTCCACCAAAACCATCCTCACCATATAACTCAATAATCATCTTAACATCTACTAAATGAACATTCCACTCATCATCTGAGAATGGTTCTAATGATGGTCGCATTACAGATTTATCCTGGTCAACTCCAAAGAAATGACCAAGTCCAATACCATGACCAATCTCATGCATGACGATGTTTCTGACCGTATTCATAGGAAGTGGTTTCCTTTTATTTTCAAATGTAATATTTACTTCCTCACCCTCTTTTAATTCACCTATATTTATCTCAATTTTTTGAAAATCTACTGCGTTTAACCATACTCTTATGAATGTATACTTGTGACTAGAATTAGCAAAGTCAATTCCAGTAGTTCCTAATGCATTAGATCTTGGATTATGATCTTCATATGTTATCAAAATATTACACATTGGATAATCTTCTGCCATTGCATTCTCATGTTCCTCAAAAGGAATTGTTGGTAGTATGTTAATATCCCAATTACCATCAGAAACTGCACGAAGTGTTGATTCCCAATAATAAACAGCTATTTTTGTTTCGGTTTCTATTTCTTTCCAACTTGATGTGAATGTTGGGTCTGCCTCAAATATACAGAGGTTTGGGTTTGTTGAGTGTTTAATTTTTAAATTTTCATATTTGTCATATGGGGTTAAATTTATTTGACCAAAGGCACTATTTAAAGAGAAGAAGCATACTAAAGATACTATCAATAATATCCATAATATCTGTTCTGTCTTGTCCATAGCAAGATTTATATGTGGTTGTTTATAAAGAACCCTATGGGTAGTATAATGAACGCAAAGTACGCTGGCACTTGTCAGTTTTGTGGTGACTCTTGGGCAGTAGGAACTAAAATTTTTTACCAGAAAACCCCAAAGGCTATATGCTGTGCAGAAAAATGTTTCACCGACCAAGGAGGAGCAGTTTCAGAATGGAAACCAAAACCCCAGGGATCAAGACAGGATGAAGCTGTTAAGATAGTTCTTCCAGATGTTCCAATACCAGATGGTGTTAAGACTTGTGCTGAAATGGTTCAACAATGTATAGTTGTTGCACATCATTTAACAAAGTCAATGTATCCTTCACTTAATGAAGAGACACACACATTCGGTCAAATAAGAAGTAAATTAACAGATCAAATTTTGTCTGTTTGTCATCTAACAAAACAATAGTTACGTTTATATTAGGTAAGATTTTAAGGATTCACATGAACGTATCAGAAGTAGTCGATATTGACGGTTCATTCCAGAACAGCACAGCAATTATTGCTGGTGAGAAATTCACTGTTCAAGGCTTTACTGTAAAACACGTAGAGTCTATTGGTTCTGATGTTGCAGAAATAAAAACAACAACTGGTCTTAGACATTCGTTTGGGAAA
>Ga0098052_1000567_pt1 | contig 23335 bp, 30 predicted proteins | sample 15_taG_FD_81591 | JGI IMG/M metagenome (GOLD analysis project Ga0098052, IMG submission 81591) | Marine viral communities from the Subarctic Pacific Ocean - 15_ETSP_OMZ_AT15312 metaG | ecosystem: Environmental > Aquatic > Marine > Oceanic | place: Pacific Ocean | collected 2015-01-18
AAAATTAAAAAATAATAAATAAAAATTTTTCAAACTTTTTTCAGAAATCCTTAGGATATACGAATAAAAGTTCATATATTAAGTATAATTAATAACAATTAAAAATGGAGGAATAAAAAATGGCAATTAATTTAGACGCTATTAAAGCAAAACTCAACAAGTTACAATCACAAACTACAAAGCAAAATAATCTTTGGAAACCAGATCCTGGGAAACAAATCGTACGAATAGTACCTTATCAATATAATAAGGAAAATCCGTTCAATGAATTGTTGTTCCATTACAATTTAGGAAAGAAAAATTATCTTTCTCCTATGACTCATGGACGACCTGATCCGGTTGCAGAGTTTGCTGAAAAGTTAAAAGCATCAGGTAATTCTGATGAATGGAAACTTGGTAAAAAACTTGAACCAATTATGAGAACTTACGTTCCAGTTATAGTTCGAGGGCTAGAATCTGAAGGTGTTAAACTTTGGGGTTTTGGAAAAACAGTTTACCAAGAGTTATTAGGATTTATTGCAGATCCAGATTACGGCGATATTACCGATCCAGTTAATGGACGTGATATTGTAGTAGAATTTACACCTGCTGAAGGTGGTGGCTATCCAAAAACAAGTATTAGGGTAAAACCAAATACATCACATGTTTCGGATGATAAAAATATTTTAGATAAAATTGTGGGAGATCAACCAGAATTGACTAAAATCTTTAAAGAACCATCGTATGATGATCTTAAAGCTGCACTTGAAGCTTGGTTGAATCCTGAAGATGAAGACAAACCAACTACATCTACGGAAACTAACTCAACTACATCTGAACCTGTAACTGCTGGCGTAAGTAATGTCGATGACGTTGCAGGCGCGTTTGATGAATTATTCAATAAATAAAACAGGGGTTATAAATGGCAAAGTCAAAAGGACAGCTAGTCGATGAACTGGCTGGAGAGTTAGCAAATAATCTTAACAAGAAGTTTAAAAATTCAAACTTTAAAGTTGCGTATTTTTTAGATGGAGACACGGATTCGCCCAGTGATGTTAAAGGCTGGGTAGGTTCAGGTTCTTCTATGCTTGATTTGGCAATATCTAATAGACCAAAAGGAGGATTTCCAGTAGGACGAATTACGGAAATCACAGGATTAGAAGCATCAGGTAAATCATTATTAGCAGCACATGCATTGGCCAATACTCAAGAAAAAGATGGATTGGCCGTTTACATTGATACAGAAAATGCTGTTAGCCGAGAGTTTCTCGAAGCAATAGGTTTAGACCTGGAGAAAATGCTCTATGTACCATTGGACAACATTGAGGATATCTTTGAAGCTATAGAAAGTATTATTGAATCAGTAAGAAAATCTAATAAAGATAGATTGGTTACGATAGTAGTAGATTCAGTAATGGGAGCTTCGACAAAAATTGAACAAGCCGCAGATTATGATAAAGATGGTTGGGCAACTAGCAAAGCTATTATTTTATCAAAAGGTATGCGTAAAATTACAAATATGATTGGAAGAGAAAAGATATGTCTTATCTTTACTAATCAGCTTCGTTCAAGATTGGGTATCGCCTTTGGAGATCCATGGACAACTTCTGGAGGTAAAGCAATTCCATTTCATGCATCAGTACGGTTACGTTTAAAATCGATGGGCCAGATTAAAGTAAAAAAAGATGGCGTAGACCAAGTTATTGGTATCAAAACTAGATGCCAAGTGGTTAAAAATCGATTAGGACCGCCTTTGAAATCAATTGATTATGATATCTATTTTGAATCAGGTATTGATAATTATGGTGGTTGGCTAAATGTTATGAAAACTTATGGTTTAGTAAATGCAGCTGGTGCCTGGTATACATATACAAAATCAGATGGAACAGAAGTAAAATTTTTATCTAAAGATTTTCAGAGTAAACTTGAAGAAGATGAAAAACTTAAAGATGAAATTTATCAAGCTATCTGTGATGCGTATATTTTAGCGTATAAACCAGGAAAGGATTTTGGGATTGATGATATCGAAATTGAAGAGGAATTTGTAAATGAAGAGGGATAATGAACCGATATAAAGAATTGTTTAAGCAAGTTATATCAGAACATGAAAAAGGTGTTGAGGTAACAGACGTTAATAGTAACATATTAATATTTGATGGCCTCAACACTTTTATCCGTGTATTTAGTGCAATACCAGCTTTAAATGATGATGGAGATCATATTGGAGGAGTTACAGGATTTTTAAGATCAATTGCAGCTGCAATACGACAATTAAAGCCTACTAGAGTTATTATTTGTTTTGATGGTAAAGGTGGAAGTAAACGGAGAAAAAAGATATTTCCAGATTATAAAGCTAATCGTGCAGTAAAAACTAAATTTAATAGGTATGATGAATTTTTATCACATGATGAAGAACAAGCTTCAATGTACAAACAATTTGCACGGGTAGCAGAATATTTAGATTTTTTACCAATACTATCATTATCAATTGATAATATTGAGGCCGATGACGCCATAGCGTATATTGCAAATGAGATTTTTACATTACCGGAACAAAAAGTAAAGATAGTATCTACGGATAGAGATTTTTTACAACTAGTTAATGATAGGATTTCTGTCTGGAGTCCGATTAAAAAGAAATTATATACACCAGAATTACTTAAGGAAGAGACAGGATTACCAGCTGATAACTATTTATTATACAGAATATTTGCAGGAGATACTACCGATAACATTCCTGGAGTAAAAGGAGTTGCGTTAAAATCATTGATAAAATATTTTCCATTGGTAGCAGATGATAAAGTACAATTATCAGAAATTTTAGATTACGCTACAAAAGAAGCAAAAGATACAAAATATAAAATTTATGATCGTGTATTGGAATGTAAAGATCAAATATTCCTTAACGAAAAATTAATGCAATTAAAGCAAGTCGACATTTCCGGGAATATTAAAATGTTAATATCTGACAGAGTGAATCAACCAATCAATAAACTCAATACCTTTGGGTTCAAAAAAATGTTCATGGCGGACAAAATGTTTAGTATTATTAAAGATATTGATACTTGGCTAAATACTTCCTTTAATACTCTTAATGCTTACAGAACGTTACGAAAAAACTAGGATAATTGAAATAAATTTATTATAATATAGGTATGACAGACAGACTTAGTTCGTATGGTTATAGTTTTCAAATAAAGGTGATTACCATATTGCTCACTGATAAAATATTTATACAACAAATAGTAGATATTTTATCACCTACTTATTTTGAATCTGATGCAAATAATTGGATTGTAACTACAATTTTAGAATACCACGCCGAATATAAAAGTCCTCCTACATTAGAAGTATTAAAGGTTAGATTAGATACAGTAGATCATGATGTATTAAAAACACAAATTATAGCACATCTTAAAGATGCTTGGAAATATACTGGTGCTAATGATTTGGAATTTATTAAAGATCAGGTACTAGATTTTTGTAAGAATCAAGAAATTAAAAAAGCAATTTTAGGTTCCGTTGAATTATTAAAAAACGGACAGTACGAAGATATAAAATCAAAAATCGATAATGCTTTAAAGGCTGGAGCAGATAAAGATATCGGACATGAATATATGATTAATATAGAAGAACGATATTCAGAATCTGTCCGTGATGTGAAAGAAACCCCATGGGAATCAATTAATGAAATAATGGACGGTGGATTAGGAAAAGGAGAGCTTGGAGTATTTGTAGCACCAGCTGGTATAGGAAAGTCTTGGGGATTAATTAACATAGGTGCTAACGCAATTAAAAAAGGTTTAACTGTAGTTCATTATACACTAGAATTAAATCAAGCTTATGTTGGATTAAGATATGATAGTGTAATTACAGGTATTCCAAATCAAAATCTTAAACATTATCAATCAGAAGTGAAAGCTGCAGTTGATAAATTAAATGGAGAGTTAATTATTAAATACTATCCAACCAAATCAGTATCAGTAATTGGAATTCGTGCACATATTGAAAAATGTATAATGCAAGACAAAAAGCCTGATATAGTTATTGTTGATTATGCAGATCTTTTAGTTGGCTCCGGAAAAGAGAAACATCAAGTATTAGAAAGTATCTACGAAGATTTAAGAGGTACCGCCGGAGAATATGATGTACCGGTTTGGACAGCATCTCAAGCCAATAGAAGTGCACTAGAAATGGATATTATTGAAGCAGATAAGATTGCTGAATCATATGGTAAGGTTATGGTAGCAGATTTTATCTTATCATTGTCTAGAAAGGTACAAGATAAATTAGCAGGAACTGGAAGATGGCATGTAATTAAAAACAGGTTTGGTCCAGATGGCATTACATTTCCAAGTAAATTAAATTTGAGTAATGGACAAATTGATATATTTACTGAGACTAGTGTTCAAGGAAAAGAGACACAAAAGCAAATAGATGGCGGCGAAGAGTATACAAGAAAGTTATTATCACGTAAATTTAAAGAAATTTCTAATGAAGGATTTGAGTAAAAAAATCTTTACTTTTTTTAACAAAATCGATGGTTAAAGCGCGCGAACCACATATTTATATCAAAGAAACCATAGAAAAAGGTTCTCGGCCGAGTTACAATTTCTTTATTGATTTAACTTATAAAATAAAGGAGCATTAAGATGGAACTATCCAAAAGTATATTATCTGACATCACAATCCACATGAAATACGCGAGGTTTTTACCAGAAAAAAATCGTCGCGAGGTTTGGAAAGAAATAGTCAGCCGGAACAAAAACATGCACATTAAAAAATATCCTGAACTAAAAGATGAAATTCGAAAAGTATATAAATTAGTTTATGATAGAAAAATTTTGCCGTCTATGAGAAGTTTGCAATTCGCCGGAAAGCCTATTCAGATAAGTCCAAATAGAATATATAATTGTGCATATCTTCCAATTGATGATTGGAGATCATTTTCTGAAACCATGTTTTTATTGCTAGGTGGAACAGGAGTTGGTTATTCAGTACAGAAACATCATATAGAACAATTGCCAGAAATTCATAAGCCAAATGAAAATCGTAATCGCAGATTTTTAATTGCAGATAATATTGAAGGTTGGGCAGATGCAGTAAAGGTTTTAGTAAAATCATATTATTATGGAGGATCAAATATTGTTTTTGATTTTAGTGATATTCGTTCAAAAGGAGAACGGTTGGTCACATCAGGTGGAAAGGCACCAGGTCCTCAACCGTTAAAGGAATGTTTAGTTAAAATTAGGGGAATATTAGATGAGAAGGCTAATGGAGAGAAGTTATCAACACTTGAAGTCCATGATGTTGTGTGTCATATCGCAGATGCCGTATTGGCCGGAGGGATCCGTCGTGCAGCTCTTATATCGTTGTTTTCGGCAGACGATGAAGAAATGATTGCTTGTAAAACAATATCAGCATTAGAATTGAATCCACAAAGAGGAAGAGCTAATAATTCAGCAGTGTTAGTTCGTAGTCGAATTACTAAAGAATTTTTTATGGATTTATGGAAACGTGTTGAAGTAAGCCGATCTGGTGAACCAGGCATTTATTTCAATAATGATAAAGATTGGGGAACTAATCCATGTTGTGAGATTGCTTTAAGACCATTTCAATTTTGTAATTTATGTGAAGTTAATGCAAGCGACATTGAATCTCAAGAAGACTTAAATGAAAGAGTCAAAGCCGCCGCCTTTATAGGAACATTACAAGCTGGATATGTTGATTTTCATTATTTAAGGCCTATTTGGCAGAGAACGACAGAAAAAGAAGCACTTATTGGAGTTTCAATGACTGGCATAAGCAGTGGTAGAGTGTTAGGTTATGACATGAAAGAAGCTGCGCGGTCTGTTAAGGCAGAAAATGAACGAGTTGCAAACCTATTAGGAATTAATAAAGCCGCTAGGTGTACAACCGTTAAACCAGCAGGAACCACATCATTAGTATTAGGAACATCTTCAGGTATTCATTCTTGGCATAATGATTATTATATTAGACGTATACGAGTTGGAAAGAATGAAGCAATTTATCAATATCTAGCCACTAATCATCCAGATTTAGTTGAAGATGAATATGAACGGCCTCATGATACTGCAGTTATATCCGTTCCTCAAAAAGCACCACTTGGAGCTATTGTTAGAACAGAATCACCATTCCAGATGTTGGAAAGAATAAAAAGAGTTGCAACTGAATGGGTAAAGTCTGGTCATAGAAGTGGAATGAATACACATAATGTTTCTGCAACTATTTCTTTGCGAGACCATGAATGGGGAGCTGCCGGCGAATGGATGTGGGAAAACAAAGAATATTATAACGGTCTTGCTGTATTACCATACCATGGCGGATTTTATCCACAACTACCAATGGAAGATATATCAGAAAATACATATAGTACCATGCTTTCTTGTCTTAAAGATATTAATTTATCTGAAGTTGTAGAAGTTAATGATGAAACAGATTTAAAAGCAGAAATTGCATGTGCAGGAAATGCATGTGAAGTTGTTTAACTTATAAAGGATGATATGAAAAAATTTTATTATATATATGAAATCAAAGAAGATTGGTCCGAAGTGTTTAGAAAAAAAGAATTCTCCGAACATTCGGCGGTTCAATGGATAAATGAAAAATTACAAAAGTCTAAATATAAAAATAGTAAGTTTAAAATTCAAGCAATTTATAGGGGCCATTCTTCATATACACCAGAAGAAGTTAAAATAAAATAAAAAAGTTATCAAATGTCTAGGATTTACGAGATTTTTTCCTTATCTTTATATATAAAGAAGAGAAAATTAACCATTAAACACTATAAACCATGAAATACGGAACAATACTTCCGGCCGAGGAAGTAAAAGTCGGTCAAATACTTAAATTAAATTATACATCTTATACATCTTGGGGCTATCATAATCGATATAACGGAGATCAAGTAGGAGGAGTTAATGCCAGCCCGGGCCAAGTAGCTAAAGGAACAGTTTCAAAAATAACTGAAAAGGCTATTTGTGTTGATATAGATGAAAAATATATGTGGCTTCCGAAGAGTATATTGACTCATGATGCAGAGAAAATGGCCGTAAATGAATTTGAAATTGCTCGTTGGTTTTGTTATAAGAATCTTGGTCTAGATTTAAGATCAAAGCAGATTAAAAATTAAAAGTTATGAAAAATAAATTATTAGAAGATCTTTCAGTAGCACGCGATGTTGACTTTTATAAAAGCTTTAACAGAGAGTTTTTTAAAAAGGTTGTAAAGCCAGCTGATGAGCTAAAATTATTTGAGCGGTTAGGACTGTTATCAGATCTTGATGACATTGAAGAAAAGGTTGATATTATCAATCAACATGTTGACAATTTTATGGTAATTACCTTAACCGGACCAGTTATTGCAAATTAAAAAGAAAAACAATTTATGGAAGAATTAGATTTTAAAAATTCGTGTATCGGATTTGATTGGAAGTATATGCCATATTACGATAGAGAATATCTAAAGACTATGTATTGGGATACAGTAACATCACGAAGTGTTATAAAGGAAGGTGAATATACTGGTGTCCCGTTTAAACAAATGTATCCAAATGCTGGAAATTTTGTAGTTGTCCGTGGACATCATGCAAAGCGTAAGTATTTACAAAGGAACAGGCCTGCAGATTTTGCATCGTCACATTTGTTAAAAGGTCAAAAATATTTTCTTTGTTGGAGATATTTTTAATTAAATATTTGGTATTTACAATAATTTTCTTTATATTTAATATGAAAAAAGAAAAACACTATGCCCAAATTTCAATCAACAAAAATATTTGATAATTATACAATTGCTTTACGGCAATGGAAAGCAGGACATTCTCATTGTCAATTATTGCATGGATATGCACTTGAATTTAAAGTATGGTTTGAACCAAATGATACTGCAATTAATGATGGTTTGGATGAAATGAATTGGGTTGTTGATTTTGGTGGATTTAAAGATGCACCAATTGGTAATGGCTTAAAATCATGGATGGATCATATGTTTGATCATACTTTATTGGCTGAAAAAGATGATCCTTATGTTGATATATTCGAACAAATGGGTCAAATGGGAATAGCCAAAGTACATATTTTAGATAAATTAGGAGCCGAAGCAATGGCTAAATTAGTTTATGATAAATTCAATGATGTTTTATCTAAAACAGATGCATCTAGATGTAAGGTAGTTAAAGTTGAATGTAACGAAAATAAAAAGAATTCGGCAATATATTATGAATAGAGATTTTTTACCAATATCAGAAGATTTTTATACAATCCAAGGTGAGGGAGTCACAACTGGATATCCAGCTTATTTTATACGATTAATGAATTGTAATTTAAGTTGTGGAGCTTCTAAGAAACATATGAAAGAAATTAGAACTGGAGATTTTCCACCTGGAGATTTTAAAGGTGATTTACATGATAAAGGAGTAGCTACCTGGACATGTGATACAATTCCAGTCTGGATTAAAGGACATAAAAAACCACATCATTATTTGATTGATAAATGGATCGACCAAGAAATTGATGATTGGATTTATAATGGAAGGGTACATTTAGTATGGACAGGTGGAGAACCCTTAATGAAAGTAAATCAAGAATGTATTGTTAATTTTTTAGAATTTTATGATAGACTTTATGATTCTAATAATGTTTATAATGAAATTGAAACAAACGGAACAATGTATATAGGAGATGAATTGTTCAATCGATTAAATCAAATTAATTGTTCCGTAAAATTGGCTAATTCAGGACATTCAAAAGAAGAACGAATTGTTCCTAAAGCAATTAAAAGAATAATGGAACATGACAATTATTATTTTAAATTTGTAATTAGTAATAACCAAGACTTGCAAGAAATTTTAGATGATTTTGTAACTCCATTTAATATTGATCCAAACCGGATTTGTATGATGCCAGGATTAGACGATCAGGATAATTTTCATGAAAGAACAGCATTTGTATTGGAAATGGCTAAAAAATATGGATTTATAGGATTAACAAGATTACATGTCAGTGCATGGAATAAAACAACAGGAGTATAGAATATGAAAATGAAACCAATGGGAGACCAAGTTCTTTTAAAGGAACAAGAAAAGGCTGAAAAGACAACCTCCGGAATTATTTTAGTTGATGGTATAGATGGACAATTCGTTTATGCAGATGTTATATCAATTGGACCAGGATTAATTAATCCAATGTTAGGAAACATGATTCCAATGGCCGTAAAAGAAGGCGATACAGTATTATTACATAAAAGTAATTTGGGTAGTCAAAAAGAAATTAAATTAAATGATGAAAAATATATACTAGTGCGTGAATCAGAAATTGCAATGGTATCAACAAGTAGAAAATAAAATGAAAGTAACAATTTGGGTTAAGCCAGAACATTTAGAAAAACTTAATAAATTATTAGAATCAAATAATTCATTTACAGAAAAAGATTATTTATGTATCAATTTTTCAACTATTCCAGATGTTGAAATGATACAAGTACAAATTGATTCAGATAAGTTTATTGAATTTCTAGATAGAAGAGGAAATAAATGTAAATCAGTTTTATTAGGATAATTTATGAAAAAATTAAAATACGCTAATTTAAATGATCCACGGACAGAAGCAGAACGTCAAGAAATAATTACTAATGCATCATATTATTATGGACAATATATGGATGCTTTAGGAATTGATTGGCGAAATGATCCTAATTCGAATGATACTCCAATGCGGGTAGCGAAGGCATTTGTTAATGATCTGGCAGAAGGCTGTTATATAGAACCGCCAAAGATTACAACATTTAAAAATGTTAATAAATATGATGGGATAGTATTTCAAGGAAATATTGATGTAAAATCATTTTGTTCACATCACCATTTACCATTTGTTGGTTATGCTCATGTAGCTTATTTGCCTGGCGATAATGTAATTGGTTTAAGTAAATTAAATAGAATTGTAGAATGGTTCGCTAGACGTCCTCAGGTACAAGAAAATTTAACAATGCAAATTCATGATTACCTAAACGAGGTTTGTGATAAGAATGATGGTGTAGCTGTAGTAATAGAAGCAAAACATATGTGTGCTTGTGTAAGAGGAGTTCGTCATAATAGTACAATGATGACAAGTAAATTATCTAAAGCATTCAAAAAAGATCCAGCCACTAGAGAAGAATTTTATAAATTTATTGAAAATATTAAAGCGTAATGTATCAAGCAATATCATATAGGAGGCGTGATAATACCGTACATATTTGGGACGATAAACTCGGACACCAAAAAATAAAATATAAGCCGTATGCTTATAGAAAATCTTCTTCCGGAAAAGATACTGCCTTAGATGGTTCTCGAGTTACAAAAATATTTAAATTTGATAATGAAGAAAGAGGATTATATGAATCAGATCTTAATCCAGAAACTCGTACATTAATAGATAGATATACTGATTCAGATGAAATATCAGTTGGACATAGAACATTATTTATTGACATAGAAGTTGATATTGAAAATGGGTTTCCTACACCAGAAGAAGCTCAAAATGAAGTTACGTCCATAGCAATTTATGATTCTGCCGGCGATCAAAGATTTGTTTGGATATTAGATAAAGAACAAGCAGTAATTACTACAGATAAAGTTATTTCGTGTTTTAATGAATCTGATTTATTAAGTAAGTTTCTTATGAAATATTATGAGATACAACCTACAATAATAACTGGATGGAATATAGATTTCTTTGATATTCCATATTTGTATAATAGAATGTGTCGGATATTAGGTGAAAAAACAGCTAGATCATTATCACCTATTAAAGATGTTATTTGGCTTAAACATAGAAATAGATATCGTATTTCTGGAGTATCTTGTTTAGATTATATGGCTTTGTATAAAAACTTTACTTATAATGAAGAATCAAGTTATTCTTTAGAAGCTATATCACAAAAAGAATTAGGAAAAGGAAAACTCCAATATGAAGGAAGTCTAGATGACTTAATGAAATCAGACATTAACAAGTATGTTGATTATAATATGAATGATGTTGATCTTGTTGTTGAGATAGATGAGAAAATGAAGTTATTAGATTTGGCTCGTGGTATATGTCATAAAGGTCATGTTCCTTATGAAGATGTATATTTCGCGACTAGATATTTAGATGGCGCGGCTTTAACTTATATGAAACGATTAGGAATCGTAGCACCAAATAAACCGCCTCGTGAAGAAATTAGACATACAGACTTACTAGGAGCTTATGTAAAGGCACCAAATCCTGGAAGGTATGAATGGGTATATGATTTAGATTTAACGTCTCTATATCCAAGCATAATCATGACATTAAATATATCACCTGAAACTAAGGTAAGTAAAGTTGATAATTTCAAACCTCATTCATATGTTAAAAATATACATCAAGAGTTTACAACTGATAAACAGTCATGGAAATCACCAGCCGACCTAAAAACATATTTAACAGATAATAACTATTCCATTGCTGCTAACGGAGTGGTTTATGATTTAACTAATAAAGGATTTATTCCATCAATATTAGAAAAGTGGTTTGCAGAAAGAGTTGAATATAAAGATTTAAGAAAAGAATACGAGAAAAAAGGAGATACTGCTAAAGCAGAATATTTTGATAGATTACAGCACGTAACTAAGATTTTGTTAAATTCTTTTTATGGAGTTTTGGGTAATCCAACCTTTAGATTTAATGACCCGGACAATGCAGTAGCAGTTACAAGTACAGGGCAACAATTAATTAAGTTTACTGCTGATATCGGCAATCAATATTATCTAAAAAAATTAGGAGTTGAAAAAGATTATTGTATATATACTGATACAGACAGTACATTTTTTAGTTCATTACCTTTAATAAAACATAGTCATCCAGATATCGATACTACAGATAATCAACTAATGGCTGAAAAGACTATTGAAGTTGCATCTGCAATTCAATATTTTATAAATAAATCGTATGATATTTATGCTGAAAGATTTCATAATGTAACTACACATAAGTTTCATATTAAACAGGAATTGGTTGCTAAATCTGGACTATGGGTTGCGAAAAAACGATATGCACAATGGATTGTTAATGCAGAAGGACATGCAGTAAATAAATTAGATGTTAAAGGATTAGATGTTGTAAGGTCATCATTCCCTCCGGCCTTCAGAAAGTTTATGGCAGAGGTTTTAAAAGATATTTTGAACAATATTAAAAAAGAAGATCTGGATGAAAAGATCTTAACGTTTAAAGAATATATGAAAACATTAGATAATATAGAAATTATGTTTCCAACCGGAATTAAAAATATAAAAAAATATACCCGGAAAGGGGACCAACCATTTACGGCTAAAATGAAAGGAACTCCAGTTCATGCTAAATCTGCAATAAATTATAATGATTTATTAAAACATTATGATATTAAAAAAGTCCGGGAAATTGGTAATGGTGAAAAAATTAAATGGACGTATCTTAAAGAAAATAATATGGGATTAGAAACAATGGCTATTAAAGGATCTGATGATCCGGAAGTAATTGTTGATTTTATAAACAGTTATATTAATTATGATAAGATATTTAAATCAGCATTTGCAAATAAATTAAATGATTTTTATGGTGCAATGAAATGGGGAAGAATCCCAGAAAATAATAATTTAGGTAAATTTTTTACATTCAACTAAAATAATTCTATTAAAAATAAAACGAAAGGAATAAATATGGAAACAATTATTTTAGTATCAGTTTTGTCAACATTGGGTGTAGTTGCTATAGTGGGAGCTGTAGTGGTTGCGTTTAATAGGTTAGGCAATAAAGTTGATGTTGATGATTTCAACAGATTTATGGATGACAGTTATCGTAACGCTGAAACGGTGGCTGGAGATATACATCGAAGGATTGATGATGTTGATAATAATGGTCGTCAAAACATAGACGAATGTTTTAGATCAATTGATTCACGATGTGATAAACTTTACAGCGAAATAAATTCTAAAAAAAATAAGTAACATATTTTGATGGAATTATTTGGTTGTTTGTAAAAAATTTCTTATATTAATATAAATAAAAAAGTTATAAAGATGTACGGAAAAAGTTACTGGTATGGTAAAGAAGTAGAAGGCAGGTTATCTGATATAGAAACTGTATTTGTAAGAGGCCAAGTACCAGAAAATTATAAAGAATATCCACATATCTATTTTACTATAGAATATATTGAAATGGCATGTGTACATGGTAATTGGGATGATATTCATGATATATTAGAAACCAAACAATATGTTACAGTAGAAGCAAATCAGAAAACAATAGATAAAATTCCAATGTCTATATTCAATAAGGTACATCTAATTTACAGAATCCCAGATGAAAACGTTACTAAATTAAAGAAAACAGATACATTATCAATTGATCAAGGCTGGTATAGAGTACATCAAGTTACAAAATGTAATATGATGGAAATTAATCCAGATGATTATAAATTTGATAGAATAAAAGAATAATTATGAAAAGAAATTTATTTTACTTTGGTCTTGAACCACTTAAGAGTCGGTATACATATCAATTATCAAAAGAATGGATGCCAAAAACATTTGAAGAATATAAAGACAAATTAAACTTTGTAGAAGTTGAAGGCGATTTTGACCCCGACCAAGAAATTAAAGTAGGTGCTGTATTAGATGCAATAGGTAGAGGAAAATATAGTTTATCACAATGCCAGAATTTTTTACAAATGTTATATGATGACAAAGTTCAAGACGGTGATGTTATATTTTTACAAGATTATTGGACACCAGGCGTTGAAGCTATTTGGTATGCTTTAGATTTATACGGTTATAAAGATGTTAAAGTATATGCAATGTTACATGCACAATCAGTTGATGAATATGATTTTACTTATCCGATGAAAGATTGGATGAGGCCATATGAATTAGGATTAGATAAAAGAATGGCGGGTATATTTGTAGGTAGTTCAATACATAAAGAACAATTAAGAGCAACAGGATTTGAAGCACCTATTCATGTAGTGTCATTACCAATTCATAAAGACGCAACATTAGCTAAATTACCAGCCGGAGAATATACAAAAAAGAATACTATAGTTTATTCGTCTAGATTAGATAAAGAAAAGAATCCATTCTTTATGATGAAAGTAGCTGAATCTTTTTTAGAATTTCATCCAAAATTTGAATGGCATGTAACTACATCAGGAAAAGAGTTTAGAAGTATGTTACCCGGAGCAATTGATGCTTTAAAAGCGTTAGCAAAGAAACAACCAAGATTTAAATTATTAACAGGACTTACAAAACAAGAATATTATACAGAATTAGCAACTTGTAAAATACAATTTAATTCATCATTACAAGATTATGTATCTTGGACAGTTATCGAATCTACAGCATTTGGAGCCGATATAGTATTTCCATATTTCAGAAGCTTTCCGGAGTTTGTAGATTCTGATAGAATGTATAAACCATTTGATGTTAAGAGTGCTTTAGAAACAATCGAAACTGTTTTGGAATCGCCTAGAGTACATCCGGATATAGTTAACCGATCTGATTTAGGAAGACGAATGGAAGGATATATTGTCGCTAATGATTTTGATAAAGAAATTTGTGTTTGGCATGAAAAAGAATATTGTGAACATTTATTAGCAGAAGAATATAAAGGTGCATATCAATATACATTACAATTATGAAAAAAGATTTAATATATTATCCATCATTAAGCGCCGGAGGATGTGCTGGTGATTTCAAAAAAAATAAAGAAATTAAACCCGGACTAACCTGCAGGTTTTACGATAAGTCATTTCCAGAAAGATGGAGGCATCCATATTTTCTAATAACTGCCGGCCATCATTATAAATGGATGGACGCAAGAGACAAATATGGATTGGAAGATGATGTAGTAGTATTAGGAGATTCTGGAGGATTTCAATTAGCCACCGGTGCTATTAAATGGGACCCTAAATTTAAAGAAACTATTTTTCATTGGTTAGAAGCTAATTGTGATCTAGGAGTTAATTTAGATATACCACCTAGAGCAAAATATGATGGAAAATTTTATGAATGTCTAGACATTAGTTATGACAACTTTAAATATTTTGCAGAAAACCAATCTGGTAAATGTAAATTTTTAAATGTTATTCAAGGTAATAATGTAGAAGAATATGAAGCTTGGTATCAAAAGGTTAAAGATTTTGATTTTAACGGTTGGTGTATTGGTGGAGCTCAAAAACGTGTAACGATGTTTATGTCGGCATTGGTTCCAATGATCCGGAATAGAGAATTTGAAAAAAATAGAAATCAATATATACATATATTAGGAATCTCAAAAATATCTGACTTCTTTATATTAAGCTTCTTTCAAAAGATGATGAATAAATATTATGGAGGAAGAATCCAAATATCAACTGATTCATCATCACCAGGATTATATCCTGTTTACGGAACATATTTACATTCTCCACAATTAAGTAAAATGACGTTTACAGATTTGTATTTTCCAAAAGGTGAAGACCTTCCTTATACTGCAGAAGATTTAGTTCCAAATCCATTAGGCCATCCAGCATCTGAAGGATTTACATTTGGGGAAGTATCAACATATAAAGGGGATGTACCAATGAAAATGACATTAAATAATTTATTTGTATTTAATGAAACAGTAAAGCAAGTAGAAGAAATTGTTCAATGTCATAATGAATTACTTAAAACAGTAGTTCCGAGAGATTTTTATGCGATATTAATGAGCATGGAAGAAATGTTTTTGAACCCAGATAAAGCAATTCACATCTATAATAAAAATAGACAGTTGTATGATAAGTTTGGTGGCAGCACGAGAGATTTAGTAAATAATCAAGTATTTAATCAGTTTTTTGAATAAAAGTAAATAATATGGAAAAGAAAAAATTAACCAGTTTTATAGATAAGTATCACTTAGCAGGTAATACAGAATCAGTAAAGGTCGAATGTAAAGATAATACATTGAATTGTAATTTTATAGCCAGCGACCAAAATGTAGTAGGTAAAGTAAGTATGAATGGTTTCAATGTAAAGGATTGTGAGTTAGGAATTTATGCCACTTCACAATTAGTTAAATTGTTGACAGCACTAGATAGTAACGTCGAAATTGCAGTTAACAGTACAGGAGGTACTACTTATTCAATTAATTTAAGTGATACAAATAAGACCGAATGTATTTTTATGTTAGCTGATATGTCAGTAATACAACAGGTACCTCAAATGAAACAATTACCTGACTTTAATGTAAAGATAAAATTAACAAGCGACTTTACAGAAAAATTTGTTAAGTCTAAAAATGCATTACCAGATGCAGAAAATTTTGCTGTAAGAGAGGATGCTTTAGGTACTGAAATTATATTAAATTATTCAAGTTTAAATACAAATAGAATTACATTTGATGTTTCATCAGAGTCGACAGCAGATAATGAATTATCACCTATTTGTTTCTCAGCCAATTTATTTAAAGAAATCTTGTTAGCTAATAAAGATGCAACAGAAGGGTACTTAGAAGTGAGTCAGGCTGGTTTGGCTAGAGTAACATTTATAGGACCTGATTATTTATCAAATTATTTCTTAGTTCAACTACAAAGCGCATAACATGTTTGGAAATCAAGAACATACATTATGGGTTGAAAAATATCGACCTGGAACATTAGATGGATATGTTGGTAACGCAACTATCATTGAAAAAGTTAAAATTTATTTAGAGAATGGTGACGTACCACATTTATTATTTTATGGACAAGCTGGAACGGGTAAAACGACATTAGCAAAAATAATTGCTAATAATGTAGATGCTGATATAATGTATATCAATGCCAGTGATGAAAATAATATTGAGACGGTACGAACTAAAATTAAAAATTTTGCAAGTACAATTGCATTTAAACAATGGAAGATTGTTATTTTAGACGAGGCAGATTATATGACACCAAATGGACAAGCTGCTTTAAGGAATTTAATGGAGACATTTTCTAAAACTACAAGATTTATATTGACATGTAATTATGTTGAAAAAATAATTGACCCAATACAAAGTAGGTGTCAGACATTTGGCATTACACCACCATCAAAAACAGATGTGGCAAAACGCATGGTTGAAATATTGGATACAGAAAAAATTGTATATGATAAAGTTAACTTGGTTACTTTAATAAATAGCGGGTATCCAGATATTAGAAGAATACTTAATTCATGTCAACGGCAAATTGTTGATAATGAGCTCGTAATTGATAAACAGAGTTTGGTTGAAGCTAATTATATGACAAAATTAGTAGATATATTAGTAACCGATGTCAGTAAAAAAGATGCATTTCAACAAATACGAAAATTAATAGCAGATTCAAAGGTTAGAGATTTTAATGCACTATATAAATTTTTGTTTGATGAAATAGATATTTATGCAAAAGGTCATATTGCAAGTGTTATTTTAATTTTAGCGGAAACACAATACCAAGATACTTTTGCAGTAGATAAAGAACTACATTCCATGGCAATGTTAGTAAAATTAATTAATGAAATAAAACAATAATATAAAAAGGATTAAAATGGGAAAAATACGATCACTAGGTGATAATTCAAAAGAGCAACAACAACCTCAATCAATCAATTTAAAAGCTGATGATTTAGATGATATAGTTTGTGAAAATTGTGATGGACAAATTTTTAGAGAAGCTAGTATGTTTAAACGATTATCAGCACTATTATCACCAACCGGCAAAGAACAAATTGTTCCAATTCCGATTTTTAGGTGTGATGATTGTGGACATATAAATGAAGCATTCTTACCAAAAAGTTTAAAAGATAAAGCGTAAATGAAAAACAGACGTGATTTTCTTAAGATAGGTGGAGTAATATCTGTTGGAGCCTTTATAGCTCCTTTTATTTCATGTAAAAAACCTTTTCTAAGGCCTTTCACTTATATAACTGGATCATTAACCGGATCATTAACCGGAAGTTATTCAGGATCATTAACCGGAAGTTATTCAGGATCATGGGACACCATTACAGGTTCAATGAATTATTCACAAAGTTTTGAAAAATGAAGAAGCCGGCTACTATTTTTGATCACATAGCTAATATTACTTATAAGAAAGTCCCTTGGGATAAATTATCTGACCTCGATCAAAAATCATTTCAACCATATATTATTAATCGCTGGTTATCAATGAACATGGGATTGATCGAAATAATTAATTTATTTCAACAATATACAATCGGTCCATTATCAAAGAAACATGTTTATCAATTATATTATGATATACTTCCAGCTAAGAAAATGTTTTCAAAATATATTAAAGGACACAAGGTTGATAAGTATAAACCAGAACTTGTAGAGTTCATTAGACGAACTCATATGATAAGTAAAAGAGAGGCAAATCAATATTTAGATATGTTTTTTACGTCTGGCAACAAAGGAAAAGAATTTTTAAAGGATTTACTAAAGTTATATGGTAAATCGGATAAAGAAATAAAAGGAATCTTAAAATGACAGTAATTAAAGAAGGCCCAAAAAAAATAAAATTTACAGAGAAGGAGGCATCTCCAAACCCGGCATCTCCAGAGGCATTTATAACATGGCTTACTGGATTTGTAGAAGCAATTGGTGATGGCCATCCTACTGAAAACCAATGGAATATCATAGTAAATAAGATACCACAAATAAAATAATTATGAATAAATTTTTAAAATATAGTGTAGTAGAACCCAAAGAAGGAGATAAACGAATATCATATTCACAGTTTGCAATGTATTCGTCTTGTCCTAAACATTGGGAATTAGCTTATGCAAAAGGATTAAGAACATTTTCTCAAAGTATACACACTATTTTTGGCACAGCATTCCATGAAACATTACAGACATATATATCAACTATGTATAAAGATTCAGTTAAAGCAGCTGATGAATTAGATTTACATAAACTCTTACGAGATAATATGGCTTCCGTATATAAAAAGGCCATAGATGAAACGAAAGAACATTTTTCTACTAAATTTGAATTGGGTGAGTTTTATAATGATGGTGTAGCAATTTTGGATTGGTTCAAGAGCCACCGCGGTGCATATTTTAGTAAAAAAGGATATGAACTAGTCGGAATAGAAATGCCATTATATACCCAAGCTGTTGATGGAAATAAAGATATTAAAATGTTAGCTTATTTAGATATTGTATTAAGAGATACAGTATTTAATAAAATTGAAATAATTGATATTAAAACGTCTACCCGAGGTTGGAATAAATGGCAAAAAGCAGATAAAATAAAATCATCTCAGTTAGTTTTGTATAAAGAATATTTTGCTAAACAATATGGGTTTAGTGCAGATATGATTGATATAAAATATTTAATTGTAAAACGAAAGTTATTTGATGGAGCAATGTTTCCACAAAAAAGAGTACAAGAATTTATTCCGGCATCCGGCAAACCAACTAGGAACAAATTATTAAAAGAAATTAATGAATTTATTAATGTAGGATTTAAAGATGATGGATCGTATAATTTAGATAATAAATATCTAGCCGTTCCTGGTAAGAACAATAAGAGTTGTAAGTTTTGTGAATTTAAAGATAACCAAGATTTGTGTCCAAAAGAAAATAGAATTAGAGAATGAAAGTTGCGATTATAGGTTCTCGAGAATGGGAAAACAAACGGAAGGTAAAAGAATTGTTTACAAATTTAAAGAATAAATTTGGAGACAAATTAACAATAATATCAGGTGGATGTCCTAACGGAGCAGATAGATATGCTAAGAAATTTGCTTTAGAGTTTGATATTAAATATCAAGAATTTAATCCGGCACATACACCTAGAAATTTGTATTCAATGATGTCAGAAAATTATTATGGAAAGGTATATCATGTATCACAATTCCATCATAGAAATATGTTGATTGCTAAGGCCTGTGATGTAATGTGTGCTTTAATACCAAAAGGACATAAAAGTAAAGGATCAGAAAGTGCAATTAAAGCAGCTAAAAAATTAAAGAAACCAATAGTAATAATTAATTAAAATGGAAATAACTGATAGAATATCTATTAACAGATACGTAGAGATGATACAAAAATTAAACCCTAAAATTAGTTATTGTAATGCTTATAAATTAGCATACGAAGAATTTACTAATTACAAAGAATTAAGAGATCAGGGCTATAGTGATGTTCATGCAAAAAGGTTAAGTGCAAGTATCCGATGTGGAATTTATTTATGAAAAAAATATTATTAATAGTATTAAGCTGTTTGTTTTATGTAAACAGTTACTCACAAAAAATATACTTTTGTAAATATCCACACCTGGCAGATATAAAAGTTTTTGTGACAGATTATTCACATCAAGCAGATTGGTTATTATATATGGTAAAATATCCATACGAATCAAAAAAACCTGGTCATTGGTATATAGTAAAATATCCATATCAAGCAGATAAAAAGGTATACGTAGTAAAATATCCATATCAAGCAGATAAAAAGATATATTTTGTTTCGTATAAATCGCGTGTTAAACTAAAAAAAGCATATTTATATTAAATAAAAAGAACGGTTATAAAGGAGGAAGATGCAACAAATCAAGTTACCGAAATTACGTAAAATTGACCCAGACAAACCCAAAAGAAAAAAGAAAAAAATATTATTATTGTCAGATGATTTAAGATTACATTCTGGTATAGGAACTATGTCCAAAGAATTTGTTATTGGAACTGTAGATAAATATGATTGGGTTCAAGTTGGAGCAGCTATTAATCATCCTGACCAAGGAAAATGTTTTGATCTATCTGAGGAAACACAAAAAGTTACAGGAGTAGAGGATGCATCAGTTAAGATATATGCCAATAATGGATATGGTAATCCTCAATTATTATATTATTTATTAGAAACAGAAAAACCAGATGCTATATTACATTTTACAGACCCTAGATTTTGGGGTTGGCTGTACCAAATGGAAGATCAGCTCAGACAACATATCCCATTGATGTATTATAATATTTGGGACGATCTTCCTTATCCACAATGGAACGAAGATTTTTATGAGTCTTGTGATTTATTAATGAATATAAGTAAGCAAACAAATAATATTGTAAAAAATGTTTTAAAACGGTATCCAAAAGAAGATTGGGCAGTTCAATATGTACCTCATGGAATAAATGAAAAATTTTATAAACCAATTACCCCATTGGATAATGATTATAAAGAATATCATGAATTCGATAAGACCTTTCGATTAAAGAATAATAACGCAGAATTTGTAGTATTTTGGAATAATCGAAATATAAGAAGAAAACAGCCAGGAGATGTGATCCTTGCTTACAAAACATTTTGTGATTCCTTACCAAAAGAAAAGGCTGAAAAATGCTTACTATTAATGCATACTCAACCCAGGGATGATAATGGAACAGATTTACCTGCAGTGAAGAGAGCATTATGTAATGATTATAATATCACATTTTCAGGCGTTGGTATAGATGATAAACAGTTGAATTATTATTATAATATTGCAGATGTTACTATTAATATTGCTTCCAATGAAGGATTTGGATTAAGTGGAGCAGAATCGTTAATGGCCGGCACACCTATTATTAATAACGTTACAGGAGGGTTACAAGACCATTGCAGGTTTGAAGATGAAAATGGAAAGTGGATAGACTTTACACCTGAATTTCCAACCAATCATTTAGGCCGTTATAAAAAGCATGGTAAGTGGGTTAAGCCAGTATTTCCGAGTAATATATCATGTCAAGGATCTCCTCAAACTCCATATATTTTTGATGATAGATGTGATTTTAGAGATGTTGCTAAAGCAATTAAATATTGGTATGATATGGGCAGAGATAACCGTAAAGAACATGGAATGGCCGGACACGATTGGGTTTGTTCAGAAGAATCCGGAATGTCGGCTAGAGAAATGTCGAATGGATTTATTAAACATATGGAAATATGTTTTGAAAAATGGAAGCCAAGAAAAAGATTTAAATTATATAAAGTTGAACAAGTTCCAATTAATGAAACACCAGGAGTATTAGTATGAAACCATTTATTGTTATGCAAGGACCAGTAGCTACTAGGTCCGGTTACGGAAATCACATGAGAGATTTAGCCTCAGCGTTAATATCATCAGACAAATATGAAATAGCTATTGTATCACTCCCATGGGGCAGTTGTCCTATGAATGCTCTTAATAGTCAAGACGAAACTCATAAAGCGATTATAGATAAAATAATTACGACAAATATCAATAAACAACCAGACATATTTATTCAATTATCTGTACCACATGAATTTCAAAAAATCGGAAAGTATAATATAGGAGTTACAGCTGGAATTGAAACTAATCAATGTTCAGCTGAATGGCTAGAAGGTTGTAATAGAATGGACTTAATAATTACTACATCAAAACATTCAAGTGATGTATTTACAAGTACTGTTTATGATAAAATAAACGAACAAACAAAACAAAAAGAAGCTGAATTAAAATTAACAACTCCTATCGAAATATTATTTGAGGGATGTGATTTGAACGTCTATCGTAAAACAGATAAATTGGATAGGAATGTAGTAGATGAATTAACACATATTAAAGAAGATTTTTGTTACCTTTTTGTTGGACATTGGTTACAAGGCGGGTTTGGACAAGATAGAAAAGATGTAGGAATGTTGATTAAAACATTTTGTGAAACGTTTAAAAAGAAAGTAGGAAGTAAAAAACCGGCTCTAGTATTAAAAACAAGCGGTGCTGGTTTTAGTATAATTGATAGGGAATATTGTTTAAATCGGATTAGGGATATTATAAGTGAATATGGCCCAGCTGGACCAAGTGTTTATTTATTACATGGTGATTTTACGGATAATGAAATAAATTCGTTGTATAATCATCCTAAGATGAAGGCAATGGTTTCATTTACTAAAGGAGAAGGCTTTGGTCGTCCGTTATTAGAATTTGGTATGACCGGTAAGCCAATAATAGCTTCTAATTGGAGTGGACATATTGATTTTCTTAATCCAGACAATTGTGTACTCTTGCCAGGACAGTTAACCGATGTACATAAATCAGTTGTACAAGACAAAATGATAATAAAAGGTTCAAAATGGTTTACTGTTAATTATAGTTATGCAAGTCAAATATTTGTTGATGTACATAAAAAGTACAAAGAATATTTAGTAAAATCTAGAAAACAACCAGAACATATTCGAAAGAATTTTACGTTTGATATGATGAAAGAAAAATTTGTGGGAATGATAGACGCAGTCGCGTCCAAAATGCCACAACCGGTTAGCTTAAATTTACCTAAGTTAAGGAAAATCAATTCCGGAAATAATGAACCTACAAAAATTAAATTACCTAAATTAAAAAAGAT
>Ga0098052_1000570_pt1 | contig 23305 bp, 14 predicted proteins | sample 15_taG_FD_81591 | JGI IMG/M metagenome (GOLD analysis project Ga0098052, IMG submission 81591) | Marine viral communities from the Subarctic Pacific Ocean - 15_ETSP_OMZ_AT15312 metaG | ecosystem: Environmental > Aquatic > Marine > Oceanic | place: Pacific Ocean | collected 2015-01-18
CCAAGAGGCAACGGAAAGGACACCACTTTCCTCAATATCTTTGGAGACATCTAAGAAAGCTTTCCCCCACAACGACATCAGGGAGATTGTAAGCTCATACGATGTATTCAATGAGGAAAGAAATCTATCGGCATTATATCGTCTCTCATTCTCTTTTAAAACACTATTCCATAACACAAACTTTAATCAGACAGGTTCGGTATCATATGCTGATTTAAATATAAAATATACGAATAATAAGTTGGATCAAGATGCCCCAAGATTACCTTATGAGGAAGTTGATGATAATAATATTGTGTCAGTAAAATTCTCAAAGAAAGTTTCCGAAGCAATTGTTAAAGATAATGGTTGGTATGGTTATATATCTGGTGAGACGGAAAACTGTAAGTTCATAAAGTTCGAACCCAATGAGAACAGATTGGCATTGAAGAACGATACAGGTATGGATAATTGGAAGTTCTTATTGACATATCCATATAAAGAAGATAACACATATAAGTTTAAGAGCGGTACGGTAGAAGTTCCATTATCAAAAGGATTGGCAATAACCAAGTCACAAAAAGTTAAATATAATGAAAGAGATATGATAGAATTTACCACACCAATAAATCATGGGTTGGTTGATGGTAATATCATAAGATTATATAATGCGACAAAATCAGAAGACTTCATAATATATAGGCTTGGTAACGTATCGGGTACCGGAAGGAATAACATATTCGTTATAGATATACTACCAACAAATGATTGGGTTAGTCCAATACAACAAGTAGATGATTTGAAATTCAAAAGGTTGGTAAACGATGAGGAGTCAACATATTATGTAAGGAAAGTAAAACAAATGGTTGGGGTTACAGGATATACAATGTTCAAAGAGTCCATAAGTAGAAACATCTATGGTGATAGAAACCATCAGTTGGTATATAACGATGATTTGGATTTGAGCAGTTACTCAGATAACAAAGGTGTTCCAATAAGTGAATTATATCTAACGGCAATAAAAGAAAGCGATAATAACTTCTGGGAGCCAATAAGAAGTGGAGTACAAACCAAAGTTGATAATAACTATAATATAAGGAACATAACCAAAACAAAAGGAACATCAATGGAAACAAGTATTACAACAGGATCAACGGATTTCTGTTTGGATATTATTGACTACAACAAATTGGATGTCGAAGAAAAGATATTGGCGGATGTGTTCCATAGAACAAATACAAAGAATAGAGAAGACGCCAATTGTGAAGAGGGTTATTTCTATTCGCCACATCACTTTATAAAGATAAGAGATTTCAGTTCGGAGATTGAGTACGGTGACCCAGCAACGGTTGTTGGAATACCAGATTGGGCTGAAGATAATATCGATGGAGATAAGATGTGGAGAGACATATATACAATTGGGTTCATAGATACTGATGGTAATGGAGTTGACTATCCGTTCTTAAATGGAAGACACTACATATTCCAAAATAATTATATAAACCTAATGAGACAAGACCCATTTAATGTATATGATTTAAATGCCGGCACTTGTTATGTGATTGGGCCATATGGTATAATAAACGATTCCGATGAGATAGACTTCTATGAGTGTTAAAAGAGTAAAAATATCGTTGATAAAGAATAATAACAAAAGGATATCAATCCCTTTGAGAATAGATGCTGTGCCAACGGACAACAGTGATATTATAGATAATGATTTCGTTGCTGTAGAAAGACACAAAAGTATAAACCCAATCATAGACTATGAGAAAGTAAGGGCAGTACCTTATTATAGTGGCACAACTTCGGAGTTTAATAACGGAGAACTACCAGTAGACAAAATAATCTTAAATCTGTATTTCACCGACGGATCAACTTGGGGTAACTATTATGGTAGTCCTGAGTTGGAAACCGGTGCTTTTACGGATAAAGATTTGAAATATAGATTAAATAGATTTAAGAATAGTTTCCTAAGACAATTTTTTAACACAAGTATTAGCACAACCAATAGTAAGTTATTGGAAGTACAAACGGTATATACTCAGTTGGGGGAAGATAATGTGTATACATATAATGTAACACCAACACTAAGTGATGAGACCAAAATTAAATCTAAAGTGGGTACACCACTACCAGCAAAGTCAAACCCAATTAAATTGGTGATAGGTAATAACGGTAAAAATCCTAAGTTAGAACCTGACGGGTATTTCCTATATTGGGCGAAGAGGATGTTCCCACAAACAATATATCTGTCATACACCTTCAATAACGCAAGGAACGGTAAAGTGACTACACTAACACCCAAGAAACTATCCAGCGGAGCAAAGATTAAATTCTCAGAGATAGACGAAGTAACTAACATACCAATAGACATGAGATATAATAATGGTGAGTACAGGTATATAATAAAAGAAGTTACAAACCATAATGGTATAAGCTATAATTCAACATCTAAGACTCTAACAATAAACCTATACCAAAGAAAATCTGATATCGTATGATAGTAATCAAAAAGAAAATACTATTAGAAAGATATAGAAGTAGGAAGTCACCTCTCTCTGTTAAAGACAGTGTGGTTAAAGTACCTAAAGGTAAGTGTAAGGACTGCGGTGAGGATGAAATAAATATGCAGGACGGGTATAAGGTAGATTATGGGTGGGGAACGATCACCGCTTCTACGATACCTGTTAGGTTATTTATCACACAGAATATGGATGATATGGGTATGTTTGATAACGAAGAGTTATTTGACACTACACCAGATTATAGTATATTGGAAACTGAGATAACTAATAATCCTGATTATATTTTATTGATCACAGATTCAAAGGTATGGTCACCAACAACAATGAATATAAACCCGCACGATATGTTATCGGCAACACAGAAGTTATATCTTAGAAGTAGTGATAAAGTAGTTAGTGACTACTACGCCAGTGGTTCAAGGATTGTTGGTTACACCGACGATAAGTTGGGTAATGTCACATCACTTAGATTATCATCACAATATACAGTAAATAAAAATAGATCCGATGACCCTAAAAATTATTGGAGTGGTATTAAAAGTGTGAATTCTGATAAAACAATTTTTAATTATACTTTAAATGCCGATAACTTAGATAGTAACAAGGATTTAAGTGTTAGTCTAGGTGGCACACCCAAAGCAAACAGTGGTATCGAATACACAACAAATAAAAATCTACTTAGAGTCATATCAAACGGTAAATGTTACGGATGTGGAGATAGTGGGTTTGAAGTAAAATCAGATAAAATATTTTCTACTAAAATGGAATATAAGGGTGAGGGTTGGAATGTTAACAACATCGGACTTAGCGCAATTACAAAAAGCGAGATGTTTTTTGGTATAACATCACCGCCAGAAGTCATGTCAGATGTATTTATAGATAGAGGGGTATCTTCACCTATGGAACACCATCTGAGGTTGAATGACGTTGGTAGTATAGAGGAATTTAGTAGATATGGAAATAAATTTTTTAACATAATAACAATATAAAAGAGAAGTTATGTCAGTAAGTACTTATGGAATAATCAGACCAGCGGATGTTTCCCCATCAGATGTGGAAATATACTACACCTACACAACTAGTAGAGACGCTAGTAATAATGTCACATTAAATAACATACCCGATCCGGGAACAGTTTTAAAGAAAGTTGATGACCCAAATAATCCCGGTGAGATTTTCGGTGGGTTATATACCTTAGACCTACCAACATCTATATTTGGTAATAAAGGATTTTATAATATCATTATTAGACCTAAACAGATTAGGGCAACCATAATAGATTGTGGTGTTTTATCGGCAATGCCTGATGTTAAAGGTATTGTTTTAGATATGGCTAATGTTTTATCTGAAGATTTGGATAAATTTGAGAACAACGGTTTGGTTGGTTATAGGGTTGAATATTTAACTACAGATGTCACAGCAAGTGAAAAGAAGATACAAAATTTATTTAGACTTATCACATCATCTAATAAGACAGAACCTGTGTCAGTGAATCAAGCTAACACAACATCTAAGTCCATTAGTTATAGGTTTAACAACAACTCTACATTAGTATTCTGTACATTGACACCATCGACATCTCATAGTACAAGACCAAACGCACAACCATTCATTGGAACACCCGGACAGAAAATTATTTTAACAAACACATTCTTCAACCCAATAATGTTGGAAGTTGAGATGGTTGATCATGATATAGAAACAATAGCTTACGGGTTATTCGGTAACCAATCTAAATCTGTTGAGGACGGTAAATATACAGTTTACAACTTTGATGATGAGATATACAAACAATATGATTTGTATGAGGTTAAAGATCAGGTGACTGGTAAACCAATGTATGAGGTAAAAGAAGAGAGAGATAACATTGATTTCGATAAAGATTTCGATAACGTCAAACAATAATAGATGGCAAATAAGAAGATTAAAGTTCCTGGTTACTCTAAAAAGGTAATCTATAATGGTAACATTGAGTATCGACCTTATAGTGATAACTTAGTGGGGAATCAGTTTGCTTCTGATGGTGGAACAAGTCTTTTTACGGTAGGTAACTTTGAGATAACAACAAATGTAGAACCTAAGTTATCTAAAACATACACAAAGAACGTATTATCAAAATATTTCACCCTTAGTGATATGGAACTCAGTGAAACTGAGATTAAAGAATTCAGAAAGAAGGTAGAGAAGTTAAATAGTGACCCAACGAAGTTAAAAAACTACGCTTATTTTGGTTCGCTAACGGAACTATTAAAATCCACATTTACCGATATAATAAAAAAGTGGCCAGCTGGTTTATATATGCAACCCATCATTGGTTCAACACATGGTTACACTTTTGAATCAAGCAATTATACAACATCTACAGACATTACTACGTTTAAAGTTAGTACAAATCATATCGATAATGATTTTGATATAAACTATACTAAAGTAAATTATACTGGTAAGACAAACATTGGTGATTCACCAACGACATATGTTTTTGATACTGGTAGTAAAGAATATAAAGTCACCAAGTTCACTGGATCAACTATAGAAACAAATGATTATTTGTATTTCGAAGTTAAAGGTAATATATTCAGTGGTAACACAAATGGTTATACAAAATACCATCTTAAACCAAATTCTACTGAAAGAAGTAAGTTCTTCAATAATTTAAATGATATTTCATCGGCATTATTAAATAGGGGTAACAATAGGTTATACACTATAGATATAAACTACCAAAAAGAAACTGATAGTGGTGTTATATTGGACACAACAAAGAGTTTAACATGGCCAGTAGATGATGGATATAATTTAGTTATATCTGGTGCCACATATAAAAGTTATTATTCTGCACTAATAAACATTGCTGAAGAACACGATAGAGTTCATGGTGATATAGTAAACAGACAATTTGTTACTAACGCCATAAACGACTTCGATAAACTACCGAGAACTGATGGTGGGGCTATTGAGAACGATACAGAAAGAATTAAAGAACTACTAAACATTTACGGTAGAGGATTTGATGAAAGTAAAAAACCCATAGATGGTTTAAGATATCAAAGAAATATCACCTATGATAAGAAAGACAACCCAGCCGATAACCTAATAAAATACGTAGTTTCCAACTTAGGTTGGAATAATATTAGTTCTAATGAGGTTGGTAATCTATATAAAGATACGAACCCAACCAACACAATATTCTCAGGACAAACAAAAGGATATTCAAAGAAGGAAGTCGATATAGAATTCTGGAGAAGATTGATGATAAACACCGCTTGGATGTGGAAATCAAAAGGAACAAGAAAAGGTGTTGAATTCCTATTTAAATTGTTGGGAGTACCAAACTCACTTATTAAAATAAATGAACATATATATGTTGCTGAAGATAGGTTAGATATTGACAACGTTCAAAAAACACTTTATAGTATTAGTGCCGACACACATACGGCATATCTACCAATAGATAAAAATGGTTACCCTTCACCAATGGATAACACAAAAGACAGCTACTACCAAAACTTTGGTAAGTGGTGGAGAACAACTGGTGGTTTAAACACAAGTATTGATGAGTTAGATGGTAATAACCCACATAGTGGTGGTTACGATGGAGGTAGTGCTTATATCGATAGTCTACAGAATTTTGTTCCTAACTTTGAACCAGTCACATTTACTGAGAAAGTATTGGAGAAATCCAAAGACAATCTATTTTTAAATTATAATCAAGGTAAGATAAACGGTATAAATACAATTGGCGCTTCAATGCCAACACAAGAGTATCTAAATAGTTTAGTTAGTAAGGCTATCAGTGAATCTGAGAATGATAGGCTAACTGCAACATCAGTATCAACAACAGTTAGTTATGCACCTTGTACGGCAACAACAGTTTGGGATATGAAGTTCTATAAGAATAGTGTATTAAACAACACACAAAGTAACGTACATACGGGGTACAAACATTCGGTGAATGGTGTTATATTAAACACTACTACAGCCACAACCGCATCTATAACATCTGGTTTATTGGTAGGGTTCACAGCTATGGGTTTAAGTTATGAAGATGATGGAACTATAATGGTTATAACCTCTAGTGGTTGCACAGCAACAGATAAATTCAAATATGAACTATGTATAAATACAACAATTAACTGTGGATAATGGCTGGCAAACAAGGTAATATATGGTATTTTGGTGAAGGGTCTGGTTTAGACTTCAACACACTAAGTGGAGGCCACCCAACGGAGCTAACTGATGGTATTATCAGTACAGTAGAAGGTGTCGCAACAATATCCGATGGTGACGGTAAACTATTGTTTTATACAGACGGTATTGATGTTATGTCGCCACCTTCTGGTGGTGGAACACATGAGATATTAACATATGATGCAACAGATTTAAATTCTAGAGTTTATATTACAAAAGATAAAACTGACGGTGAATATCAGGGAGATTATTGGGACACCCATCCAACAAAACCAAACAATGCAACTGCTTATTTATGGGGTGATTATTCACCTAGTACATTTGCAAAGTCGACTGGTTTATTTGGTGATTGGTCATCCGCACAATCTGCAGTCATAGTACCACAACCATTATCTGATCAAGAGATAGTAGATGGATGGAGAGAACCGTATAGGTATTTTATATTTACAGTACCAGCAAGGACGGGCAGCTTTTTCCAAAACTATTATGGTAATAACCCAATTGTCAAACCAGATTGGGATAGTTTAGATCCGTTTGGTACTGGTGTAAACAATGTACCACAAGGTACAAATAAGTATAGGCGGATATCATATTGTAGAGGTAAAAGAAGTGGTGAACATGGGGCATTACACTATAGTGTTATTGATTTAAGGTATAACACAGCAGCTGATGTTGATAACACATCTTTTGATAAAACACCAGATACAAATGGTAAACCAAGGGGTGTTGGTGTTATAGTAAAAAGGAATAGACCTGTTGGTTATGGTAAATTTATAGATGCTGTCGGCACAAAAACCAATGTTGGTGTTAAATACCAAAGAGTTGCTGAGAATATAGCCGCGACACAAGCTGATGACGGTAGTATATGGGTGGCATCAAAAGTACATTTAGATCATAATAGTAATCTACCTGGAGTTCAACTAACTAAGGTAACCACAAATGGGGTTCAAGCAAATAGTGAAAATACTTTATATACTGATGGGTATTCATATTTTTCTAAGTCCCAATCATATGGACATGCTGCTGATACTGTTGGTTATATGAGATTTAGTCCTGATGGTGCTAAATTGGGTGTAACAAGAGCCAGTCTAAAGGGGGAGTTTATTGTTTTAGATTTTAATACAACAACAGGGGTGCTAAGCAACCCAAAAAGTATAGCCTTTAATAGTCCTTTACAGTCTACATCTACAGATCATTCCAAATTTCAAGGTGTGACAGCTTATGGATTAGAAATAACATATGATAGCACAGTTGATGATTACATATATTATTTAACTATAACAACATATAAAGCCAATGGTTATCCAACATATGGACATAAATCAGTTATTGCGATAAGACATGACGTATTTGGGTATGGTGCAAATATAAACACAAATGATACCACTTTCCAAGCCAGTAGTTATAAAACTAACTTCACTAAAATACTTAAATCTGCTGGTCTCAATCATCAATGGGCATTACAGTTAGCTAGCAATGGTAAAATCTATGTTAGTATAAGAGAATATGGCACAACCAATAGAAAACTTTCAAGTATAACCAACCCAAAAAGTTGGAGTACGGTAACATATGATCATGAATCTGTAACTCTAACATCTGGAAATATCCAACTGGGGTTTCCAACATTCATGTCTTCATTCTTTAATGCTTGTGCGGCATTTAATATAAAAGTTACTGGTAGTACAGATACAACAACTGTTGGTGGTAGTGATGGAATAGCACAAGCTGGGGCTTATGGAGCGACAGGCACTACTAATTACCAGTGGTTTGATGGTGCTAATAATGATACTGGTATAACAACAAGGGTTGTTAGTACTTTATCTGCCGGCACTTATACAGTTTCTGGTAATACAATATTGGAAGGTAATACATGTACTTCCACAGCTAATATAATAATAGGGGAGCCATCAGTATATGGGTCATCAACATATTTGTTATGTGAAACAGGTGCTGATATGGCATTTGGTTCGGCAACAGGTGGTGGTGTTTATTACGATATTGTCGATATGAATGGAGAACCAATAACTTGTGTTAAAGTAACTAGTGGTATATTATCTGACCCTAAACCAACATATGAGTTGACAGACGCTTGTTGTGAGATAGATGTTTGTGATAAAATGATTGAGTTTAAATTCTCTTGTAAAGAGGAAGAAAAAGAAAGAGAACCTGAGATTCCAAAGATAACATGTTTTAATGAATGTGAAAATCATTATATGTATGATTATAAACAAGGTTCAACAGATATGACAAATACTAGTGGTAGTGCAGATAAAGCAGCTGCCATTGCAATAATAAATCAATTAAATGCTGGACCGGAAGATACTATTTCTTTGGAGTTCATAAAACATTTTGATGTGTTGGACATAACAGAACAAGTTATTAAAAATTGGAATAAGATTTTCGTTGATGGTTTTAGTGATACAGAATCAGAAAATTGGGTAGTGGGGTGCAACCTATGCCCACCAAACTGTGATTATTATTTCATAGGTGGGTACGCAGCACATCAATCATTACCTTCATCTCCTGATTGTAGCACACCCACACAAGCGTATACACATAATAGTGTTTGGTATGATATGACTAAAGTAGATAAGTTTTCAACTAAACTACCAGTAACAAGTTCTAGCTTGGCAATATTTACAACACATGGTTTATTTGAACAAAATACAGATTATGCAGAAGCTGGTACTGATAAAGTGTTAGACTTTACTAAGTTCACAGAAGCACAAATAAACACTATATTATCCGAAGGTATTGTATTCTTTGAAGATAGTAATGGTTGTTTGTGTGTAGCAAAAACAAGTAATTTTATAATATTACGAAATAACGGTATAATATAATGGTTGGTGGAAATAATATAAACATACCAAAGAGTAGTTATTACGTGACAAAAGAATGTTGCGAAAACGATGGTAAAATCTGGATGGATGAAGGTGTTCTTAGAGAGTATCTAATCATGACTAATGGTGGTAACACTACATTAGCTGATGCTAAAATTCAAGAGATGAAAGACAATGCTCTTTTATACCCACAAGAAGAGGGTAGTTTAATCTCAGGAGCTTGCTTCAACCAATTGGTTACACCACATGAACCACCACCAATAGTAGAAGGTTGTTTTGATAATGGACAAAGTACAACTACAGACCCTAATGGTGATTTAGTTACACCAAAATATCCTGGTAAGTCAGCAACAAATTACGGATTACAATTCTGGCCGAACTCTAACGTTCATAATGTTGAATTGTGTGAATGGAAAAAGGGTTGTACAGATTCAAAATATGAACCACCATTAGGTAACTATGATGTTGAAGCTGCAATAGATGACGGTTCTTGTTATAAAGTTGGGTGTATGGATAATGGTGTTAGCGGTAGACAAGATGATCAACCAATAACGATAATACCAAAATACCCAGATCAAACGCCAGTTATACCAGCAACAAATTACGATGAGAATGCCACAAGACATGACCCAACACTATGTCAATATGGTGATTACATTGAGGGTTGTATGGATCAAGGTATACCCAATGAAAAAGATATAAAAAATGCCGATATAGATATTGTTATGGAGGGATATAAAAACCCAAATTACGATTCTACGGCTCAGATTCATAACCCAGAGATGTGTTGTGACCCTGAAGTGAATAATGAATGTGAAGGTTGTCACGATCGTGAAGCTAATAATTATGTTGGCGCTGCTAATATAACTAAGACATACCCATGTCCTGATGACGATGTTGATGGTTTACCTGATTGTTGTACTTATGACCCACCACAAGATTTTGGTTATACTTGTTTTAAAACATATGATATGTCAGGCGCTATTGATGTTATTAGTTGCAAACCAATACAATCTATAGATGTGAGTGGGTTACAACAGAATGGTAAAATACTTTATCTAACATCTGACTATTCTAACGATGCACAAGCCGCTTTAAATGCGTGCAAAGCAAATATGTCATCACCAACACATTGTGGTCAACCATTAGGTGATAATGGTTATAAATGTATCAATGGTGAATGTAAAGATGTGGGATCTAATTGGCCCACTGGTGTAGATTTTAAAATATCTGACTATGGTAGTAAACAAGCCGCATTAGATGCTTGTTTAGGTTCTGATTGTGGTAAGATAAGAATAGAACCTAAGTTGGGTGGTGTATCCTGTATAGAGGGTGTCTGTACAGAAACTGAAGAAAACCCTGATTTCCAAGCATCGGTTCATGGTAGTATAAGTTTGGCAATGCAGGCGTGTAGACAATCTGATTGTGTTAAACTTGTCCCTATTGGGTGTCCTTGTGATGACGGAACAATATCATTAGATTGTTGTCCTGATGAAGGTGAAGATGAAGATCCTAAAACACCTGGGTATAACTGTGTTGAAACAAATTGTGTGAAGGTAGAAACCAATGCGAAATATAGAGTTGAGGATTATGGTACACTAGATAAAGCTTTGGATGCATGCAAGACCGATCCCGAAAGCCCTTGTAAACCAGTTGAACAACCAAAACTATGTGAAGATCCTGATGCTTGTAACAATGGTCAATCATTGCCATGTATACCACCAGGTGAGATAAAAATTATTGCTGAGTCTGATAGTGTTTATATTTTAGATGTACAAGTTATTCAATCATCTATATATAATCATGGTATTTTATCATCCACTGATGATCATTTATTACCAAGAAAGTTTTGTGCTGGTAGTTATAGTGTTATCGTTCAAGATGGTGAAGGGTGTCTATACCAAGAGTATGTCACTGTAAATTCAGGAAGCGTAACAGAAGTTGTTATAAACCATAATTGTCCTAAAGAAACAGAAATAACATTCTGTGAAGATCCAACAGCGTGTAACTATAACAAACCTTGTCAACCAGGTGTTGATTGTTGTGAATATGGTAACAAAATAAATGTTAGATTCCCTGCGGTGATAAACCAAGATAAAAGAGTTGCTGGTGAAGATGGTGGTAGAACTGGTTTTGATTATAGACCCAATGCCGCCAAATTAAATGTAAAAATTAAAATTCAAAAAATAGAGCCTAGTGTAGGCGGAGCATTGGCACAATTACCAAATGTAGTTGATTCTATTACATTTATGCAATATACACCAGATAGTATAAACTATAGTGGTAGAGCGGTTGCTGGAGGGTATACACTACCAACAGGAGAAAATTTGAGGGGTCAACCATTTTATAACAAAATAATACCATCAATAGAGCTGTGTCCTGGTACTTACAAAGTTACAGTAACAGATAATGATAATTGTGAATATGACGAGACAGTAGTTTTAAGTAAAACAGACGTAAATGTAGATGTTAAAGTAGATTGTAAAGCATCAACCAGAACTGATTTCGGTGGTGTAAGCTGTGAGAATTGGAGTTGTATATATAAAAGTAAAGGAGCATCTTGGGAGTTATGGGATTATATGACATCTGCAGAACAATCTAAGTGTGAACGAACAGATATGTTATGGCTTACTAAAGACACTGGTGGTTTGAGTAAGATAACTGATTTTAGTAATGGTAACTTAAACAAATATAAAACATATAGAGACGCTAAATCAGCTTGTGCGTCTGGTTGTGTTAAACCATATGACCCTTGTGAAGGTTATAGTGGTACTTTTGTTAGACCAAGTCATGGTGATTACTTTATAATACAAAAATTTGATTATATTGGTGATATACGTTTAATACCGGCAAGCGCTGGTGGTCAATCTACATTATCAAATGGTGGTGCTCATGATCAAGACGGTAATTTCTATCCATCAAATAAAGGTGTTGGTAAGGGTAATCCAGTAACCGCTAGTGTTATTGAAACAGCGTTTGAATATAAATGGAAGAGTGGTAAGATAAAAACCAACAAACATGGTGAGCCAAAAATAAATAATTTGGCAACACCTCGTTGGGATAAACCAATGGATAATCATTTACATGAATGGTTTAGTGTTTTTGTATTCTTCGAATATGGTTGGAGAGATTATTTATCATATAACAATGCTAAGAGTAAAGATAGTAATTGGTCTACGTCGCCACATATCAGACCAACAGGTTGGTATTCAATAGCGACAGATGGAAGACTTGATGTTTGGAATGATCAAAGGGGTAGAGTGATAACAAATGCACCCTACGATGATTGGGATTATGTGAATGGAAAACCAAAACCAGTAACTAATAATTGGGTTATAACACAAAAAGAACCACCAAAAGGAACACAAATATTTGGTTCTGGTTATAACAACTTTGATAGTGAGTGGTTTACAGATTCAACATATAATGCGGGTACTCCATTTTCTGGCGCTAGAGGTCCAAAAACACAGATTGGTGGCACAAATGGTGATCCTTGTTGTTGGAATGAAGGTAATTATGCTAACTTAGGTGGACACCCATATGGTAACCTTTTAGGTACTTGGGATTATACAAAGAGAAATGCATCAGGAAGTGGTTGTGCACCAAATACTATGGACACACTAAGGTTTATACCAACAAACGTTGCACAAAATGCTAGGGCATCTGCTAGTAGATTTAACTATAATGGTTTAACAAACGCAAATATTGGACTCAATGATGATGGTTCAACTGTTGTTAACACCAATAAATTAAAAAATAACCAAGCTAACGGAATTGGTTGGTTAAAAATAACAAATGAAAAGGTATGGTATGTTGATAACTCAGTAATACCTGATGTTTCTGGAGGATCGTTCTGGATACAAGGTGTGATAAAACGCTAATAGATATTTATATAATATGGGTGTGAATTGTAATGTAGATGAGTTTAAATTGGTACTTGGTATCGATGGTGATGATGGTGTGTTATTACATCAAGGTGAAGGAGAAAAATGTGCCTTTTCTGTTGGCATTGATGTTATGGTTAAATTTAAATGCTCTGACATCATAAATTGTATCACACCAACAGTAAAAGAGAAAAAGGAAACAAAAGGAAAAGTATTAGATATATTATCTGCCGTTACAGTAAACTTCTCAATAGAACAAGTAACTGCCGGCAATACAATAGGTGAAAAAGTAAAAGACACACCATATTACCAATTTAATTTAACTTCAGGTTCAACAGGGGTTTATATAACTGGTGTCGATGACGATGCTTGTAAATGTGATTTATTTGACCAAATAAGAGAAGAGTTAGAAGAACGTGGTGAGGATTGTGAATTACTAAGTGATTATTCATTTGGTGCTATATGGAAAAAATATAGGTTTACCATACCTGATAGGTTTAAAAATAAAACAATAAAGGTTGGTGTTATAGTAACCAAACCAGACTGTTGTGATTTTTCACTATTGGTTGACAACATTTCTTTGGATAAAGATTGTTCTATGATTGTTGATAAAGAAACCAAAGTACTATCATCACCAGGTTTTGATTTAGAAAAGATTTGTGACAATAAAAAATCTTGGGTATCAAACGACATATTGAAAACAAGAGAACACGATTTAACATTTAGAACTACTGGGTATAATATAGATGATGAAAGACTAAGTATAAACTCAAAAGAAGTTGAGGTACAAGTGGATCCAGCATCGGCTATTGAGTGTGATTTGGTAAACCATTTTAATACAGTAACATGTGCAACATATTCTGGTAATTGTGGTGTAGGTGCAATATCAACAACAACTTTATGTAAAGATTGTTTATCACCATTTGAGGGAGATGCCTACGATGGTTTAGTTGATATTAAAAATAGACAGACATTCAGTGCTTATCCAAGACTAAGAATGGCTTTGGACAGATATCTTTATAACGATGAATGTTGTGTTAGTGGAACAACAGCTTTAACATATGAAAACGTACACCAATTCTCAAAACTATTAAACCCTAGGTTTATGGAGATAGTTGAAGAAATGGTGCCGAGTACCAGTATTTGGAATGGTTCTTTAATGATAAGAAACACTATATTTGACCAACAGAAGTTTAGATATAAGTCTTATGGTTTGATAGAAGTTTGTGGAACTCAAGAAATTAGTTATTTTAATAACCTTATTGAGGGTACTGACTATATCTATAGTGGGACAACAAGTGTTGGTACTGTGGAAATCATAAGAGAAGATATTGATGAGGAACAACCAAAATGTAAGGGTTGTCATGATAGTATCAAAAAAACATGTAATAATGTATATATAACTAAGATTGGTGCTGAACAAATGTGGGAGGGCTCTATATGTGTTGGTGACTGTGAAAAAGGTAGTGTATCGGTAAATAGTTATGGAAGACTAGTATTAACAGAAGAAGTAACAGATACTGGCGATGGTACACAAGGTGGTGGAACAACTACTGATACAACACCATTAGGTGGTACAAATAGTGGGGGTAATAATACGTATAATATAGAAGAAAGATTTGATATATAATGCCTAAAATTTATAAAATATCAGCTAAAGTGGAAACACCTACAGTTGGTAGTGTAACGAAAGGGACACTATCACAAAAGGTAGATGAGGCTACAGATATGTATGTGAGTGTTGAAGGTTTTAATGGTATATACCAAAATCTATTAAAGGTAGATAGGTTGATCAAACTACCAAAAACCAATTCTGGCATTAAAACTATAAAGGAATATATTGATGTGGTATTCACAGGAGATACCTTTATAACAGGTAATACAATAAACGAAATGTCTGATTATAGAGGACACCACTCAATGACGACAGAACATAACACCTATAATGGTACTAGTAGTTATGCGTCCGTAGGGATACCAACATTCAGTGTTAGTAGTGCAACTAGGACATTCACTGGTCTATCAACAGGGACAACAGGTGTGAACATTGAAGATGGGACATCCTTTACATTACCATTTGCGTTTACAGGTAATCAAAGTACAATATCGGCAAACAGTGTAGATTTTAAGTTTAAGATGTTTAAATACGATAGTAGTGTTAGTGGATTCTCAACAACACCTGTTTATAGTAGTGACGAATTTAGTTATTCGTCACACACAAATAATTATACTTTCACCAGTGGTATTACAAAAACTAGTTTGGTGGTAGACAACTTTGATGGTGAGTATCTTATTAAAGGATTTTATGAGTATGATGCGGCGCACCCAATATCTAAAAGGTTAAAACTTAGACATGATAATTATAATATAATAACAGGAACATCATTAAATATATATCAACCAAATAATGATTGGTATATGGTTATGTTAGAGGGGGCTCAAAGACCGGAGTTTAACAGTGTTGGTGGTGCAGCAGGTAGCGAACAAATAGGTGGTACTTTAAAAAATACCGTTAAAACTATCGAATTTGATGGGCAAACAACCTTTAGTTTAAATGATAGTGTAAACGGAGATATTATTGTTGCGGTGAATGGTATTGTTGTTACTAAGGATTTAGAATACACACTTACAAAAGTTGGTTCACAATATAGTATTGTGTTTTTAGTTACTTTACTAACAACAGATATTTTATCTTTAACATATATGGCTGATTCTGTTGGTGTAACATTGAAGAATGAAACAACAAATATAAGTAGTATAATTAGTGGAGTAACAGGAACACAAGGTATAAATAAAGTGTTTTATAATACAACACAAAGTAAGTATGAATATTATTTAGACAACACACCAAGTAGTAATACAATGATATTCATGCTGAATGGCGCAACTTTAACACAAAATGTTGATTATTACATATCAAGCACCAATAGTAAAAGAATTATATTTAATAGTGGACTACTAATAGTTGGGGACATAATATCGGTATATCACCAACAATCTAGTGATGTTTCACAAACAATAACAACGTCTACACCTAATATGTCATGGTCAATACCAAAACCATCACAAAATTCTGGTAGTACTTTTACTGTACAGATGGTATTATATACCGATAAAACATTTAGTACTATTAAATTTAGTGAAATAATTAATCATAAAATAGGTGTTAAAGACTACTCACAAACTATAGGACCACTAACAGGTTTGACTTATGGTGATAAGGTTTTATGTAGGGTTGTGAACAATAAAAAGTATACACCAATTAGTGGAGGTACGATAAGTATGAGTTCTATTGGTGAGAGCATAACATTGGAAATTCTATCAAACGCAATAAATACATATTAAAGTGGGATAATATTTACATTGTGGATATTTATATTAAAATAACTAGTTAGATGAGTTACATAATAAAAAGGACAAACCCAATAGTTAATACAAAACTTACTGAGAAGGGTAGGCAAAAGTTAGCACAGGGTAAATTAAATTTTTCGTATTGGGCTGTTGGTGACAGTGAAGTGAATTATAAAATATCAGATAATGATATAGATTTAACTAACAACCTACCATTATCTAATTTTTATAGTAATGTTTTAAAACCAAAAGACCAACAAGGTTGTTTAAAATATTATTTGAAAAAATCAGACGATTCCTATTTATTTCCATTTGGAGATGGAACTAGTAACAGTGATGGTTATTATAGTACTGTTAAACTAACATTAAACAATAAAGCGAATCAAAGGGGTTTTTACACAGGAGGGACTTCATCATGGACAGCAAATACCGGTACAGATTATTTTAAAACTGGTGGAACTGTTAGTATTAGTGGAGTCACAGGACAAACAGTGATAGATTTAGGAGGGAGTGGATTTACAGACGGAGATTACGTTATGTTTGCTTTTACCAATGATACACACAGCGCAACAACACAAAACATTTTATCGGCTTCAACGCCAACATTATTTTATAAAATACAAAGCTCAACAGGGACTAGTGTAACTTTAGATAGAAATTTACCTGACCTACTTTCAAGTGGTTCTGGTGATTCTAGATATACAGTATATCCTGGTGGGGAGTCAATATCGGCATATTACGGTAGTGGTAATACAACATCATATTGGAACACATCAACACTAACATTTGAAAGTGATTGCGACATCTCAACAAGAGATGTTAAAGTATGGAATTTAAATAACGTATGGGAAGAAGATATGGTTGGAATAACAGGATCTGTTGAAACATACATCAATTATGGGTCAACAGGGTACACAGGAACTAAATACCCTTATCTTGGTTATCCATTGAGTGGTGACAGTTCAATAATTGACAATAGATGTGCAGCACTAACTGGTTGTAAATTAGATGATGGTAGTAAAGGAATTGGTATAATCCATTACACAAACAATAATATATCTAATTTTTATGGTGAGTACCTATATTTGGATAGTACTAAAACTAAGAATGTTGTATTAGATATGCCACATATTATGTGGCATAGAAGAAAACCATCGGTTGGTGGCACTGGAAGTGGTACAACAATAGGTATGAGATTTAATTCTACACATACAACTGGGACAACAAAAACCATAGATGGTTCTTGTATTACTTATATTGATTTAATAGAAGATACTAGTATGACAATCTCCAAAACAGCAACAACTGTTGGTAGAGTATATCCAGAATTAAAAGTTATTACAATTCATGATGAGGAGTTATTGGCAACAATGTCTTATAAATCAAATAGGAATTGGACATTACCTAAATTAAATGCACAGTTGACAGCACCTATTGGTGGATCTGGAACTGGTAGCATACAACCAAATGAGACAATGTATTTAACTTATATGTTGACAAATCCAAGTGGTACAACCAATTCATCACCATGCCAATATTATGTTAAACTTGAAAACAACACTAGCTTAGATAAAGATATTAAATTTAATATCGATAGTTTGGATCTATTACCTTATATGAGAAAGAAAGAAGATGCTAGTTATGACGGTTTAGGGTTTTACGCTCACAACTTTAAGTTATTAGCACAAAAAGTAAGTTCATCAACAATAAGACCAAGTAGTGAGTTATGGAGAGAAAAGAATTTTAGTGGCACAAGTATAACAACTAATAGTGGTACTAGTATAGACCCATTAAAATTAGAGAGACAAAATCCAGACTCAAACGAGTTCATCCTTTCTGGCGGAACAAACTATAGTGGTTTAACAATATTTAATCTAAGTAACCATATGACAGTACCTGGTAGTGCTGAAAGTAGTCAATTACAATATGGTGACGAAAGATTCTTCTATGGTAATATAGATGCTTATATTGGGGCAACAACGTATAAATCTTTATTTACGTTAAATGTTTCAGACTCAACAATAAAGAAATCATCAAACCCATCATGGACTACCAATACAGATCAATTACTTAAAGTAACTGAAGTGGGTGTATATGATAGAGATAAAGATTTAGTTATGATTAGTAAACTTAGTTCACCAATAGAGTTGATAAAAAGTAACACAATAAGTATTGAGGTATCAATAGACTTTTAATAATATAAAAAATGGGATTTGTAGGATCAGCGAGCACATTATCATTGACAGCTAAGATGACACCATATGGTAAGTCATTATTACTTAGTCAGCCAGCTAGTGCTGTTATAAAGAAATTCTCTTTAGGTGATAGTGATGCTAATTATTATACATCTGTTGCTTTGACAACTGGTCAGGTACCAGAGATAAGTGGTGATTATAACACTAATGGTGATAAAATATATAACACAGGGTTTGCACCTACTTTAAATAGTAATTTATACCATAAGGGTTTAACTTCTGGTGTATATAAGAGTATACCATTTGCTGATAGCTTTATTTCAGATAGGGTTATAAAAAGTGCGGATAAAACTATTAGTGGTTCTAATTTAAATTTCAGAGTATTAGATAAAACTAATGATGTTACAGGGCACACAAATTATTTTAAGACTTTAGGTTTACCTTTAACCACAACAGAAAAGGGTAAGTACGATAAGACATTAGCCAATGGGGGGTACTTAAACACAATACTTAAAGATATTGATCATAGTAACGCTATATTGGTTTCAGTAAACGCTTCGCAGTATGGTGATATGATTGACGGTAAGAATTTTAAATTACAAGTTCCCATATCAGATGGTGGTGTTACAACAGATAAATATATATATTCTACCTATATTAAAGGCAATGGTACTAATAACCAAAATGATGCTAAATATAAAGAAGACGATGCTAGGGTTGCTCATTTAGGTGATAACATGGTATTGTTATATTCTGATGATGTACAAAGACCAAATAAGAAATCTGGTAATAGTTGGTCTACAAAACATGGGACTTTAAAACCATTCACAAATGGTAAAAGTTATGCTAATTACACTACAAACCTACCAAACAATTCTGATATTGCAGTTGGTGTTTTACATTTAGATAGCGGTTTAGCGGTGATAACACACCCAAATATTGTCAATAACATCGATAAAACAACCAAAAGTGTTTACAATTCTGATGGTTCATATTATTATTCAGCTACTACGTCTGGTTCATCATCTACATTTAGTTATGTAACAAGTGATGTGGCGTATAACGTAGTGTTTAAGGCTGAAAGAGAGGAGTTTTACAAATCAAGTAATACAACATTTAATTCAGCTACTGACACAGTTAGAATTAGTGAGATTGGGATATATGACAACCAGAACAAATTAGTTGCAGTCTCAAAGCTTGACAGACACGTTGAGAAATTAAAGTACGATACTTTAGTTTTCACTGTGAAGTTCAAGATTTAAAATGTTGTAAACATATGGCAAAAGTTTTAGGATTAGACGTTAGCACGAAATGTATCGGAATTGCATTATTCGAAGACGAAGGTGAATTAGGTAATTTAAAATTATTGACACACATATCACCAACAGTCAAACCCAAACCAACAGATAAGTTGGAAGAACTAATATTAAAGGTTATTGTATTCGAGAAAGAATTCCTATCAAACTACAGAGATAGTGGAATAGAAAGAGTTGTTGTTGAAGAACCTTTATTACGATCCAATAATGTAAGAACAGTAGGAACACTATTGCGTTTCAACGGCATGATATGTAAATCCGTTTATGATATGTTAGGTGTTGTTCCTGAGTTCATATCCTCTTATGATGCTAGAAAATTTGCTTTCCCAGATCTTATGGGTATTAGAACCGTAAACAAGAAGGGAGAAGAGATACCTCCTAAAAGGCGTAAACACCCGGTATTATTTGGTGGGCATCCATATGAGGTAGACAAAAAGGTTATCATTTGGGAAAAGGTTGCCGACAAGGAGCCACAGATACAATGGTTTTACGATAAAAAAAACCGATTATCCAAGCAAAACTTTGATATGACCGACGCTTATGCTGCCGTTATGGGGCATATGAAAAAGGAAAATCATTGGACATAGTTTGTCTTTTTAAAATATTTTTCGTATATTTGTTACAGTATGTCGAATGCTTTGATATTAGACTTGATTCAAGACATCTTGGGAGAGGTGCGTTATTCCAATGAAGGAAAGGGGCAATTCACCTTTGACTGTCCTGTATGCTCTTATGACATTAAACAGTTAGATAAGGGTGATGGCAAGGGTAACTTTGAGGTAAACATACCTATGGGTGTTTTTAAGTGTTGGGCTTGTAGTGAGACACATTACACACATGGATCAATGTTAAAGATGGTTAGTCGTTATGGTAATAAGAACCATCTTAAAGATTTCAAGTTATATAGTCCAGAGTCTTTTGTTGTATTGGAGAAGGACACCACCGTCATAACCGATGTCCCAAAGGAATTCATTCCATTGACAGAAAGTAGGGACAAAAGAGCCAACGAATATATTAAAAAAAGAGGTATTAAAGATTATCATATACAAAAATATAATATAGGTTATTGCCCCACTGGAGAATTTGGTGGTAGAATAATAATACCTTCATATGGTGACGATGGAAAGGTGGATTACTACATTGCTCGTTCATATGTAAACCATAAGATGAAATATAAGAACCCAGAGAAACCAAAACAGGAGGTTATCTTTAATTTAGGTAAAACAAATTGGGATGCAACCATAACATTGGTGGAAGGGGTATTTGATTCTATTGTTGTACCAAACTCAATACCATTATTGGGAAAGATATTATATGATAAGTTATTGGAACAGATATTGGAAAATGCGGAGAGTAAGGTGCTTATTTGTCTTGATTCGGATGCTTCTTTGGATGCTGTAGCTATTTATAAAAAAATAAACTCTGGAAGACTTAGAGGGAGAGTGAGAATATGCGAGGTTCCCGATGGGTATGATATTTCAGATATTTTTAGGATTATGGGTTCTAAAGGTATTGTAAATGTTTTAAGAGGTTCATATAAATTAAAAGACAGCGCGTTATGAGACACATAGTTATTATAGGCTTGTTTATTTCAACGATGTTGAACGGACAACAACACAAGATACATTATTTACTAACAACAGATCCTGAAGAGGTTAAACTTATTGACACAGTACTAACAGACTTTGTGGAGAATGACAGTATATTGTTATTATATAACCCATTCCAACCACTTGTAGATTATTATTTGGGAATCACTTGGTCATTCCCTAACAAATGTTATACGGTTTCACTAAATGGTGGGTTAAAACCTGGTGATGTAAAGAAATTTGTATTGTTACACGAGTTGGGACATGTGTTAGACATATGTTTTGGTGATTTACAACAATACCCACCAATGTGGAAAGACAAACCAATAGACACAAGAACCCCTTGGGCTGAAAGACCTTGGGAACAAAGTGCCGACAAATGGGCTATGAGGTTATGGAACAGATATTTTGATACGGATCCTCCAATTGAGGTTCTAGATATGCGAAAGGCGAAAGAGATGAAAGATTGTTTAAACATAATGAGAAATAAATAAGATATGAATATAGTAAAAGAGTTATCAGTATTTAATAAGATTACCTTCTATGAAGAGAAACACAAATATTATATAGACGGTAAGGAACTAACATCGGCAACGAGATTTATTGGAAAATACAAACCAACATTTGATTCTGAGTATTGGTCTAAGAAGAAAGCCGATGAGAGAGGAATAAGTCAGAAAGAGATATTGGCGGAATGGGATTATAAAAGGGACTTTTCTTGTGAGAAGGGAACGGAGTTACATTTATATGCTGAGAACAAACTAAATAATAAGGTTGCCCCTTTCAATCACGACAGAGTAAATGCTTTGTTGGGTGAGGGTAATAAGGTACACGATGCCTTTAAGAAACTAACCATATTATTTGATCAGTTCTATAAGGTTTCGTTTGGTAAACTAATACCTGTTAAATCAGAGTTGGTTGTTGGTGATGCGGATTTGGGTATCTGTGGTATGGTTGACCAAATATACTATAATGAGAAGACTGGTAAGTTAAACATCTACGATTGGAAAACCAATAAGGAGATAAAGAAAAGCAATCGTTGGCAAAAATTCAGTAAACCAATCTCACATTTAGAGGTGTGTGAGATGAATACTTATTCATTACAGTTATCGTTATACAAATACATCATTGAGAAGAACACCAATTTAGAGATTGATGACTGTTGTATTGTTTGGTTTTTTGAGGATAATCCCACTTTTAAACTATACAAATGCCACGATTTCACAAAGGAAATTAAAAATATGTTAGAAAATTAAAAATAAATGGATTTAATATTTGTTTTTTAGTAATATTAGTTATATTTATTTCCATATCCTTGGCGTCAGCCAAGTCTATCATATATCACTTTTTGGGAATCCCAACCATTCGTAAGTTTGGTTGGGTTTTTTTATTTTAACAACATATTTATATAGAAACTAATATAATGGGAAGA
>Ga0098052_1000575_pt1 | contig 23275 bp, 29 predicted proteins | sample 15_taG_FD_81591 | JGI IMG/M metagenome (GOLD analysis project Ga0098052, IMG submission 81591) | Marine viral communities from the Subarctic Pacific Ocean - 15_ETSP_OMZ_AT15312 metaG | ecosystem: Environmental > Aquatic > Marine > Oceanic | place: Pacific Ocean | collected 2015-01-18
CCCTATCTGTCGGATTCTAAAGGGAGAGGAGTCGGCGGGGTCGGGCTCGGTTGGTTGAGGCTTGCGCCTCGCCATCGCATCGCGGGCTTCGCGGAATTGATGGTTCAGTTCCTCGGCTTCATTGACTGCCTCACCTTGAAGGTTGCCATGATTGGATATGATTTCTTCTCCGGCTATGGGGGCTACCTCACTAATTGCCCACGCTCCCGGCGGTCGGACTTGATGCACTTCCCACCCCCTACGGTCCATCGCCACATGACGTGCAATGTAAATTTCATCAGGGTTGTTATGATACCTACTGATAGGCCAAGCCCCCGGCAACGAGTTGTCCAAGTCACCCGTGGACTTCTTTGAATATTTCAGGTCCTGCTCATGGCGAACTATCTCGGCCTCAAGCCGCTGGATCATTTGCTGACGCTCCTCCTCGGCTTCCTCCGTTGGAGCCGGGGCCGCTCTCGCAATGGCCACACCCTCGCGTAGCTGGTCAACGTAGGCGGTATCGGCTTTCTCGGTCTTCTTTCGCCGGGCTGACATCGCGGACTTGTGCTCCACCAGACGGCGGCCCAGGTTGATCACCCTCAAGATTTCATTGTCGCTAAACTTTTCGACGGCCTCGGAAGTCATCCCCTTGTCCTTGCCGAATTGCTTGGTGAACCGGGCGAACCGCTCCACGATTGAGCGGTCATAGTTCTCGGGGTTCTCCGATACCTTGGCCACGAACTCCTTGGATATTGTCAACAGGTCCCCGGCGTAGTTTGGATTCTCCCGTAGAATCTCCTGCCATATCTCATGGCCTTCCGGGTTTGCCTCGCTCGGTCCAAAGCGATCTATCACGCGGAGGAAGAACTTGTTCGCCTGGCCCCCCACGGCAAACTCGGCCCCGTGATGCCCGAACGTCTCGTGAAGGAAAGTTTTTACCGCGTGGTCCGAGTTGTAAATATCGTTGGCGTGAAGATAGATTGTTTTCGTGTTAGGGGCATATGCCCCGGCGAGCTCGGCCCCTCTGTTGAATTGGTGGGCGAGGTCATCCCTGACCTGCATATCCTCAACCTGATTCTCGTCCAAGTGGTTGTCGAAGATCACCACTTTTGGAGCATCGCTCCCCATCTTATCCAATTGCGGGGCTATTGCCTCGCGTACCTGCTCCCTGGTCAATGACTTGGGCTTCCCCGTCAGCCCGTACTGAGGAGCCAATCGACCCGTGGCCGAAGTGATGCGGCCATCGCTGACTTCCTTCATCGACTTGGACAGGTCCCGGTTGTCGCTCGCTTGCTTCTGATCCAGCCCCGCCTTGATCTGCATGATGGCTTCGCGGACCACCGGGTTCTTGGTGTTGATGGCTTCCTTATCCAAGTCCTCGATCAAGTCGGCTTGGTCATGCGCCGCGTAGCTGTTCGACAAGTTGCTGAAGTCAACGTTCTTGTAGGTGGCAACCGTACCCATCCCGCCGCCAACCACCGCGCCGAGAGCAAAACTCTTCAAGACGTCTTCGCTCACCTCACGCTCGGGGTCGTACCCCATAAAGTAGCTGGCCACCGTGTTGGTCAATGCGGTTTGAGCCGCTTCGGTCATGCCTTCGCCTAGCGGCATCAATGCTAAATTCTCAACAAGGTCCTTGACCTTCCTACTCCTGAACTTGCCTCGTGAACCGCTCGGGCCTTTCAGTTTGCCGAACATGAACTTGTCCATTGCGAACTCAAGCAAGGCGTTGGGCATGTTTGCGGCTCCCACCCACATACTGGCCCGGCGAAGCTCGAACTCGTTCAGCTCGCCGTCACCATCCTCGTCCCACTTCTCCACGAACTCAGGGGCCAGCGTCCCGGCCTCGGCCATGCTCAATACGTCTTGCACCCCTTCGCTGTAGATTCGAGCCGGGGCAATTAGGTAAATACCTAAACCACCAGTTGCCGCAGCGGCTGCCATGTCGATGCCAACGTTGGTAAACGTCCTAGATACCTGCCCCATGAAACCCTCGGGGTCCAAGGGAGCATTGTACTCCGCTTGCACTTTGGCAGACTTCCTTAAGTTTTTGGCTGCTCGATGCGTGGTGTTCCCACCAACCGTAAGCTCCCATTCCGGCGGGATGAGGTCGATTATGTCTGCCGCCACATTCAAAGTGTCGGTGGTTATTGCGCTGGCTCCACCAGCCACAAAGTCTTCCGGCCAAGTTGATCCCGCCAATTCACTTAGCGCTCGGGCCGCCGTGTGCCCAAAATCCTTTCTACCCTGTTTCTTCCCGGTGACCGACACGGCCTCACCAATCTCGGGCAAGCGTTGCAGTTCGTATCTCTTGCTGTCACCGAAATCATGAACCTTCACAACCTTCAAGTGTTGATCCTCCCAACCGCGAGGGACCCGCCCAAGGTCATCGCTATCGACAAGGTTACCCTCGTCCAAGTCTTCTTCAGGTAGGTCCAGCGTTATGGTATTGGTTTTGTTCGCAACCCCGCCGCTTTCCTTGAACCATACCTTGTCCCGGCCAGGATGTTGCTCGACGTCGATGACTTCAACTGTCTTGCCGTCCAACCTGGGCGGGTTCATGCCAGCACCTAGATGAAGATCGCCGCCAATGATATGCTTGTTTCGATCCTGCCAAATCCACCCAGCATCAGGGGGCCTCGTTCTCTCCGATTTGGACGGGGGGGGTTGGATCAGCTCCCGGTTCTGATTCAAGAGGTCACGTAACTCGTCACCGCTGAGAAACTGCTTGTGATAGGTAGGGTGATCCTGGTCCTTGCCTACGCTACCCCAATGAAACTTGTTATCTTCCTCAAGCAGATGGGGTTCGTCACCAGCAAGCCACGCTTTCCGATAGTCAAATTTATCAAGAGGATTATCGGGGTTTTTTTCACCCGGACCACCAAGCAGGTCACGCTTCCACGCCTGAACGGATGGATTCGACCGCCACCATTGCTGAAAACTTTCCTCTTGAGCAGGTGATAAAGCTACTCTTTCCCTTACGGGCTTGAATGTTGATGGTAGCGATGGATCGTCTTCATCGTCCCCACTTAAAAAAAGATTTAGGTTGGCCATAAGTCATCAAAAAAGAGGGTCCTGCACGCCCATGCTTTGAAACCATTCTTTGCGCTGTTGGTTGTTAGCTTGGGGAGTGAATAACGTATCCCCAATCGCCTGCAAATCGGAGTAGGCTTTGTCTCTATCCATGCCGTCCACTTCCTGCCCGTATGCAATGACCGCAAAAGCCGATATGAATTGTTTCTGTAAAGCAGGGTTTGGTAGTAAATTCTTCGTGCGGTCCGCAAGCTGTAACCTTTCTTGCTGCCTTACCAAAGTAGGATTCGTTTCCATAAGCTGGTCCCGATCCTCTCCACCCAATTGTAAACCGGGTTGCAGATACTGGCCCATTTGATTTGCCGCCCCGAGAAAATTGCCAGATTTTACTTGTGCTATGACATCATCTTGATGCTGGACCGAACTGGTTTTGACGGGTACTGGGGTAGGTTCTACAACTCTCATTTGATTACCGAACGTAAATACCGTTGCTCCTGTGTCAGGATCGCGAACGGTATTTAGTTCAACCCCCGTGTCCATGAGATCCATTTTTTCCATTTGGTCAAACGTCAACTCCGTTCCACGAAAGGCCAATTGACCAACGGGAGAATTGAAGAACTTTACCGCAGCCTTTTCCTCATCCGTTGCTTGCTTGTCCCAGTCACCCTTTTTCTTACCCTTTTGGCTCAAGAAGTAGTTCTTGTTCTTCACCACGTCATGGGCATCAGCTATTTGTGCTTGCAGGGCTTGAGTGAATGTACCTTGCCGTTTCGCATCGGCCTTAAATGCCTCCGATTGAGCTCCCCTTAATGCCGCTATCGCATCTGTTTGCTGTTGTGATATATCAAGCTGCCTGTCTCTATAATCGGCTGTGTCCTGCTCGGCCCACCGCTTGTACATCATGGGCACCTGCGCCAGCACCCCCTCGGCCTCCGCTCTGCTATAGGCGTCTATGTCCGAGTCATCCAGCTCAAGGTCATCCTTGAACAGCTTGAGTGCCTTGCGGGCCTTGTCCCCGAGGTTCTTCTGAACCGCCTTGGTCTTCATCACCTCGCCGCCTTGGGCCCCCATTTGCGCCAACGCCCCGCCTATGCTTTGACCCGCCTGAGCCCCTAGCCGCCAATCGATTGGTTGAACGATGCCCGAGCCGGAGCCGGGCTTTCCGAAGAATGTGTTTTGTCTACTCATGATATTTCCTTCAACCACCACCCATTGCCTTGCCCGTGGCCCAACCGCTGCCTAGCGATCCAAGCCCACTCATTAACCCGCCCGTTATTGCTGCCTTGTTTGCGGCTGAAGCCATGCGGGCATTCATTAAGTTCGATTGATTGCTACCCGCCAACGCTCCGGCGTATGCGCTTTCGGGATTAAATAATTGCGGCCCGCTTTGCAAAGCGAAGCCAGCCGATCCCATTTGTTGCGCAACTTGACCCGGTACGCGGGCGCTTCGCCCCGTGAGGGCCAAGAACGGATCGACCGAGCTGGTCTGCCCCAAAATTTGCGAAGCTCGCTGTATTCGTTGCTCCTCGGCCTGTCTGCCCGCTCCCATACGCGCCATCGTTTCTTCTATCATGGCGGGTTGACTGCGTTGGTACGCCGTGCCCCGAGCGGATTGCCCGGCTCTCACGCTCTCGCTGATTCCAGCCAGCTCTTCCTGCGTAAGTCCTTGCCCCGCATCCAGTCCTTCCTGAGCCTTGCGTTGCAACCCGAGCCGTAAGTTTTCGCTACCCGGATCAGCCGCTCGTTGGGCCTCCACGAATTGCGGGCCAAGTTCGCGAAGCATGTCGATCTCCCCGGTGGTTGCCTCTTTTTGTTGCCGGGAAAGGGAAGGAGCAATGTATTTTTCGTAAAGCGAAAGCAGACCCTGATCACCTACGCCTCTCTCTCCAGTCAACGCATGAGACAGCATCTCTTGTTCAGCTCGGGCATACGCTGGTCGGCCATACACTTGCGACGTTTCGCTGCGATACAAATCCGGGGCAAGTTTTAGTTGTGCCTCAAGTGTCTCCTTAGTCTCCTTGGCATAGTCGCGTGGTGGAGGAGCTTCCACGTCCCCCTTCTTGTAGCTCGGCACGCCACCACTTGACGGCTTACCCGATCCACCTACTGCCTTAAGCAGTCGCTCCTCGTTTGGGTTGACGTACGCCAACCGCTCGCCCGGAGGCGCTGCCTTGTTTAAATTATCAGCGGCTTTTCTTAAATTATTCATGACACACTTTCTTAAACATCCGTTCCCAACTTAAAGTTTTGAGCTCCGATTCTCCACCGGGCTTGATTCTACGGAACATTACGCGAGGTAATGGTTCCAAACTATTGAACATCGCCATTAAACCGCCATCCCCGGCAACCCATCGGGCATACCAGCAGTCGGGGTTCTTCGGCCACCATTGGCCGCTCGGGTCCTTGTTCGACTCAATCGGTTTCACCATCATGAAAAACTTGGAACAACTAATGACCAGTCCCCCGATCAGGTAGTTGTTCATCTCATCATAAAACTTCTTCGGGTCCTCGTAGACAGCGGCAATACGCTCAATCGGGGCTTGCCCAATCAGCTTGTCGCTTATCGCTGAAGTGATTCCACCCATTACCCCGCAGCCTCCAATGCCGTCACCTTGGCCGAGAGCTCTTGAATCGCCTTCACCAATGGTACTATCAACGCTCCGTAGGCAATGTTCTGCTTGCCGTTTGGATCAATCTTCCAGCCACGCCATTCCTTGATGCCGTGTTCATCCATCACCGCCTTCACCTCTTGGGCTATCATTCCATGATGGGTTTCTTTATCGTCTGCTGGTTTTTTATCGGGCTTCTCTTTGGTGAAACGATAATCTTTTATTTCGTCGGGCCAGTTGAAAGGGTTGATCTTTTTATAGGTCACCGTCCTGAGTGCGTTCAGGAAGTCCAAGCCGAGCTGATTGTTTTTAACGCTTTTCTTTATTCGCGCATCCGATGATACCGTGGAAATCGACGTATCTTCGCATCGCAAATCCGTTACCGAAGTGTTGCCAAGCATTACTTGGTTTGATGCCGTGGTAACCACGCCATACCCTACAGCCGTGGTGTTCTGATACGCAGCTTCACCGCCCGATGACATGGCCTGAGAGCCTAATGCCGTGTTGTTGCTGCCTAAGAGGTGGTATCCGGCATTGTCACCACAGTATACGTTGTCTGCCCCTGTTATATTAGTGTATCCAGCCTGTGACCCGACGTAGGTATTGTCATCGCCGGAGGTGGTGGCTTGTCCAGCGTTATACCCCACGCCCGTGTTGAGGTCGGCTGTGTTCTTGGTAAGAGCCGATTGCCCCACGGCCACTACGCCGTCAACAGCCGCCGCCGATGCTCCCAAGGCAAGGTCACCAACAGCGACGTTGTAAGATGAATTGGTTGTGAGTAGCTTGCCCGCCAATGCCCCCAGAAAAGTATTCATTTTTCCCGTGGTTAAAGCCCCACCCGTAGAATGCCCCACCGCTGTGTTGGAAAAGGCTTCGGTGCTTGCTCCAGTCCCCGAACAAACTCCCAAAGAGCCTGTACCAACCGCCACGTTTTGAAGTGGTGAGCCCGTGGATAACCCCATTGCCCCCTCCCCAATTGCCACGTTCATTTGCCCGGTGGTGTTTGTCTTGAAGACATCCTTGCCTACCGCCACGTTGCTATCTCCATCCACGTGAGCCATCCCGGCGTTCTGCCCGAGGAACACGTTGTCGCTCCCGGTGGTCACAGCCGTACCCGCATTATCCCCCAGGGCAACGTTGTCCGTACCGCTGGTCAGACTATCCAAGGCTGAATCACCTAGAGCCACTTCACTTAAATCACCCGATCCAATCGTGGCGTTTGTTAAGAAGTTGTTTAATTTAGTATGGCTTACGGTGTCCCCGCTCGCCCAAGTTACTCCCGGTGTGATCTTCATTACTCGAAGGTGGTTAATAGTTTATCGGATTGAATGGCTTCCAGCTTGGTCCTTCGCAGATCGGGCTGGCCTCCGTTGCAAATAAAAGTCAAGTCGATGGCATAGGCCCGCTTCTTCAGCCCGAAACGGATCAGCTTGTCCTCGGTCCCCGTTATTGCCGCGCTGTAATGAGAAGCCGCTGTTGTGTCCGGGTCCTGCGTGGTGACGTCTATGTTGTAAGTGGTGGTCACACCCGAAGCGTTCAAGGCAATGCCCGCGCTTCCGTAAAGCCATCGCTTCTCGCCTAGATCATTAAGCGTGTAGGCCCTTGTCCGGGCTTTCCAACTGACGTTCGCGGTCGTAACGCTACCGCCGTTGCCGTACTCGTCAATTCCCGTGGCGTTCTCTTCCATGACCAACAGCTTGCCGCTTTCGCAAACCACGAAGAGCCGTTGTTCATTGCCGTACACGCCCACCACGAAATCATCCACGTAATCAGGAAGCGAATCGACGCTTTCCCATGCCTTGAGCGATACGTTGTAAACCAGTATCTTCGATGCCTTGGCTTCGCCCGTCCCTTGAATAGGGACCGCCAACCAATAACGATTCGACCAAAATATTGCCGAGCTTTCTTTCTTGGCGGCGGTGAAATCTATCGTTTGAATGACGTCATCTATCGGCTGACTCAACGGATTGTCCGATATCCGCATGGCCGTGACTGGTGTTCCCACCCGGTCCTGCCCCCTGATCCCGAAGTCTATGCTGTACACTCCCGAGTCGGACAGGAAGAACACGGCCCCGCCCACCGATATTGCCGACTTGCGTGAGGCGCACCCCATTTGCCTGGATACTTCCGTGAGCGTGGTGTTCGTCAAGTTGCCGATGCTCGTCTGCAACATGATGCTGTGACGCTTGAGGACCAGCATCCCGTCATCCATCACGGGCAACATCGACACGATACCGTCCGACGTCCCCGTATTGAACTTAAAGTAATTGGTGGCCGCAAAACTGTAATCGCTGAACACGTCGCTGTACTGGACCTCGTCGCGATTGGTTGGCACGCACAATCGATTACGAGAATACACCGCGAAATCAGCCGGGGGCAATTCACTCGACTCGGTCACGGCCAGCCCGCCGGACGTGTACCCGCTGTTTCCGCTGGACCCGTCCAAGCTGAAAGTGTTGGTGGTGATTGTGGTGATGTACCAAGTGTTGTTCGCGTTGGTATTTCCTCCCACGTCCGTAATGGTTATCAAGTCACCTGTTGAGTATCCGTGATTTGTTGCCGTTATCACGATGGGTGAGGCATTTGTGGCAGCCGTTATCGTCCGGCTCTCGGGCCGTTTGAAAGTTCCCGGCGTTGCGATGTCTCCATCAAATACGAGAGGGTACTTGCCGAGTTCCACTACCGTGGACCCCGTGTCCAAATCAAATGGCAAGCGTAACCCCGCCCCCCTGAATAAGTACATGTTGTCATATGCCTGTACTAATTGGCTGCTCGCTCCGGCTGTCTCGACCACACCGCCCCTAGTTTGATAAGCGACTTCCGTTGTTTGGATGGACCCCGTGTTTGAAGCATCCACGAAATAAGCTTTCTGATCAGCCGCCATGCATACGTAATCCACGTCATCGGGATGTTGGAACCGAGTGGTTGTGAATATCTCGGCTTCGGCCAAAAGGTTACTGTTGCTTGAAACCCGCTTGATCCCTTTGCGCCCTCGGGCAATTCCAATTGACTCGCTTAACCTGCAATTCTCCGAGGCTTGCAGGAACCCCGGTTTCAACAGCGTGGGGTTGGTGTGACTATCCATGCCTAGAAACCCGTTGTCACCAGCCACGGCCATAGGCGTGTTGAGCGGCTTTGTTGTAGTGGCTGGCTCGTAGCGAGTGCTCATGACTTCCCTGCCACCTTCTCGGCAAGCCGTTGGATTTCTTTGTGAGTTTGATTTTCCAGCTTACTGATCTTGTCGTAAATTTTACGGGCATCCCCGCGCCGATCCTCGTCAGCCTTCAAAAGCGACGAGTGGTTTTCTTCCACCCGCTTACGATACTCTCGGTCCGCAACTTCGTTCCGGGCAATTTCATTGATGGACTTGGAAAGGCGCTCATTCAGACTCACATGGTCTTTTTCAAGATTCTCCAAACGGGCGTGCTCTTTGCGTAATACCCACGAAATTGCTCCGACAACTAGAGCAATGCCGATCAATATCAGTTCATGAGCGAAGTCCATCATGTCACTTTTTTAACAATAAGTTTTCCACACGGTTAATTGCCTCCTTCATTTCCTCGATGTGACCGAACAAAGTTTTGTTGGTCGCTTCACTTGACCCCTTGGCTTCCGCGAACTTGATCGCCAACTTGTTTAAATCGATTGCCGCTCGCCTAATGTCGGCGGCTTGGGTCTTCCATAACCAGCCGAGCAAGCCCATCACCCCGAAGATGATCAGCTCGGCTGTTTCAACTCCCAATGATTCCATCACTTGAGAAGCTCCAAGATTAAGAAGCCCGCAAATGCCAGGCCGATGATGACAAGCGACTTGTTTCGTTTGCTCAGTTTGTCGAACTCAGCCTTGAGCTTTTGTAATACCGCCATTTTTGTGCTTTTTGTGGATGATCCATGTGTAGGCCAAAGGTACGAAATTCCATAGGACGATGCCCACTAGGCATAGCTTGACGAAGGCGTAGACCGCATCAAGCGCCTCGTCCACGAATCCCTTTTGCTGGCCGATCCCGGCGGCTATCAAGCCCTCGACGTCACCCTTGGTGATTGCGGTGATAGTTGCCTTCGCTTCTTCCAGGTCGGCATTGCCTTTGGCCATTTCGCCAACCATTACCCCGGCGCCAGCTCCTGCTCCAGCGGTCAATGGGCCGCCAATTGAGCCAGCGGCCCCACCCACTATGCCGCCAAAGGTCGGATAGAAACTACGAACGGAGCACCCGTTAAATAAAAAAAAAGCTAGAGCAAAGGTTCTCATTCGGGTGACCATTCCGAAGTTGAAAGTTCATCTGAGATTTGACTCCAATTGTAAGCAGTTTTTCCATATAGGAATCGTGGTTTCGATCCTTCGTATTTCACTACTCCACGGGACTGATCTAAATTCCATAAAACGAATGCGCCTCCACCATTAAGGACTTGCTGGATGTTAGCTTCCGTCATTTCGGAAACTTCAGCTTTTGCTAGGATCACGTATTTTCTTTCGTTCATACGATGTCTCCATCTCCTCCGTTGTAAATATCCGCAATATCGTCCGCACTTAATTCGTCACCATAAAAGCGGACGTCATCGATTCGCCCTGCGGCGTTATTGGCATATGAAGCCGAAAATGCCGTAAGTAGTCCTATCGAATCGTTTGACGTAGTGTTTTTTACAGATGTCGCACCAGTAGCGCTATACAGAATAGGGTCTGAATCAGTCCCTTTTCTTCCGACGTACAATTTTATAACATTACTGCCATCCCATGCGGTAGCTATAAAGTACCAGTTGTTGATGGTCAGCGCGTTGGTTGATGTCGCTGAAATCCACCCACTTGGGTGTTTAACTTGTGTGAATTTAAAATAGTTATCATCCGCATCCGTTACACCACTCCAACTTAGCATTGGCCCCGGACTTGAAAGGCCAATGCTCGTATCGATTGACCATGCGGTGCTATAGTAAGTTCCCTTATTGTTACGAGTGGGGTAAAACCACCCGGTCATAGTATAAGCGGCGTTGTTGAAATTGAATTCGTCGGCAACGCGCCATGAATCTAAATAACCATCACCTTGACCAGCATCCCCGAAAAGAGCGTTTGATGTTCCTGCCCAATCCGCTCCACCATTTGCATCAAGATGTGCCGTTCCAACGCTATCGGTTGCTTCCGATCCACTACCATCATCAAATTTCCACCAATGGATAATATCTGATTCACGAGTGACTTGCGGAGCCGCTGGCGTACCACCCAATGCGGCGGCATGTGCCCCCCCCCGTCCGTACCGACTAGTGACCCAAGGTAGCTTGAACATCGACCTACTCTATGGTTAAGCCAAGGCGAAGAGTTATTCCGGCGGCGGCTGTCCAAGTGGTGGACGCGCCCCTGTTGACCGCTCCGACGTACAGCTTGCCGTTGGCCGTGCTGAATGGGATTGGAGTGAAGGGGGCCGGGACTACCATTTTATTATTAATTAAATCAACGTACGTTGCTCCCGAATCAACCCGGCCAATTAGCGTATCAGCGTCACCGTCCGATATCGATACGGCGGCGTTGTTTGTCCCAAGAGTGGGTGCGGTTTGCTTGTCGCTGAACAACACGTCCAATTGTATGCCATGATCATCCTTGTCGATGATGATAATGGAATTGATGGTCCCATTGATTGAGGACGCAGCCCCCACGTCCGAAACGACGTCTATGCTTTGAAAGTTTGACAAGACGTAATTCTGAGCGCACGCCGCCTCGGTGAGGGCAACGTCTACGTCCACCAATTTCGTTCTGAAGTTTGCTACGTTTGATGCTCCTAGTCCCATGATGTTGTCCCCTTATAATACAACTGCCCCTTCGGTCATTGCCGCCGGGTAAAGTTTGATCTGTGTGTTTTCGGTTTGATTCGATTGCCGCTCCAGCCTGTCCATCGAATCCAGTAAAAACCTATCGGCAAAATTCATCATCTGCTCTGCCGTCGAATGCTGGCCGTCTGCCATTAGCCAATCCACGTAGCACCGGTATTCGGTGAACTTGGAAAGATCGTAAGCCACCTCTTGCTTGGTCCACTTGGCCGCGTGCGTGGTGGGTGATTGCCCCGCCGAGGTGGCGTCTATGCATTTGTACCAGTCCAGCGTGCCAAAGTAAATAACGTCACCAACGGCATAGGTCGCGCCTCCGCTGTAAACGACCCCCGTGAAGATCGGTTCCTGCTTGCGGTACTTCACCACCGCCGTGGTCCCATCCCCGGCCAAGGTGGCTGCCGATGTGGCAGCACCCGTCGAACGCTTGTGCCTGATCACCGCCTTGGTCCCCTCGACCTTGAAACTATATTCGGTTACCGACTTGGTCTTTTGCGGGTCATGCTTGTATATCCTAAGCACGTCCCCCAGGTCCGAGATCGAAGTCAAATCCAGTTGCCCGTACCCGTCATAGGCTAAATCGGTCGAACCAATCGAGAAAGGCCATAGGGCCGTATGCCAGCCATCTCTGTAGTGAGAAACAAAACTACGCTCGAAGTTTGTTGCCTCGGCTGTCAGAAGCGAATCAACCCCCACCAAGCTGGTGAAGGCATCTTTGACGCTTTGATAAGTGACTGCCCTCACTTCATTCCAAATTACATTCGGGATTGTCCTTTAGAAATTCTTTCTTGTATCCGGGGTCTGACCAGCAGCCCGGCCTGTTGGCCGCATGTCTCATGTATACTTCGGCGTCTATCGTACTGGTTGGCCTAAAGTCTCCCTTATGTTCCTTGCCCTCGAATTGCTTTCGATGTTGGGCTTGCCTATCCCTGTACCCGGCATTGGATTCCAGCGAACGCTGGTCATTGGCCTGGCACATTTGCTCGGCTGTTTCCTCTTGTGATACCTTGCGGCTGCCCTTGTAGCTCTTACCGCTTCCGTAGCTAATAATATTTACAGACATATCTTTAAAGTAACACGGGGGGGGCCTCCCCCCCCCCGGTCACCTTTTAGGTTAGTTTGGAGGAACTGACCAAATTATATGACGCTGCCTAGGGCCCGTGGGTTCGCCACCGCTATGGTTAGCATGGCGTCCATCATGCCTCGGGCTCCACCACCACCGACGTCAGGGTAATCAAGCGCCTTGACCCCTTGCAGGATACGAAGCGTCACCGTGTCATCGGTTGGAATGAAGTATGCCCGGCGGCGGGTTCCAGCGTCAATCGCGGCCCCGTCACTTCTACCGAGGAAGAGATCAGGAATCACCGACACTTCGCCATAATCGGAGATATAGCTGGTCACACTCAATCTGACAGAGGCTCCATCGCCCACCGGGTAACGGCGAGAATCGGCTGTGCTGCTGGTTTGAACGAATGCGCTGATCGCGTTCATGGTGCTTGGCCCGGTGAACAAACGATAGCCTGACTTGGCTCCGCTGGCTTCGTAGATGGCTTGCAGAATAGTCTGCATGTTCGCCTCGGTCAATGCCGCCGAAGAGGTGTCCGCTCGGCTGGCCGCCGTTGCGCGGTAAGCGCGTTTACCTGCATCCGTGAAAGGATGCGCGGTTGAAGTTGCTCCCGTCCATTGGCCCAAGCCCGTGAGCTTGCTGCCCGTGGTTCCACTTTGAGCGGCCCCACTTTGAGATGAACCGATTGCCGCCTCGATGTCGCGTTTGATTTCAAGAGCGGATCGGCTCTTGGCTTGGGCGATAAGGCTTGAGCCCGGTCCGGCCACGTCGATGAGCTCGGCCTGACGCGAAACTGCGTAAGGACGAACGAACTCCTCGAAGTAGTTGCCGAGACGTTCGCGACCGCTGAACTTGTCAACGTAATCGGCTGCGAACGAAAGGTCTGCGCCGTCCTCGAACTTGCCGCCGAACTGAACTTCGGTGAGATCGTCAACGAGCCATTCGGTGTTGGTTGCCTTGGGCGCTGGTCCTTGTGGGAACAGCGTGAACATTGGAGTTTCTTGCGGCTCCACGCGGCGCATCTGATTGCTCAAATCTTCGCGTGCCCCCCTAGCTGATACTATTTCGTCAATTGTTGCATTTGCCATTGTATTTCAAAATTTTAATCGGTGAAGAATTGAGTGAGTTGTTGGGCCGAAACGTTCTCGGTCCCCAATGCTTCGAGCTTCTTACGTCCTTTCTTATCACTACGCGCTTCAGGTTGAGGGGCTGCGCTCACCTCTTCGGTGGCTGGTGGTGGCTTCGCGGCCTTTTTCCTTACGGGCTCTTTGCCCGCTTCGGCTTGCCTCGCCTTCACCACCTGCATTCCCTCGTACATCAAGCCAATCAGGTACTTCTGATTGGGAAGCTGAGATAACGACTTGTCCATCAGGTCCTTGTTCCCAAGGATGGTCCCGATCAACTGCTCGCCTTCGCTGTCCTCGCCACGCCACACCGGGAAATCGTCCCTTGCGTTCGTGTCGGCCACTTCCCGCTCCTGCAAGAAAGCTTGCCGGGCTGGAATGTGCTCCATGAGGAAGTCCTCGCTTTTACGCAGTATTCCGCGAATCTCATCGCCTTCGTATTCCGTTCCCCCGTCTTCGACGTAGTCTTTGCCGATGTGGCTTAGGGCCCACCGCTTGGCGGTGATGGCCTGTTGCCGCATCTTTTCGAGCTCCTCGACCGACTGTATTTTGTCAATCTTCGGAATCCCCGTGTTGCCACCTTCAACCGCTTTGTCTTCGGTAGGCGTGGCCTTCAGGGTTTCGATCTCCTGAGATTGATCTTCCAGCTTTTCCTCCGCTGTTTTCGCGCGGGCTGTAAGCTTGCTGATCTGTTTCAGGAGCTTCTGCGTCGATTTCGGGACCTCGGTTTCCTCAGTCGCGTCATCGCTATGTGAAAGAACGTCTTCTGTCTCGTCAGCCTCGACTACCTCTGAATCTTCGGACTCGGCTATTGGGTCCTCGGGTTCAGTAGCCTCGGTTTCGCTTGGGACATCCTCGACTTCCAGCGGCTCGGTTCCAAATAACTGAGCCAGTTGGTCACCGCTGATGTTACCTTGTTCGTCTGCTCCTGTTTCAGGGCCCGGTGCATCGGCCACTTGTGCTTCATCCATGCTGCATTTGGTTGGGGTTGCATTCCCACTACGCCACCTAGGCGCAAAGTCTTGGACGATTTTACGGGATTCTCCCTATCCGTTGCTCTCTTCAGCCTCGAATATCACCCTGACGATACGATCCGTTTGCCCTATCATTCCGCTTAGGTTCGCAAGTAATTGCGGGTTTTGTATCGTTTCGTAATTCGTAAAATCCATAAGGCTTTGATCTCTCTCGCCACCTAGGAAATTTTTAAAGACACGCCACGCATCAGGCTGTGTTTCCTTCAACAGCTTGATGGCTCTAACTAGTTCAGGGTCCATCAGGTAAGCTGCGTCGAAGTGGCGGGAACGTTCCCCGGCGGCGTGCCCAACTTACCAGTCAAGGCGTTTTGAGCCTGTTGCTGCTGATGTTGAAGCTGGCCAACGTAAGTCTCCATCCTGGCCCTGAAACTCTCATCCTCCTGCAAACGCTGCTGCGCATCCGCATTCGGTATCTCCTCCGTGCCTTGTATCCAGTTCTGTATGACTTGAAGCCTTAGCTCGGGATTCGCGTTCTCAGGGGCATTCACCACCTGGCCGCTGTGTATCTTGGCAATGTCCACCGAAGTCTCCTCGATCTCCTTGTTGCTCGCCACTTCGGCTGGCATGACCAACCGCGTGGCCAAGTTAGGATCAAGAGCCTCTATGAAAGCTCGCATGTACTCCCCAAAATTCGCCTGACCATTTCGGTCGTACTGCCCCATGATCATCCCGATCTTCTCCATCTTCGCCAGCATCACGTCGTTATCGGCGTTCTGTACGTCCCAACTAAGGTCTATGTCGTAAACCTCGGCGGTGCGGTCCATGATCAGTTGAGCTCCTTGCTCGTTGTTCGTTACCCGGAACCATGTCTCGGGATCACCGTACTGACGCTGTAACGCCCATACGTGATTCAATATTTTCTTCCATCCTCCGAGCCAATCGTTCACCAAGCCTTGACGCACTTGATTGGCTTCCACCACGTCAAGATCGCTTGTCGGTCTACCTGCCACCTTCATGGCTTGGGTCCTGATCGAGTTCTCGATTTCCGCTGACGCCGTGGAGTACTTCGGAATTTCCAAGAAGCCAACTTCATCACGCCTTCTCACGGGTATCTTCGCTCCCGGCCCGATTCGCGAGGGTTGGCGTCCTACCGTATAAACCATCGGAGGAACCGTGCTAAGGCTGGAGCGATCTCTTCGACTGTCTTGCTCGGTCTTCACCGCCAATTCAGCCGACCTCAACAGCTCGGGCAATCCACGCGAATCCAGTAATCGAGAACTAAGCTGTTCCCTGGTGATCACCACGAAAGGATATCTCACCGGGTCATACCCCATCACCTCGTGACTGGCATGGCCTTCCACCCGCTGACTAAAAATTGTTCTAGAACAAACGGGAACGTTGTCCTCGTCCGTTTCCTTGCGATACGCCACCACCACCTTCAACAGGCCATCGTAGTTCGTGACCGCTTGCTGGTCGTAGCTGTGCGTCAAATCTCCCAAGCGGCTCGTGTCGGAGCTATCCGGGTACTGGCCTCCTCCTCGATCAATCAATTCATCGGCCCACTCTTCGTCCCATCCATCCGAAAGTACTTTGTTTCTCACTTCCTCCGGCGTGTACCAATGCGTGCAATAGATACTTCTAGCCGTCTGCAAGTCCGTGACGTTGCTATCGAACGCTATGTCCCTGCCTATCTCGTAGGTCCTCAACGCCGGGCGATTCGCCGTCACCACGATGGCCGGGTATTCAGTCGAACCTTCGTTTATCAACTCCTTCGCCATCCGCTTGATCCGGGCTTCTCGCTGATCCGGGTACAACGCCGACAAGACGTTCCCCAAGGCATCGGGAAAGTTCACCACGTCCTCGATGTATTCCACCAACTCGGGGGCGTTCGCCAATATCTCTTCCAGCGTAAGCGTTCGATACACCCTCGTGACCTCGCGCTTCCAGTATATGCCCAACACCGTCAGGCCCTTTTCCAACAAATGATTCGCCGCGATACCCGCTTCGCGTTCCAATTCCTCCATCCGCGTGAACACCAGCCACCTCATGAACTGAGTGACCAACTGAGCCGACTTCACGTCACCGCTCTCAACCGGGCTCGCCACCATGTTGCTCCTACGCAAACTTGATTTCAGCATGGCCACGTCGGCGTCTATTATGCTGTTCGTCAGGAAGGGCTCCAGGTCACTCGCGTTGTCCCACGGAAAGGCGTTCTCCCCATGCTTCCTCCCGTCCGTACTCTTGCCCTGCCAATGACAGAACCGCGTGTCGCGATTTTGCTCCGCTTGATCAACCCACCAATTCAGGTTCCCCAGCACGCGCAGATAATCTGTTTTGAGATCATCGACGTCGGGCTGCTTCAGGTCGAACTTCTGTTCCTCGGCCCCGTTCATGCAGGTTTGAATTTTACGGTTTTCTCCCTAATCGTTGCCAACGCCGCTTGCTCGATCCGCATGATTACCGTGGGATCACACCCCACGTAGTCGGCTATCTCTCGCAAACTATAGTAGCGAGCCGGGCGGTCCTGCTTTGATATGCCGTCCTCTTCCCGCGCCACCATGTGCCGCAAAGCCGCGTCGATCCGCTCGCTCTTCTCGGCCTTAGACTCCGACCATTCGCCACAAATCGCCATTTATCTTCTCCACCCTCCTTATCACCGTCCCCACGGTCAGTCGTTTTCTCATGTCGGGCTTCACTATCACCCGGCTTATGCCTTCTATTCCATCAACTCGGACCAAGACCAACCGAGGATTCAACGGCAACTTCACCACGCGAGCCGCGCGTTGTCCCTCCTCCTCGGGCTCCTCCTCGGGCTTTCGCTCCTTCCATATCTTCTTTACCGTCCAGTCCGATACTCCCGTCTTCCTCGCCGTTTCACGAATCGAACGACCAGCCAAACGCTGCCTTACCACTTCTTCCTCTATCTCAGACGTCACTTTCATTAATATCCTCCAGTCTCCACGGGAGTCATCGCCTCCGCGTCATACCATTGGTAGTTCCCCACCGCTAAATACCTGATGCAATCACATGGGTCCTTAGCTGGATTTTTCATGTCACCATCCACAACCCACTCGTTCATGCTCACTATGACGTTCTGACACTCGTCCGAGATCATCAGCTTGGGCTGGTTTTCATAGCTCATCTCCTCCTTGCTGTCCCACGCCAGTAAATTGTTTATCGCCTGGACGCCCGCTTCGATGTCCAGGGCTACCGCCGGATACACGTCCAACTCCTCACCATAGGTCAAATCGTCCACGATGTTGCTCGCTCCTTCGGACTTTTGGTAACTCGCCGTGCCCAACCGGGGATCGATGATCCGTTCAACGTCGCGGCCTTTCTCCATGTTTCGTATCGCCTCGGCGTAATCCTTGATCCCGTAACCATTCGGAGATTGCGCGTCACCCGGCTTGCCCTTGTCCCCGCGAGTAAGGTCAATCCATTCGCCCATGTCGGCCCCCGGCCACTCTTCGACCACCCAATGCACCCCGTGCGCGTCGATCCCCACCAAGATCATGAACCAAGGCTTCGATCCAGCCGGGTCGATCACCATGACCCACCTCGCCGGGTTGTTCGCCGGGTCAGCCAATATCGGTATGTCGCGTGGCCGCTTGTAGTTCTTGTCCGATAGCTGCGGGAAGGACGTCTTACTCGCTTTCGTGGGCACGCCGTACGCCCGGCATAATACTACCTCACGCCTCTCACCCTCAAGCTGAGTCTTCATCGCTTCCCAACCGCCGTATGGATTGTCAGCCGTATGGAAGAACACTATGCTCGAGGTTTTTTTCACGGGCTGCATGACAACCGGGACCTCCTCGCCCCCCAGCAATTCCGCTGGCTTGCTCTCCACCGTCTTCGCCCCCGTCATCAAACTGCGTACAACCGAGTTCCACCCATCGACCGCCGTGAAGGTCACTATCCCGCGAGCGGGCAATCCATCCGCGTCCGCTCTCGTCAAACAGCGGTAGCGCAACGTCTGCAACCAACTCAGGGGAATAAGCTCGTCGGCCCAAAATCCTATGTTGTGCGTGTCACCCTCGGGACGCTCGCCGGGGGATCCGATCTCGCCACCCTCAATCGTACTCAAATCTTGGGACCAGTTTCGGAAAATACATTCGCTTTTATTCGGCAAGGAAAACTTCCCCGCCGTGAAACCATTGCGTAACGAGTACACACAGTATCCAACCTTGCCTCGACCCAAGTGCTTGTAGTTGGTTGGCAGGTATTTATAAATAAACTTTTGTTGGAACTGGATGCTATTGGCAGATGTCTCGGTCAAGCACCATATGATCGTGCCCGGATTCTCCACCAAACATTGCACCACTCGCTTCGCGGCCATCTCGCTCTTCGAGCTTCTGTTGCCTCCCATGATCAGTACCTCGCCGTGGTTCCGCAACTCGCGGTCAGCCGTTGCCCATTGGGCAAGCTCGTACCCGTAATTGTATGGATCATCGGCTTCCAACCTGATCGCTTCCTCTCGCTCCTCCCACGCCGCATGGATTATCCGGGCCGCCTCGGCCTCGCCGCGCTCGTCCAAGAGCATTCGCTGCTCGGACTCGGTCAGTATCGGCAACACCGGGTGCGGGGTCCACTTCATGCCGTTTGCTCCTCCCTCATGTGAGGATGCAACTCATTGTGGCAAATCACGCAGATCGATATCAAATCGAACAACGGTTCGTTGCATACCCTCTCATAGGTCAAATGATGCACCTGCTCCGCTGGCCTCTTGCAACACGCTTGGCACAAGTGATTGTCTCGCTCCATCACCCGCCTACGCTTCTCGGCCCATACCGGGCTCTTCAAGTATTTGTTGTAACGAGCCCACCATTCCTCACGTTCCTTCTCAACTCGGGCTTCGCACTCCCCCCAATACGCCTCGCTCTCTTGCTCCCGAGCAACACGAGCCGCCCGCTTTTTGCTCATCGCGTGCATCGCAACTCAAGCCCTACTCATAGGGTAGTTCGCTCCATTTGGCCGCCCCCGTTCCCAACTTGTACTTGTCGGTCCCGTCCTCCCAACCAATCTCCTCGTCTTCAAGACATGGGTCTTGGTCAGCCCACTCCTGGGCGGTCCCCGCCCTCGCCTTGATGCGCAAGGGGAATGGCAAATTCTTATAGTAACTCGGCTTCTCCAGCCCGGCAACGCCCCGGTCAGCCCATCTCTTTATCATGGCGCGCCACTCCTCGCCCGAATCCGAACTCGATACCACCAAAGACAAATGTCGCAATTTCATACCCAAACCAAAAAGCTCCACCAACCCTTGGCCGACGCCGTGTAGCCAGTTACGTTCAAAGTGTTCGAGCTCAACCACGCCTTCACGTACGGCGTGCCGCCGTTATGCGTGCCGCCCATCCCCGCAGCGGCCGCCGGGTCACCCGTGCCGTACATCCAGTAGGCGCTCGTTTCCGTGCCCCATCTCACGGGGATGCTGCCTCCCAACTTCACCCAATTCCATACCTGAGTGCCGCCCGCGCCTCCCGCTTGCTGATATCCATGCACGCATAATCCTATCGAGCCCGAGTCGATGCCCGATATCGTGAAAGTCTGCACGTCCGGGTATCCTCCCGTTCCATCCAACTCTATGAAATACTGACCAACCGGAACACCCGCAGCAGCAGTCCCGTTCGCCGCCGAGGTCAACCTGCCATCCGCGTCCACCGTGATATTTGAATTAGTATAGCTCCCCGCCGTTACCGCCGTGGCCGCCAGTTCACTAGCCCCCACCGCCCCAGTAGCTATCTCGTCGGCCCCTACGGCCCCAGTAGCTATCTCAGCGGTTCCCACGGCTCCCGTGGCAATCTCGGCGGCTCCCACCGCGCCAGTTGCTATCTCGGCAGCTCCCACGGCCCCCGTGGCGATCTCGTCAGCTCCCACCGCTCCGGTGGCTATCTCGTCGGAACCTACCGCACCATCAGCAATTTCGTCGGAGCCCACCGCTCCATCTTCGATCTCACTAGAACCCACAGCTCCAGCGGCTATCTCATCGGAGCCTACCGCTCCCTCCGCTATCGCATCGGACCCTATGGCTCCAGCAGCTATCTTCGATGCCGTTATCGCTCCCTCGGTAATCTCATTGGAAACTTCGGGCTCTCCCAAAATCGTTTGTATGCTCGTTTCCACTCCCACCACCCTGCCAAGGAGTTCCGCTCGCAGTTGCCGCAACGCCTCTTCAGTCGTAAGCCCGGTCGGATCGTATGCGCTCATTTTAAAATTAACTCCAGTTGCCCCACGGGTAATCGCACCTTCGGGGTCTTGGGTTCACTCACCACGTACAATTTGTCGGCTGGTCGATCCGGGGCATTGATCGGTATCTCATTGCCCACTCGCTCGCCCAAATATGAAAAACTCCCACTCGACAACGGGTTGTCCACCGCCTTGCCGTTGATGCACCAGTAGCTCTCGCCAAGCGGGCTCCAGGCGTGGTCCACCCGATACGATATCTGCGACCAGTTGCCGCGTACTACTGACCCCACTTTAATCATCACACTCAAGAAGCATGTCGGTGGCTTTCTTGAAGAATTGGGTTTTATTCAGTTTGAGCCTCTGGCATACCTGCTCTACGCGATATGCTTTTTCAGCTTCCAGCCGAAATGATAAAGTCAAGGTTTTGCCTGTGATCAATCGCCGGGACATAGGGAGATTCGTTGGCGTGGAAAGCGGTTGCTTCAGTCCTTCCACCTCGCGGGAGATGTGATTTATCCTAGAAGACATACGAGTACATTGCTCTGCAATGGCGCTTATGGCCGAAGTCAGGTGGGATAACACCGATGCGTTTTCTTCAATCATCGTACACGTACAAAGGCGTCATCTCTCCCATGCCCGCTTGCTCCACGTTGAAGTGGAAATGCTCCACCGCCACCTCGCGGCTCATCCCGTCACGATTCATGAAGACGTCCAATATCTTGCACACCAAGTACACCGCCCGGCCCTTCGTGTCATAACCAAACAACGCATCGTCCAACCCATCGGCCAACAACGCATCGGGGTTAGCTTCCTCTATTAGATCCCGTACCTTCATCACTAGCGAATATCTCAACCAAGGTCTTTGCCTTCTTGATCCCCTGATGCTTCTCGACTCTCCTCACTATCTCGGGGAATCCACGCGCCAACCTGCCACGGTTCACGCTGTCCGCATGTGAGATCAATCGCACCAACCGCGAATCGAAATCTTTGCCCACCCCTCCCAGGGCTTCGCCTATCTGCTTCCCCTCCACGGGACCATTCTAACCAATTACGACTACAGCCGCACCCAATTTACCAACATTTTTTTACGCGGTCTAATCTATCTATAGCATTTCCCTCGTATCGCGGGCGCACCCCCCCCTCCCCCCCTCGGCCCTCTACGCGGGAGTGGATACTGCACGTAACGGGGGCGATCCGGGCCGACTTGAGCCACGCTTGAGCCACGCTCGGCCCCTAATCGGCTTAGGTATCGAGGGGGGCATAAGCTTACCTAGCTTGCAAGGTGGGTTCGATTTCCGCTGGAGGCTAGGTTGGTTGCGGGGAGGAGGAGAATCCCGTAAAATGCTGGAAAGATTCTTTTCGTTACACCGATGCCCAAACCACGCTCCAAGAACTACAGCTCACGAGGCGAGAAGGTGAAGCGATCGCCCGGCCTGAGCGTGAGCATGCCGGATAGTTTGAAGGCTGACCTGATCCTCCTTGCGGGTAACCGGGGGGAAAGCGTGAGCCGGGTGGTGAGGGACCTGATCGAGCGTGAGCTTTCAGGCTCCTTGATCACCTCGTGGATCGGGCATGACACGAAGATCGACTTGCTGGCCAAGGCCGAAGACTTCGGAACCACGCCGGGCGTGCTTGCCAAGTGTTTGATCCGGGGCGGGCTTCGAGGCATGAGAGGAAAACCCAATGCCCACTAAAAGACCACGAGGGACTGGGATCATCCCGGAGGGCATGCAGAGCTTGTTGAGCGAGAAGGATGCTCAGGCCACCTGCCCGGCTGTCTACAATGGCCTGAAGATGAAAGCGAAGGACCCGGTGAAGTATTCGCAGATCGTTCAAGACTTGTCGATGGGTTTGGGCTTTAGCAAAATAGCAAAGGCCAGGAGGGTTGGGCTCGGTACGATTGCAATGGTCCGGGCCCGTGAAAAGGATTTGATCGAGGACGGCAAGGTGGTGGTGAAGAGCCTGACCAGCGTGGCCACGATAGCCGCCTTGGAATCGATCATCACGAAGATCGAAGAGGACACGATTCCACCGGGTGTGTTGCCTATCTTGTTTGGCATACTTCGAGACAAGGAAGTCAGGGATCAGGGGGAGCCCACTCAGAAGGTTGAGATCACTCATCGGGTGAGCGTTGACGAGGTCCGTGCCAAGCTGGCCAAGATGAAGCGGGTGGACCCGGTCGAAGAGGTCGAAGAGGCCCACGGGTCCAGCGTTGGCGATGCGGGCAAGCCCTAGCGTCAGCGTTTAGGGCGCGGGCTCGCCAACTAGGGGGGTTTCCAAAGGGGGGAACAGCCCTTAATCAAATCAGGTTTTCCGTTATTCAATTGGCAATACCTATATACCTTATTTATAAGGTTAAGTTGCCAATCGATTATTCCTGACAGAACACTTGATTAAACCTGACAGAAAATAAACTTGACGCTATTTAAGATTTCTGCATTATGGGGTTCAGATTATGACCACGACAACAACAGCCCAACCGGAGGAACAGACCATGAA
>Ga0098052_1000577_pt1 | contig 23251 bp, 41 predicted proteins | sample 15_taG_FD_81591 | JGI IMG/M metagenome (GOLD analysis project Ga0098052, IMG submission 81591) | Marine viral communities from the Subarctic Pacific Ocean - 15_ETSP_OMZ_AT15312 metaG | ecosystem: Environmental > Aquatic > Marine > Oceanic | place: Pacific Ocean | collected 2015-01-18
GGCACAGGGATTGACGTTGACTCGCTGCACTTTGAGTATGGCAGACGCTTTGGGCCGAATCGCTGCGTCCTCGGCTGTGGCATCGTCATCGACGGACACACGGCAATCTTTGAGCCGATGCCCATCAAGAAGAGGAAGTCGCGATGAAAAGCGAGATACGCAACGTCAAGCTCGATGGCAAGGCATGGCGAATCCAATTCATCACCAAGAAGAATTGCCCGAGCGACAGGTGGGGAGACTGCAACAATAAGACGCAAACTATGCGAGTGAGGGTAGATCTCAGCGATCAAAACACACTCGACACCTTCTTGCACGAAATGCTGCACGCTGCGTCCTATCAGTTATTCAGCGAGGACTGGGTATCAGAAACCGCGACCGAAATGGCAAGGTCGCTTATTCGGTCAGGGAGGATCAAGGTTGTGCGAGATTAACGCGGGTACTTGCGGCTCAGCCTGTGACCTCGCCTCTTGCCATCGAGATACTTAGCGAGTCGTCGCTGTTGGTATGTCTTAGGGTAGAGGCACATTTGCCCTCCGAAGTCCTTCGCCGGTCGGTGGTCGCTAACCCGTATCTTGATCGTCCTTTTTCCCTTGGTCGCGTACACATACCGACTGAGACTCCGGTTGGACCGGCTGTGGGTAACAGACCAGTCCCGTTCGTTCAAAGTACTGACAACTGACCGAACAACGCGAGCAATCGCTTTCGCTTCCGACATTCCATTTGATCTCGTCGTAGTTATTGTCGTACCGTTCCCGGTTGACCGGGCGAGGAGAATCGCCTTTTCCCGCCATCACTTATCCTCCTGATGTTGCGGCTGTCCCTTGAGAAGCTCCAAGTACTCCCACCAGGTTATCAGTATCACTGTGTCTCCTCGGTCTGGTCGGAACGCCACGGCATCGACGTTTTCGTTCGGCAGAAGATAACTAGCGATAGACTTCCGCCTCTTGGCTTGTATACGTTTCCCATCAACCAGCAAGTCAACTTCTTCATGGAATCCCAGTGACCTGCCGTCTGATGCGTATGCTCGCTTGCTTTCAAGCCCCGAGTCTTTAGCACTGTTGACCAGTTCTCTTTCATAGCTGTTGCCTTTAATTTTCGACGGGTGTGTCATTGGACTAACTCCTTTGCGAGTACCATTGCCTCTTCCGCACGCTCAAGAAAATCATCGTGGTCAACTGAATCCTTGACCTGATCGAGAGCGTACAGAAACTTCTGTGATGCTGACTCTTGCTTTATCTTCCTCAACAAAGCTGTAACCACTTTTCCCTGAGTGACATCAAGCCCCCAGTTGACGAGCTGCTTTCGCATGAGCCGAATACTCTCCGGGTCTTGCGTGCGAATCGCCTCAACAGAATCACCGATGATTCCTGATTCAAAGTCGTCGCCGCACAGTGCATCAAGTATGGTTTCGCGATCCCCATTCTGAGCCAGTGCCATCCCAAGACAAATGCACTCCAAGCGAGCCATCCTTGCCTTCCGAATCATCTCCGGTTTCATCTGCTTCCCCTTGGTCCTACGGTCCACGGTAATTTTCTGTCTAGCAAACGCATCAGCTTTTCACGCCCTGAAGACGCAAGCCGTTCCCTCTCCAAAGGAAGCACACCAAAATCACTGATAGGTATGTGTACTACTGGTTCGTTGTCTTGCCAGTCGCCACGATCAATCCTGCCGCCCCATTCGATGTCGTACTCGATTGCTTTAGACGGGATGCGATGCACTCCGTCCTTGTCATTCCACCGGACAAACAGGTATGCACCATCCTCGCACCAGCTATACGACACTAGCTGCTTGTACTTCCGCAGCGAAAGTATCAAGGTTGGGTATTTGTCCATCTGGACGTGCCGTCTCTTAAATTCGCAGAAGGCTGTGATGGCTTTTCCCGTCGCCATCGCACACTCAATCTCGTAGCCGATTGGAAGCTTGGAGACGGTGTATTGCTGCCACTCGTCCTGCTCTCTTAGGTCGCGAAAGAACTCAACCTCATCAATCGCAGTGTGGAGCGATTCGTACATCGGCCTCATTTGTCACCCCGCAATGGCTTGACTTGCAAATTGACGACGACTCTGACTTCGTGTGGGAACTCCTTGTCGGAGCCAGCATCGCGGGTATGCACGATGAATCTGCGACCCAATGCACGCCGCTCTTTGCCAAGGTGATATACCCACGTTGCACATGCTTCGGCTGCTCTTGCGTGAGTCACGCTGCCGAATGATCTCCAAGGAGTGTCCGACTCGCACAAGACTCTCGCCTGACGGTTTAATCTCTCTGCCATTTTGTTTCCTTACTATCTCTTTAATTCAAACAACTAAAGCATTTGATTGTTTGTGAAGTGCGCAACGGTTCCCGTGCGCTGGCTTTAGGTAGCCTGCGACGACAGCCGTTGCAGCAAGCACTTGATCGCTCGCTCGTACGCAACGGGGCAGTTCCGTGACTTCTGCCCGGCGGGATCAATTGGTGGGCCTCCCTTGTCAATACAGCCCGTATGAACGCCCCGAAGGGCTATTCTTCAAACACAGCAGGTACCGCACTAGAACGGTGCGTCACCAAGATCCTCGCTTGGTTCGGGCTTGACTTGCTCTTCCTTCGGTTGGAATGCCAGCGACATAAAGGTTTCACCCGTCCTGCTCTTCTTGAGCCACGCGGAGATCCAAAGCTCCTTGCCCTCGATCTGGCACGACCCCTTGTATTCGGGGTGCGTGTCCTTTTCCTTGCGATTGTTCTTGAACAATGCTCCCGACTTCTCGTTGTCGTATTCCATCTTGCTGAGTCTCTCTCTCAAATAAAAACTTGTGTCGCAGTTTGTACGAGTCGCGACAGTCACTCATGAATTGTTTGTCGTTTGTGTGTTGCATCTTGTTGACCTTGTGGACACGCAATACGTCGCCAAGGAACTTCAGGACGTGCATTGAATGCGCCAGTCGAATTGCATCAAGAATTACACCCTTGTTGACTTCGCTCATATCTTCCTTCCTTTGTAGTAGTCCTTGACGCTTCGCTTCTGGTCGCTTGTCCGCGAGGGGAAGTGAACGTCACCAGTGTCAAATTGCTTCAGCCCTTTCAGCGATGCCTTCTTTTTCGCAATCGCATATGCCTGTTGAACTGTTCCCTGACCTTTCTGGCTGTGCTTGAATTGGTAGAGGGTGTTGCGGAGGATTCGCTCAAACGATTCGGCTCGTTTCTTTTTTGCCTTGATTGTCACTTCGACCAAGCTGCCGTCTCTCTCTCGCACCATGCGGACCCCGGTCCTCAATGGCTCTTTGCATGAGAGGCACACCGATCCAGTCATGCTCTCACGACCGCACTTGATGCAGCTAGACACTTCCGCTGGCGGCTTGCGTCTCTTCTTGTATTCTTGGTGCATCGAGTTGTTCGTCGCACCCAATGCCCAAAGCCTGTCCTCGTTCGGCATACCGTGACGATCAAAGCTTCCTGAATGATCTTGAATAATCACATGGTCGTAGTGAGGCCAATAACGCAAAACCCTGCCGACCGATTGCAAGTAAGTCGATAAGCCGGTCATGGTGCTGCAAATAATTGCGTGAAATAACCATGGCATGTTGACGCTTTCGCGAAGGATGAATCTGTTGTGGACGATCTTGAAAGTGCCGTCCTTCGATCCCTCGATCACGTCTTGCCTTGCTTCGGGCGAAGCTTTGTAGATGTCCACGCCCCGAAAGTCTTTGCGGCAAATCACCACGCTGTTGCTGTCGATTGATGCCGTGCGTACACCCTTGGCTGCAAACTTGTTGACGTAGCCGCGTGCGGCTTGCACGTCTGGTGCAAACAGGACCGCTGGTAAAGCGTCAGGATTAAGCTCTCTCCACTTGTCGTACACACGACCGTGGATCTCCTCGTAGTTGTTAATCTGTGCGTCAATCCGCGATGACAACTCACCGCTCGATTGCACCTTCAATACGCTGGTGTCGTTGTCGTGTACTGCCCTCGGAACGTCTGGAACAAAGACGCGAGCAGGAAGATGAGCCTTGCACTCAAGCAATTCGGCAAAGGTTGGACCGGGAAGGATTTTGTTGTACGCGCCTGCCAAGTTCACGGGCGTTGCGGTGTATCCAATGATTGCCTTGCATCCGGCACGCTCATGCAGATCGAACATGAACCTTGCCGATCTACTCACTTGCTGATGTGCTTCATCAACAATCACGATGTCTGCATTTGGGATCGCCCCGCTCGCCCGGACCACGGTCTGCAATTGGCAGACCTGCACCGGAGCAGTGATGTCACGCTTGCCGCGATATGCCGCAGCTACAGTGCCGTACTGGATACCAGCATCATCGAGCATGTCCATAAGCTGCTGCGTGTTTTGAATGCGGCAAGAATAGATTGCCACCTTCAAGCCGCGAGAGACAGCACCCGCAATGATCCGACAGATCATACGGGTCTTGCCTGCACCGCACGGCGCGACCACACACCAACGACTGCACCGCTCACTCCACATCTGCTGACATAGCTTGTGGATGCGATCCTGATGATCCCAGTACGTCACCTTCACTTGACTGCCTCCAACTCGTCTTCGCATTGCTGTAGAGAGGAATCGAAACCCCCAATGCCGAGGATGCCGAGATGACGCACCAATGCGTACAGTCCTTCCAGTGCCAGTCGTTTTGACTTGGCAAGCTGTTCCGCACTGGGTCTATCAACCATTGGTTGACGCTTCGGCTCGGACGGTTGCTTGGGTGTCACTCCCAGCACTTTCGCTTTCGCTCGACTCAATACAGCGGCAGTCACTTTGCTGCCTTTTTTTGCGGCGATCTCTGCTGCCTCGTCAATCACTGCTTCCAGTTCGCAATCCTCAACGTCCTTCAGGACGCGAAGCTGCCGCTCATTTGAAATTGGAATTGCCGCAGTTTCGTCACCGCAAGCAGAAGCAATTCGATGACGAGTCTCAGCGGCACCAATCTGCAATGACACCCACTGAGGTGTGTAGTTCCACTCCTTGCGGCAATACTCGTCAAAGCTGGAATAGCCCTTCACTGAATAAAGTTTCTGGTCGCGAATCAACTGCAACGACTGAGCCATTGCCATCGCGCCGTCTTTGATTCGATCCTCTGCACTTGCCAGTGCCGTAGTTAAAGCGGTAGTCACTTCGATCTCCTTACTTGATTCGTATTCCGTTCACAGTCCTACCGGCAAAACGCACGTTTGCATCGACGTACAAATGAACGTTCTTGCCAGCCCAGTCCTTCACGTTGGTGCCAAACTTAGCGACCAACGTCTTGCGGTTGATGCTGTTCAGCACCAGTTGCTTTTTCTTGCCGACTAGCACCAAAGTGAAAACAACGTCTTCTACCCGGCCCTTGTCAAACTCGACTTTCTTGTGACGCAAACATTTCTCAATCGTCACCGATACGTCACCAAGCCCCATCAAATCCTCGCTCGCCAGCCACGGGCTGTCTTTCATCTCGCTGGTGCGTCCCTCAAACACTTCACCCTTCGGTTCCTTCTTCTTCATCGAAGCCCTCCAATTCATCGTCGGTGTCAGGCACATCCCACGGATCTACCGCAAGGAAGTTGGCCTCAGTAGTCCACGGGTCTTCCCAGTCGTTCTTCTCGCGTCGTCTCGCCAGTTCAGCCAAACGTCGCTGGTGTGATTCGCTCGCACGCTCCCGAGAGATGGGGTCGTACTCGTAATGAGCAAGGCGATAAGGCCAGACCGATTCGATTGCCCAAAAGACAAAGCGAACCGGCAAGGCAGTAATGTGAGCCAGCCCGCTCGAATAATGAGCGTCCTGCTGGTAGTACGAGAAGTTCCTCGCGACACGCGACCACTGCTGAGGTGCAACACGCTCCGTGATCTTCAGGTCGTAGCACAAAACTTCAGTGCCGGTGTTGTACGCGAAGTCAGGACACGCTCGACAATCAATGCCGGTCGCATTGTCAGTCCAGTAAATCGGCTGCTCAAAAGCCGTTCCCTCTCGCTCAAGCAAACGACCGAGTGGATGCTGGTGGGCAGCATTGCAAATCTCCATGATTCGCTTGAAGTCTTCGTCCTTAACGACGACCCGGCCCTCCGACTGCATCGCCTCCCGAAACTCTTTCGCTGGCTTGGGATTGATTGCACCATTGCTTTTGAGACAGTGCGGCGGGTAATGACACAGCAACTCGTCAACCGGCACCTGCTCAAGGAGGATCTGGTGGACGCATTGCCCTACCATCACCTGTGATTTTTGCGACAGGTTTGGTGGTCGTCGATCCATCGCAACGTAGTAGTGGTAGTACTTCCGCACGTCATCCAGATGCTTGAGCATCGTGTTGGACTGTCTCGCAAAGTCTAAGTGGTAGTTGTCGTCGATTGGCATTTCTGTCTTCCTATGGTGTTACCGTCTGAGTCCAGTCTTGAGATGGCGATTGATCGTGGGGCATCGCAAAAGACTTTTGTCCTCCTGCTTTGCCCAATCCGCTCGAAGAAAATCTTCACCGGGCCGTTGGGAGTGTCTAACTGAATCCCTTCGCCTCTATCTCTCGTTAATACAAGCATGTCGAACTTCCTCCGTTTTGATTTCACGCACTTTAGAACCGTTGCTGCCAAGCCATTGCTCGGCGTAATCTGAGATCGGCTTCGCTTTTCGGATAGCCGCACACGCACGCTCGATGTCCTTGGGGCAGGGAACGTAGTCCACGGACCTGTTCCAAGCAGAGAGCTTGGAATTGCAGGCAAGTTCCGCGCGGTCGTAACACAGTCCGTCGCTGCCGAGGATGAGGTACTCGCAGATGAGTGCCCCGTCAGTGCAGCACGTCACGAATGTGAAAACAGACTTGGGGCTGACACCAATCTTCAGAAAGAATGCAGACTGGGAGTAGTCAGTCGCCAGATGCTTGAGGGACTTGGTGGCTGACCAGCGGACGCTGCGAAGACCCTTCGCGTTAAACAACTGCCCCGACAGCCTGTCGAAGCAAACAGTTGATTCCGCTTCGTTGGTCAATCTCCACGATATTCCTCGCAGGGACTTGTCACGCACGAACGTCGTTCGCTTCTCAGTCATGTGCCGCCTCCATTCAAGAGAATCCGATCTCTGAGGCAACTCACCCGATCACTCACCTAATCGCCTATCCAAGCGATTGGGAACTGAACAATCGACGGTGTTGGCGATTGCAAAACGCAATGTTTTGACAACCTCGCGCACTTTTTTAACAGCTAGCTCTCACTGTGAATGAGTTGCGCTAGCCATAGTCAAGCAAAATTTGCTCCAACCACCCGATGCCTCACCCCTGAACTATTGCCAGTTGCCGACGACGGGTCAACAGGAAAAGTGGACATAAAGGTGCAGAAAAGAAAAAAAGCCGCCCAATGCTTGCAAAGCCCTTTGCTCGAATGAGAAACGAACTCGACAGCATCAGCGGTGCTGAGCTAGAATCAATGAGCCTTCCTGATAAGAAAAAGTTGGTACTTCTTCTTAAAACATCCGGCCTCTCTCAATTAGTCCGCAGCAAGGACGATTCGCTAGGTAATTCGGCTGCGTACAAAGCAGATGCAGTTCGTTCGGCATTGCTGTGAGTGTAGTACGTCATCGTTGTAGTGATGGACGCATGACGCATGAGGATGCGGAGAGTGTCAGGCATCACAAGAGGGGCGTACCTAGCCCCAAAGGACCGGCGGAAATCATGGGCACTTGCGTATTTAATACGTTTTGCTTTCTTAGACACGACCACGTTAGCTTGCGTACCCGCAAGACTGATTCGTTTGCTGATGGTCGCGACCGAGGGGCTGTCTCCCTTGCACAGTGTCCAGCGAAAGACACACCCTCGCCTTTTCTTTCTGGGGATATCACGGAGCAATTGAACAAAGTCAGGAGTCATCGGGATGATTCGATCCTGTCCCGCCTTCTCCGACTCGCCCGAAATGCAAATCATCGGACGCGCGGCATCCAAATCAACAATCCAATGCTTGCCCGGCTCTTCCGACCAGTAAAAGTCCAACGTCTCGCCCAGTCGGAACCCGCTACGCCACAATGCCTCAAGGTTCCATGCCCATCTTTCTGCATACTCCGATCCGACTATCGACGGAAGCTGCATCGCAATGCGTTCAGCCTCCTCTCTCGCAAGTGGTCTGCCTCTCGACGGGTTAGCAATGCGACCAATCGGGGGCGGGTCTGGCCTGTGTTCAATCAATCGGACCCGCTTTGCCCAAGTCAGGGCACTCAGCAAGTGAGCGCGGTACGCCTGAATCGTGGCGGGAGACTTTCCTTCCTCACGAAGACGCAACGCAAACTTGACAAACATCTCTTCGTCAAGGTCTTCGATGAAAATTACGCCGGGGCAAAGGTCAGACAAGCGACCGCGAGCCGTTTCAAAGGCATCCATCGTGCGTGGCTTACCATACGCGAGCTTTTCCGCGCGGTATCGACGACAGAAGTCACTCCAACCATGGATCTCTCGCTCACGCTCCTGCACCTCCTCAGACAATTGCCCGTCAATGACGAGCAGCATCTCAAGGGCGGCAACCTCCGCAGCACGACGATTCGACTTCTTCGTCGCACGCTCGCCAATCTTTCCGTCAAACCTTGTGAATCGAAGGTAAAACGCTCCAACTCCCTTACGCCTTATCAGCTTCCATGCCGAGATGTTCTTGAGCATTCTGCTGCTTCTACTGCGAGTCGGAATTGCAATCCCGAAATCAGCTTCTTCCCGCCCAGACTAACAACCGGGCAACCGATTCGGTGCAACAACCGTTCGACAGATCGAGTCTGCCGATACCCCAGAGCATCGGCAATCGCCGCCAGTGTGTACGTTTTGCTGTCTTCGACTATTCCCATGCCTGCTCCTCGCAAGAAACAGCAGATGGAAATCAAGATACACGGCAGCTTGCTCATCATCCGTCCTTTGCGGTTGTTGAGTGAGTGATCGGGGTGGGGACTCGCATTCCTCGCCCCGGTCAGCCGCTTTCACATTATCGGCTGACGACTGCGTAGGCTAGTGAACAGACTGACACCATCGGTCAGCAATCGTTCAATCTCCATAATGTGTACCATAAGGTATCAGATACACCTAAATCTATACCCCAAGGGTTTAGTTTTCCGCATTCGCCATGTCGTGACCCCGCGACATATTGGTGAGGGTACGAAAAACCTCCCCTGCCGCCGAAGCAACAGGAGAGGCTCTGTTTCTCGTTCTCCTACAAGGATAACGATAGCCCACAGTCTATTTCATCAACCATTGGTTGACGACCTCAGAGGCTCTCTAACGCCCTGCGACGTGTACGCCGGTACACTGTCATCTTGTTCACTAAGATCGCAGAGGAGCTAAGCTGGGCCGCTTCAGCCTTTTGGCACAGGGGCGATCCAAAAACTAGGAGAGGTATATACATAATGTGTGCGTGCGCGTTGGGGACCGACCACCCCCCTTCCACCTCCCGACACGCGGGCATTATGCACGATCATCGGCAGCTAGCCTCTGTTCAAAGGCTATCCCAGCCCCAAAAACGCCCCTCGCATTATGCATATGCCCGTGATCGCGATGTCGGTGAAACCGACTGTGAAAGCCGATTCGCTGTTTCGACTCGGCAAACTTCACTTTCACGAGGCATCTACGATGAAAATGACTTCAGCCCTTCAGTTCCCACACTTCCTACGACAAAGTGGCGTTGAAGTGACTCGGTATCCCCGACACATCCTGTCCATGGATTCAGCACTATTGGAACCCGTGGAATCGCCACTCAGCAAACATCGCTGCGACTACTGCGGTTCGACCCTTCGGGGTGACCAGCTCACCGACCCTTGTCCATCCTGCGGTGCTTCCCACGATGGAGGCGAAGCAATCGACACTGCATCGGTTCAGTACGATCAACCCTCTCGTCCAAACCGCACTGAAGCAATTGGCGTGGTTTGGGAGTGGCTCGAAACGGTGCTTCGATCCCAATCCAACGGATTGCGAGGGTCGTCAACTCGAAACGACAAGCTGGAAGCTTGGTTGTCGGATTGTGCTTTGGAAGTTTGCGAAGCAATCGACGATGATTTGATGGATTGCTACGAAGCTGGGGAGTTGACTGGTGCATGGGAATCACGTCTTGGATTGCTCGCTTTCCGACGAAGAGTCAACGGATGGGATACCGGGGAGGTTTTGAGCCGTTCCGGCGACGTTCCGAAGGCTATCATCGACCAACGGTTGCAAACCGAGGAATTTTGGGACAAGGTTCCACAGCACGGCACCGACGAAGATGACGACGAACGGTGCGAAGACAGTGCGGTGTTCGCTGCGTGTCTTGCAGAATGGTCATTGGCCGATGACGACAGCTTGTTGCGAAGCATTGTTGCGATTTGCGAAACTCCTGACTTCTCGGGAAGGGAACAAGCGAAGTCTGCGAAGATGTCGAAATCGCAGCATTACAACAACCTTGCGAAGCTTCGTACTCGGTTGACACTCGGTGGTCTGCTGGAATTGGCGATTCAAGGCTAATCGACGAAGTTGATCTAAAGGCCGCGTGGGATTGATCCCATGCGGCCTTTTTTTTTGCTTCGCGCGCACCGAACGCACCTACCTACACCCACCGAACACGACAAAAAACCCGGTTTGGACGGCAAATCCGTTCACCATTGAACCGACTGTCGAATGTCAACACGACACGACACGACGTTCACCCGTTGAACGTGTGTCGGATACACACACCGAACACGGCGATTCACCGTTTGTGGACCGCCAACCCGTTCAACAGTGAGCCGATTGACAACCCGTCACGGTCACACACAACCCGTTTCAATAGGAAACACGCAGCTATGTCGAAACTCACCACTGCCGTCAGCTTTGATGGAAGCACCACTCCTGCCGGAAACACCCGTCCCGCCGCGTTGATCGTCAAGGTCGATCATGGAAACGTCAAGATCGGCTTCAACGCAAACACCGACTACAAAACGAAAGTCAAGTGGTTCAAGATCGAGGACATTGAGGTACTCATGGGTGCCCTGATGGATCATCAGCCCGAATTGATGGAGAAAATTCAACTGGCGAAGGAAGCGGTGGCTGCTGGGTTGGTGATCGAGGCCAATGGTGACATCGTTGATCCGAAGCCGGAAGCACCGAAGCCTGCACCGAAGCCTGCACCGAAGGTTGCACCGAAGCGATTCTCGCTTTCCTCGGTGGAAACCAAGACCGAAGCGGTTGCCGAAGCACCAGCCCCAATCGTTCCACCAGCACCACCGAAAGCTACGCTTTCCATTGGGTCCACTGCCACCACTGCTGCTGAGCAGCGACACTCGAAGTTGGCCGCGTTCCGACAGCAGATGGGACGCTAGTCCGTAGGACTCTCGGTTGTTCATCAATGCCCAATCACTTCGGTGGTTGGGTTTTTTTTGGTTAAGTGTGAACGGTTTTGGACAGCCAACCCGTTCACCATTGAACACTTCACACACTTCCAATTGGTGCCGCATGAAAACCATCAAAGCATTGGTCTACGACGTTCTGTATTTCTTCGACAACGTAGCGAAGCTGATTGACAAGCCGGGCCTATAGAACCCGGATTGGACAGCCAACCCGTTCAACAGTGAACCCCAATCAACCCGGACGATAGCAGCCACATCAATGTGCAAGTCATTGAATCGTCCCTTCGGTTATCCATTGTGGACAGCCGATCCGTTCAACATTGAACCGAGTTTGTTTCCGTTACACGTTTTGTATGGGTGTTTGTTATGGATTTGCGTTTTATCGACCGCGTTTTGGGATTGTTCGGCATCGTCACCATCAATCGCATGGAAAACCGGATCATGGAATTGCGGCGCATTGATGCGGTCAACACCATGGAATTTCTGGACGAATTGGATGACCGATTCCGCGAATTGGACAGCCAATCCGTTCAACATTGAACACCGACCAACCCGGACGATGGTAGCCACACCAATGTGCAAGTCATTGGATCGTCCCTTCGGCAACCGTTTTGGACAGCCGATCCGTTCATCACTGAACACTTCACTTCACTTGGGAAACGCCAATGATTTTCTACTTTTCGTTTGGGCTAGGCAAAATCGAATCGACGTTGTGCTGGGATTTTACTGACTTCCACAACGTTCAATATTTCCTCGATCAAGTCTGGCGAGATGTTCTCCATGCTGGGAAGAAACTGACTTGCTTTGACGATGCCGCATGTCTTGCCAACGAAGCGCAAGGCAAAGCCGAAGCTTGGATCGACGAACAATTGCTGGATCTTTTCTCCTGCTTTGAGGGCATGGAAGTCTAACACCAACCCGGATTGGACAGCCGATCCGTTCAACATTGAACCGAGTCATCAACACTCAAAGGAAACGCCAATGGCAACAAAAGTTAAATCAGGAATGGGTGGAAGTCGCTGCGGCAAAGGTCGTCGTGAGAAAACCGGGTTCCTGAAACAGCAGTCCAAGAAACGCCGCCGAAAACAAAGCAAGAAAGCGTGTTTGGACAGCTAATCCGTTCAACAGTGAACCAACTACCCTCAACCAAGGAGTCACCATGCCTCTAACTCTGCCAATCGACGTTCCATCCGAATACAAGTTTGAATTTCGGTGGACTGATCGTGCTGGCGAACACTCGGAAGTCTTTGACCAACGAAGCTACGATCAAGAGATGGATTTTGTCCGAGATGTTTGGGCAGAACTGTTCTGCCAAATCGACGAGTACGAATCTACGGAGCTTGCAATCATGATCGCTGATCGTGCCCGCTCTGCTGCTGATGAATGGCTGAACAAATAGCCACAACTGGACGGTGGTAGCCACACCAAGGCGCAAGTCCTTGGACCGTCCCTTTCTTGTCCGTTCTGGACAGCCAATCCGTTCAATAGTGAACCGAGTTTGTTTCCGCGTTTTGGAGTTACCAATATGATCGCATACAAAACTCTCACCGTTCCTCAATTGCTGGGCATACAACCCTGCACCAAGGGTGACTTGTTTCGTCCTCTGTTAGAGGACTCACGGGTTTTCGATACGGCTTTGCCGCAATCTTGGCTGGACGACTTCACATGGTGGTGCAGCGCAAATTGTCCAGAGGTGACCTATCACCTCATTCGTTCGACTGTCGTCTGGATCTATCCCAGCGGTGAACCGTTGACCCGGTGCGAAGAGGTTTTCCAAGCATACGTTCGCTGGCAAACCGAATTGGACAGCCAATCCGTTCAACATTGAACACCGACCACCAACCACCAACCACCAACCACCAACGAAAGGTAAGCCAATGGACAATCCAAAGATAAAGCGAATGTACGAGACAACGGTCGAAGCAATGGACGCTCTTGCCGATGTCATCTTGGAGTGCATCGAAGATGCCGGTAAGCCAAGCGAAGAGGGTGGCAGCGGAATGGATAACCATTACCGTAGAAAACTCCTTCAAGCTTTCGTCGCACTGGAACACGTCAAGCGGGGGCTGTAGGCAATGCTAGATACCATCAGCAAATTGCCAACTTGGTACTGGGTGTTTCTGGTCTTTGCACTGAGTACCTTCGGCCTCACCGTTCTCTGTCTAATCGCTCCTTCAACGGACGAGAGATGACTGGACTGGACAGCCGATCCGTTCAACAGTGGACCGGCTTCACTCACTCACCAATTGGACGCTCTGGTGAGCATCGGACAAGTTCGATTCCTGTCCGTCCTCTTTACTTCTTTTTACTGACCTCTCTTGTCAGTAACGTGCTGTCCAATGTTGTGGACAGCCAACCCGTTCAACAGTGAGCCGACAACGCTCACTCACTTCTGTTTCTGTTTCTCTTTCTCTATGAGGCTTGTTAGTTATGACTGTTAATCAAACCAATTGGGCTTGCTGGATCGTTGCACAAACAAAGCACGGTTTAGTAAAAGTGACCGGGCTACCCGGCACTGGCAAAACTGCCATCGCCAATGTCGCTGCTCCACTCTTGGGAATGGACGGCACACAAACCATGCTGCTTGGTCAGATGATGCCAGAGGACATCATTGGTCCTCCATTGCAGTCAACTGTGACTTTCGGTGGAGTGACTCGGGATTGTGTCAAGTACGTTCAGTCAGAGCAGATGCTCAAGCTGAAACACGGCAACTACCTGACACTGATTGACGAATGCAACCATGCAACCAGAGCAACCCAAGCTGCTGCTCAAGAGGAGATCTTCAACAGCCAACCAGCAGGGATGATGATCGCCATTGATAACCCCCACGAAATTGCGACTGATGGGTATGAGTTCTCTGCCCCAGTCGTCAACCGAATGTGCGTTCTTGAGTGGGAGACATCGCTGTCTAACTGGCAGGAAGGGATGGAAACGAATGAGTTCCCAGACTCCAATATCCCTGTCCTTCCATCGGACTGGGAAGGACTGATTCCGAAGTGGAAGTATTTGGTTGCTCAATTCTCTCGGGAGGGTGGTCCTGAGTTCTTCGTCGATGGTGGCGTTGTCCCGAAGAAACGAGAGGATCAGTGCAAGCCATGGCCGTCGCTTCGGTCTTGGACAAACAGTGCTGTCAACCTTGCTGCTGCTGAATCTGTCGGTGCCTCCGAAGATACCTGCCGCAAAATCCTTGAAGGCTTTGTTGGTATCAATGCTGCTACCATCTTCTTGCACTGGCAGAAATCGGTAGGTTTGCCAACAGCATCCGACTTCTATCACCGTCCCGCTGAGACTTGCCACAAGCTGCCACGACGATTCGACACTGCCGTCTCTTGCATCAAGGGTGTTGTCTACTACACCAAGCAGCAGATCGACGAAGCGAGTTCACCCTACGAATCAGGCAGGGCTTGGGAGAGAGGCTTGAACTTTGCCGAGCTTGCTTTCCGCCACAATCGTGAGGTTGTGTCGGCATCGGTTAGCAGTTTCCTGAAACTCAAGCCCAGTTCCCACACACCAGATAACAGATCCGCTGATCTCTGGGACACGATCAGCGACATCAGGCAGGCGGCAATGAGTGGCTAGACGACTCCCGTTGCCGAGCTAGTTTATCGGCACCCACTCAGTTAGACGTATCAATTGCTGGTGCTGTGAAGTGTGCCAAGCGTTGATGCTGAGTGGGTGCTAGTAAGGTACCTCACCAATTGTGGACAGCCGACCCGTTCAACAGTGGACCGAGTTTTGTTTCTCTCACCCGGAGTATTGTTATGGATGCCATCAACAAAGTTGCATGTGCAAAAAACAAGTGTATCAAGGATTACCCTTGGCTGTTTGAAGCTTTCTTCAAGCTAGACCCTCGTCCAAAGCAAGGCTGCAACACCATCGCAACTGACTCTCAACTACGGTTGTACTACGATCCTGAGTTGATCGAGTCGCTGACCATGGACGAGATCGCCTACCAGATCAAGAAGGCTACCCTAGCCCCACTCTTGCTGCATGGTGAGCGAGGACGCACTGTCACTGGCAGCACTGCTGGGATGGCAGCATGGTGTACTGCAAGCGATGTCGTCATCAACGATGTGCTGAGCTACGACGGCCAGCAGATCCCCGATGATGCCAAGACCAGTGCTAACACCAATGACAGCACCGGATGCTTGGTGCCAAGCAACGCTTCCATCGAGCAGATGTTCCGACTGCTGTACGAAAGCACCGAGGAGGAGGAGGAGGAGGAAGGTGAAGGTGAAGGTGAAGGTGAAGGTCAAGGTCAAGGCGAAGGTCAAGGTCAAGGTCAAGGCGAAGGCGAAGGCGAAGGCGAAGGTCAAGGTCAAGGTCAAGGTCAAGGTCAAGGTCAAGGCGAAGGCAGTGGCAAGCATGGACAGCCCCAGCCTTGGGAAGACCCTTACGAAGCACCGAAGTTGGGAGAGGATTCTGACGGTGTGTCCGAGGAGGAGTTGGAGAAACTTCGTGAAGGGCTTACCGAGAGACGGGGTGGGGACTCGATGTCTCGATCCGGCTGCTCTGGTCTTGAATCCTTGGAGAGAGACACAGCCCCATCCAAGGTTAGCCCCCAAGACTTGCTTCGGATGGCGATATGTACTGACCTGCTCAGTCCACAGCATGGCTTCGATTGCCCAACCTACAAGCGTCCTTCTCGTAGACCGAGCTTGTCCCGGTTTATCCGGCCCTCTTATCAGTCACCGTCTCCAAAGGTATGCGTCGTCGTCGATGTCAGCTCTAGCATGGGTACGGAGGACATCAAGCTTGCATTCGGGATGATCGACACTGTGTTTGCAGGAATGCGTGTTCAAGAGATTCGGGTTGTTGGTGCAAACACTTCGGTAAACACCGACCAATTCGTTAGGAAGCTCAGCGAAGTCAAGCTCAAGCTGGGTGGCGGGACATCAATGGACCTCGCCGTGAATCACATCATGGAAGCTCCGCGAAAGCAGCTTCCCGATCTCTGCATTCTCGTAACTGATGGCGGAACTGATTGGCCCCGTCCAACCCCAGTGCCTTTCATTGCTTGCTGCACCCGGCCAGAAAAGCAAAATCCTCTATGGTCCGATGTCCCAAGCTGGATGAAGCTCGTCTACATGGTTGATTAGCCAATGTTGTGGACAGCCGATCCGTTCAACAGTGAGCCGACAACGCTCACTCACTTCTGTTTCTGTTTCTCTCTCTGTTTCTCTCTCCTTTCAAGGATCAATGTTATGTCCGCTGTTATCACTGAAGCTGGTTTCGAGGTCTGGTTCACTATCGGTCGCCAAGTTGACCCAACCATGCTCATCGAATCTCTGGCTGCTATCACTGGGGAAAAGCGTTATGTTCCCGAGAAGCGATCAAAGTTGGACTCGCTTCAGTCAACCCTGTCTGACCACTGCAAAGCACACTCTCGCGGTGTTGAGCAGTATTTTGTCCGATGCCTGTCCCGGCAGTCAGGACGTGAAGTCTATCGAGAAGTCAAGGGCTTAGAGGAAAACGAAGTCACCCCGATGTTCACTGCGAAAGCTGATGACCATCTAGTCACACTTGCTGGGCCGTTTCAGTGGGATGCCACGGCAATCCAGACTGGGTACGACCAGTACCGCAAGAGTCTTGGGCCAAAGCAAGTCAACGGCATCTTAGAACGAGAGCTTGCAAGACTTTCGGCAACTAGAATCGAAGGCAAGCGGGCTTGGTTTCTGCCACCAGAGAGTATCAACCAATGGTTGATGATCGTCGATGCTGTCAAGGGAGCAACGCTAACTTTCGACACTTGCTTTTATGAGCAAGAGTACAAGCTGACCGGCTCTGCATTGGAAGCGGTGCAAAAGTCAGTGACTTCAGAGATCGAGGGCACTGTTGATTCCATCCTCGCTGAGATGTCCGAAGGTCAGTTCACTGATCGGGTTGCCTGCAATCGCCTTGAAACACTGAGTTCCACTCACGACAAGATGGTCCGGTACGAACAACTGTTTCAGTCTGGGCTGGATAGCTGCCGCCACAAGATGGACAGCGTGCTTCAAGCATTGTCGTTTGGGTCTGCTGTCGAAGAGACAACCTCGCAAATGGATGACTTGTTCGATGTTGCAAGCTGAAATCGAATGGTGCAAGTCCAGAGAAAGGATTGAATGCGACAGGGTTACATACCTAGTTCGCACTGACCGAACTCAGCGGTTTCGCATAGTCGAATGCCGCTCGAAGGTCGGCAATCCCACTGTGTTTCTAGCCGAAGCATTCAATGGGGACGAGCCTGCTGTTCTGGTAGCCCGTCGATACACTTTTGGTAAGGCGAAGAAAGCATTGAAGCAGTGGGTGATTGATCGCTGTTGATCGTTAGGGTGAGCAAGCAGAATGTAACAGCTCATGATCTCCTCTTGAGCAGCAGCTAGACCGAATGACAGTCCGGTAAACTCCCTAGCTGCCATCATCTGTGGTGCAGATCGTCGTTCGATTCGATGACACCCTATTGACCGCCCTTGTCATGGTCGGTCGGTATAAAACAACTTCCTGTTCTTAGAGGTGAATGTTATGTCTGGTATTGAAATTGATTACAGCGAACTGGTGCAACACTTGGACCTCGAAGCACTCGTTGAGTGCATTGACCACGCTCACCTCGCTGAAAAATTTGATAGCGATAAACTCGTTGGGAAATTTGATCTCTCTGACCTCGCTGAGGAGATTGATCTCTCTGAACTCGCTAAGGAGATTGATCTCTGTGACCTCGCTTCGGAGTTTGATGTCTCTGACATCGCTTCGGAGATTGATAGTTATGACGTTGCTTCGAGCTTCGCCGAACACGCTTGCTATGAAACCATTGCTTCCAACATCGACGAATGCCAACTTGCTATGCATGTGTGTTGCAGTGCTGTCGCTGAGGAGATTGATCTCTCTGAACTCGCTAAGGAGATTGATCTCTCTGACCTCGCTTCGGAGGTCGCTGCCGAAGACCTTATCAAGCATGTGGCTGACCCATGGTCACTGATGGTCACTCCAAGGTAGTGGACAGCCGATCCGTTCAATACTGGGCCGACCTCGGTTGGCCTTTCTGTTTCTCTTTCTTAATGACAAGGACAATGTAATGAGTAACGAAGACCAAAGCCTAAAAGATTTAATGATTGATGCCTTCGGCCTCGCTGATGCTATGCAAGAGAATCTCGACGAAAAGGAGATGCTGCATTGCATGATCGCAATTTGCTTGGTTCTGAAGGCTGGTTGTCACGGGAGCATGAAACTGCTGGCAGTGGAAGCACTCAAGTCCAACGACCTTGAAGCGTCTGTCCATGCTGGCACAAGCATCATGGCACTTGAGGAAGCGGCACAACGCTTCATGGTCTTGAACCTCAAGCTCAGGTACGGCGATGACTACATCAAGCAAGTGAACGACTTCCGCGACAAGGGAAGCATCACCGACGACGAGATTGAGCAAGGCAAGAGCCAACTCAATGACCTATGCAAACACCTTTTTGGTTAGGGAATCGACATGGAAACCAAAGGTATTGTTTACCACATCAACCATGACGGGGTTGAGTACAAGGCTATCAGGACTGGTAGCCTTTTTTATTGCAATGGTGCAGCGGGCACACTCAAGGAAATCAAGACGATGATCCAAGAGGGTGATGTCCCAAGGGAAGTGGACAGCCAACCCGTTCAGTCAGTGGACAGCCAACCCGTTCAGTCAGTGACACCCGCCGACATCGACGTTGGCTTATGGAGTTGCATCCACCCGTGTGCCCTGCTCGTACTAACGGTAGGCGACCGGGCACTCGACGATGACATGCGTAAGGAGTTCATCACGACACTGGACAATTACGGGTGGTTGACGGAGAAGGGTAGCCCTGACTACCGACGAGCAATGCACGAATACAAAACTAACGCACTAGGAGGGAATGGAAACGATGTTTGAACTTCAGTTCAAGAGAGACAAGTCTGAGTCGATCTGGGTAACAGTTCGTCTCTATGACGCAGCCGAACTAATCAAGGCAATCACCCGTGGCAAGAGCCGCTGGGTTCTGGAATCTATCCGCGAACAGCAAGGAGAAGGACAATGAAGTGTTGCTTTTGTTCAAAAGAGATCGAGAAGAAACACACACCATCCGGTGAGATGTACTGGGACCGGGGTAACAATCCACTTCCAGTAAGGGGTGGGGAGGATCGCTGCTGCGACTCCTGCAACTTATCAGTCGTCGTGCCAGCAAGGGTTAGCCAACTACTGTTCAACCAATCTTTAGCAAAGGAAAAGTAATGCCACTTACAAGACCCGCGACGATTGCCAAACAACATGGCATCACCAGACAGAGCGTCATTAACTGGACAACCAAAGGCAGGGGACATGGCAGCAAGCGTGAGGTGCTGGCAAGCCAAGCCATTGACGGTGTTGTCTTCATCGACAGCGATGACGTTGACAGTTTCTTGCAGCGTACTGCCAGCGTGGACAGGTCAGTCGAGCCACTGCTCAATGACTTGTTTGACTTCTTGCACAGGATGGAGAACCACCCCTTCTCAAATGACGAACGCATTGCCCTTATGAACCGACTCGCCTTGCAAAATACAGGAGAATGACGATGAGCAAAGAAAACCCAAGGGACCACGGATATGGTCCGTCCCCTAATCCAAAGATCCCGCCAGAGATCAAGTCTGGTCCGCTTGAACATGAGTGCCCCAACTGTGACGGCAAGACGCTGTTTCAAGTGGAAGTGCTGGTAGACAACAACGAACTCATGGCGGGGATGCTTGGCGGCACCGAAGGCGTTGGGGTTTACATTGGCTGTGCAGCCTGCCCCTATGCCTCACCGATGATGACGAGGGCTAAGTGATGACGTTTGATGATATTTGCGAAGCGGCTGGAGTTGACAGTTCCAACTGCAACAGTGACATGAGGGCTGTTATTACTTACATGATACAAGAACGTCCTACTCTGGATCATATTCCACAGGAAATTAAGGACGAGGTTCATCGCTGGAATGGTAGCTTGAATTTGTTTGAAGTGTACGACTCAATCAAACCAAGGAGCAGCCGTGAGATCAGTCAGTTGATTCGGTACGCTGTCAAGTATTACACCGGAGACATGGAGCGAGGCTTCAAAGAGTTGGCGTTCCACTTCGCTGTTAATCTTGATGAGGAGGGCTAAGTGATGACTAAAGATAAAGCAGAGGTCATCTACTCGTACAGTTCAGAGCAAGCAGTGGAAGATGGTGTGTTGGTTCAACCGGACCCCAAAGCACCGGGCATTCTAATCGCTAGGTCCATTCATGTTGTCTGTAGCACTGTGACAGACGGCAGGAGATACATGGACAAGGTGGCTCCCCTTCTTCTTGATGCTTGTATGGCAGTAAGGAAACCTATCGAGTCTGGCTCCGACGAATGGCCTGTCGTGCTTGAGCATACTGTAGCCGGGACTGTCTGGATCATGCCAAACGATCTCGGTGGAATCACACTCATGAAACCGGAGGATTATTAAGATGAGCGAATGGATTACAGATCGACTACCCAATGAGTTCGATCTTGACGTAGACGGCGATGTCCTGACTCCATGCGGAGACAAGCGAAAAATCGACTGGAGGCAAGCGTACGGTATCAAACTGGGTGACCCATGGTTGCCTGCACCGCCAATCTACGTCAAGCCAAAAACTAGGGAGGATCTTGTTCAAGACCTACTCGATGCGATCGACAAATGGAAAGAGACTTGCTTGGACGTTGATGCCGCTTCGGTGCGATTAGCAAGGGAGAAATTGCTATGAGCGAATGGATTACTGACCGACGACCGACTGCCGACGACGCCGACGAAATGGGCTATGTTCTTGCCTGCACGATGGGGGCCGCAGTAGAGACGGCACACTGGTGTGATGTCATGAATCGGCCTTGGATGCCACTGCCAGCACCGCCAGCCTGCGTTCCGCCTAGGACAAGGGAAAAACTCGTTCAAGACCTGCTCGATGCGATTGACGCTTACGAGGAAGCTGAAGATTACGAGACTTGGAAGTGTGTTATGCAGGCAAGGGAGGAATTGAAATGAGTCATCCCAAATACGAGCGGCTGATTGCCGACCTGCGTGAACACGCAAACTCAAACGACATTGACCACAGCATCTGCGACGACTGCGATGACGCTGCTGATGCCATTCAGCGGATGCAAAAACTGCTCGATGCGATTGACGGCAACGAGCCGCACATGAAATGGAAAATGAAAGTGTTGCGAGCAAGGGAGGAGTTGAGATGAAGGTAGCAGGATACGGTCGCATGTCTACGGACAAGCAACAAATGTCACCGGCTGTTCAAGAGCAGGCAGTGCGTGACTGGTTCGACTATCAATCTCGGGCCGGGAAGTGGCCCGAAGGTGCTGAGTTCATTGGTATGTTTACTGACAAAGCTGTGTCCAGCAGGGTGGACCTTCTTGATCGTGCCAACGGACAGCACCTCGTAACTGTGCTTGATCGCGGGGACTTAATCGTTGCGGCGAAATACAATCGAGCGTTCCGTTCTGCTGCTGATGCGGAGCGCACGCTTGCCAGACTCGACGAAGCAGGGATCAAGTTCGCATTCTTGGACCTGAACATCGACACTAGCACTGCGAACGGGAAGCTTATGGCAGGTATCCTTGCCGTCGTGTCGAAGCACGAACGTGACCTACGCAGCGAGACGACAAAAGACGCCTTGGCTTATCGGAGGAGGACTGGTCATGCAACCTGCCTTCCCCCATGGGGATGGAGGATCAAGAATAAGCGAAAGAAGAACGAGAAGCGACGGGTAGCAATGGCTAAACTGGTCCCTGACATAGACGAGCGCACCTTTGCCTCTGCCTCAAGGGTCTTGCTTCGAGAAGGCAAGAGCAGGCTAGAGGCTCATCGCATACTCAAGCACTTTCGCAAGCTTCGGAAGATGACCTGTGCTTATTCTGAGCAGAGCATAGTCGATGCTGCCGCTGCCGCATCACTTAATTTTCCAAAGCAAAGCGTTAGGTTCGTAAGCAAAACTCTCGGCATCAATGTTGGGACGTTAAACTTTACGAGAAGGGACGATCACGAACAGGTTCGGGCAAGGCTGCAAGAACTTTTACGGCAGGACGGATTCCATGAAGAACTCACCGAATAGAAGGATTAAACACATGCACGTTTCGGAACTATTTGCAGCCGCCCAAGAAGGCAACGAAGCAGCACTGACTGAGTTGATTGACAGGCAGCAAGATGGGAAAGCATTGAGGTACTACCCGAATGGAAGGCAAGGGCCAGAAGACGAAGGGATTGTTCCCGTTCAGATTGAATCGCGGGAGGGACTGCTGGTCATAAGGTCGGGCCGACCCAGCCGAGAGGTAATCATAAATAAGGAAACAGTTGAAGTCTGGGTCAAGGGGATACCGGACTGCCTGTTTCATGCAGCCAACGAACAAAAGAAAGGTGGAGTACGCCCAGAAGACTTGCTCGAAGTGATGACTGAACAGTCAATGGCTGATTTCTCAGCGACCATCGCTTGCACTGAGGGCGACGACCAAACCCTCACTTGCGAGTTCCTGCCGCCCGGTGAATCCAAGTGGATCGTCCCGCCAGCAGCGGCATCAAAACTTGTGCGTCGTCTCCTTGAACTCTGCGAAGAAAAGGAGTGGCGGTTTTCAGTCGAAGGTCCGCAGTCACAACTGATCCTCAAACTGCTGAAGATCGGCTCTGACGATTAGCTTGCTATCCCGCTAGTCTTCGAGTGCGTTGACAACAACACGGCAAGCTGCGGTGTCAGCCTTCAGGAACAAGGAGGTTGAGTTAAGCCTGAAAGGACCGGCAGTTTCCCCTGCCTTGAGCTTGCCGCCATACACACCAGTGCTGAAACCCCACTCAACAAAGTTCGTTTCGTCAAGGTTCTGGATCGTACACCAACCCGGAGTCGTCAACTCGCCAAAGGCAATCGACTCTTGGGTGGTGCCGATCTCGACCATGCCGGGAGTTGGCCCACCAACTGCGTTCTGTGTGTAGTTCTTTGTGCCGTAGTTCTGAGAGAACGACAAGTTCCCGTTGTCTACTGCCA
>Ga0098052_1000581_pt1 | contig 23126 bp, 22 predicted proteins | sample 15_taG_FD_81591 | JGI IMG/M metagenome (GOLD analysis project Ga0098052, IMG submission 81591) | Marine viral communities from the Subarctic Pacific Ocean - 15_ETSP_OMZ_AT15312 metaG | ecosystem: Environmental > Aquatic > Marine > Oceanic | place: Pacific Ocean | collected 2015-01-18
ACGTTTCTAAAGATTCAAGCCGTTAACAGGTGAAAGTTAGAAACCGTCGCCGTAGGTAGCACGCACACACACACACACACACGCACACACACACACGAGCGCATACGCGTGACGCGTGACGCGTGACATGGCGCACCACAATACCCACAATACCCACAATACCCACAATACCCGTAAACGTTGTACTGCTAGCCTATTGTCCATAGAGGCCTCTCACAGGCCGCTCAGGACGTTTGACCCCTTATCCGTGTCTAGACATAGGGTGGCCTATATTCGGAGATGTCGAGGATCGTGCATATGTAGGTGCGCCTGGAAAGAGCTCGCAGTTCCTGCGGAGCGAGGGGGGGTGGGGGGAAGGGGGTGCCCGACCGTAGGGAGGAGGACCCCTTTTCTCCCCCGACAATTTTTGCTATCCCCCAAAACTACCAGCAAACCATCCGGACCCGATGGGTCACAGGGTGGGTCACACTATTGGGTCGGCTACCTATACAACGGTTTGACCCGACTTGACCCGATGACCCGACCATTTCGGAAAACTCTTAAAACTAATCTTTACTCTGTAGGAAATATATAGTAAATACCCCTTTTTGGTTATGTTACTAAATGATTGGGTCATTGGGTCATAATATAGAATATAGTAGTTAGTAAGGAGTTTTTTTTCGACCTGACCCGATTTGACCCGATAGGTTTTAGTTGGGTCATTTGGGTCAACTATACACATATATTTTTTTAGAAAAAGAGCGTTGCTGGCAAATTATTATTTGCCTTAACCCATAGATGAGTTAATTAGATTACTGCAAAGGAGTTATGAAATGGCACACGATAGTACTCATAAAATCCCCCAGCTTGAACGGGCTGCGGCAATCCTATTGGCTCAAGCGAAGATTATGAAGGGGGAATTACCGGAGTATGACAAGCGAGAAGTACGGGATCACAAGTTCACCCTGGTTCTCTCAGAGGCAGAACTGAGCAGACTTGAAGTCATAGCAGGGGCTACTGGGCAGTCTATGGCATCTGTTTTGAGAAAAGGCATGGACAAGGTCATACCCTCTGAATTAGAACAGTCTGTGGTTGAGCACGCGAATCTAGGAGGGTTCTTCGATGAGTAATAGGTATGCACACCTGCCTGCAGTTGAAGATCTCACCTCTCAGGAATGGGTCTACAGAGACAGAACCTACACCACAGCGGAGGAGGCAAACGCTGAATACCTCACTACCGGACTCTTCGAGAAGACCGGAACCATTAAGAAGCGGGACTGTAAAGCAGTAGGAACCCTTCTCCTGGACTTCGACCTCAAAGACTGGCTCGTACACAAGTCCGATAAGTCGGAAGCCACCGTTAAGGAGATGCTGAGAAACTCCAGCGACAAAGCCTTAATGGACAAGCTGACAGAGTTCTGGGGATTCATTCAAGAGAACTTACCCATTGCCCCGACCACTGTTGTCTGCTCAGGCTACGGCTTTCACTGCTACTTCTGGCTCGACTACGAAGTAGACTCCTTCCCCGAAGTTTCAACAGTGCAGGATACAAACCGCAATCTCGTTGAATATATAAACGCTGCAGTAGACTTCGACCTCTGTGACACCGCTGTTGTTAACCCCGGAGAGCGCGTCACTCGGGCACCAGGCTCCTTCAACACCAAAGGCGGCAGCAAGAGACTCGTTAAGTTGGTTGCGGAGAAAGACTTTAAGTACAAGATGGATGCCTTCAAAGCCTTCCGGATAAAGAAGGATGACCTATCGAACGGGGCCACCAAGGTAAAAGCCGCGACCTATGAGCAGGTTACCGTTGACTTTGACGAAGTCGGAGACATTAAGTTCAAGGGAGGAAAGCTCAAAGACCTCGGAGAAGTTTCCGCTGCGCTCATAGAAGCAGTGAAAGAGGGACGCAGGGACCCTGGTGAGCATCTCCGGTGTGCCTGCCCCTTCCACTCGGGCAAGAGTGACGACTCCGCTTTCCTCCGACTGGGGCGTGACAACCAGCCTATGCTGAGTTGCTCGGGCTGCAAGATGACTTGGAGAGATAGCAGGTTCTCCAACGGAATGAGAATTGACGCAGCAGTGGCTGAACTACTCGACCGGACTGATAAAGGTAAGGTTAAGCCCTCCGCCAAGAACGTCACTATCGTTCTACGGCACGATAAACTCCTACGGGACAAGATCTACTTCAACGAAATGGACCACAACCCTTGGTTACTGGAAGATTGCTCGTCCCTATTTGCCCCCACAGGAGGCAGGCCAGAGGGTAGACCTTGGCAAGATGATGACGAATGCCTCCTTCGGGCATACATCCGAGACACCTATAATGTAGAAATCGGTTTGACAAAGGTCTTTGAAGGTTGCAAGGAGGTCGCCCTGCGGAATCCTCGCCACCCCCTACGAGATTCTCTAGTTGCAGCACGCAAGCACTGGATAGACTCAGGAAGGCCTACTGTACTAGACACTTGGTTCCGAAATGTATTCCCAGAAGTAGTTGACAATGACCTCCATAGGGCTTATGCACGGCGTTTTTTGCTCGGAATGGTATCTAGAATCTTCAAGCCAGGCACTAAGTTTGATAATATTCTGATCCTAGTAGGCGAACAGGGCGCAAGAAAGTCCACCTTCGTCCGAGAACTGGCAGGAGACTCCTACGCTGGAGAATCTCACCTCGACTTCCAGAACAATCGCAGTTGTGTGGAGCAGATATCAGGGTCTTGGCTCTACGAAGTCGCAGAATTTGACCGCTATGGGCCTAAAGAGCAGGCACTATTGAAGGGATTCCTCAGTGTTCAAGAGGATAAAGTGCGTAGAGCCTACGGTAGGCACGCAACTATCGCCCCTAGGACTACCTGTTTCGTCGGTACGTCAAACAAACAAGACATTTTGGTAGATGAAACGGGATCTCGCCGCTACTGGGTCATCGAAGTAGGCGAAAAAGTGAACATCGAGTGGCTCCGTGCCCATAGGGATGAACTTTTAGGCGAGGCTACGGACTGTTATATGCGCAGAAAGGGCGAAAACTACTTCCTGCACCTCACTCCAGAGCTTGAAGCGCAGAGGAATCAGCACAATGAGGACCAATTCAAGGCTACTCACGAACTTGCGCCTACGATTGCACAGGCATTTAGCGTTAAGTCTATGATTATGCACCGGTTAGACCCCTCAAAGTTCACTGCATCGGAGGTTGCTGACGCTATGGGCATCTCTATCCGAGATCAGAAGTTAAGAAAGTACGCTATTCCGAATGCTTTGCGCGAATTAGGCTGCACTAAGAGCAAAAACAAGGTCAAACACAAGGGGATTCGCGTCAGAGTGTGGACTTATCAAGCCGCAGCGGACGCATACACCCCCCAAGAGGGCGAGGGCTTCACGCTCGAGGGCGTAATCAGTGCTTGACAACAAACTATATGGGAGACCTAGGCCCCACGCCCCCGTATATCTGGAGTACTGCAACCTCTACCCCTTCAAAGGGTCCCGGTTAGACGAACTTTGTGAGTTTATGGGGCGTTGGAAGGGCAAACCTTCGGGATTTTTGTACGGACATATGCGTTCTAAGGCCTTTTTCATGGTAACTCCGCCCTACTGGCCCCATTTTGCCAAGGATACACTGGCCAGGCTGGGCAATATCGGCTTCGGGCCCTATGATGTAGCGTGTGCGGCCCTCTTATCCCCCCCTCCTAGCAGTGAAAACAAGAAATCCTACTGGATGTGCAGGACTGTGCAGCTGGTTAAGGCCTATTGCTTGGGACTTCCGGTAGCTTGGCCTAAGAAAAGGCAACCACTTTGCCAAGAAGAGGACGTTGAGTACGCATATCAACGCGATTTCATCCTAGGATTGGAGTTGTTGAGCAAATATCTGCCGTTTTTGAGCCACGTCTGGGGCGTAAACTACCGTTTGGTGCCCTCTATCATCGGATATCAGGACAGATACCTAGAACGGTACGAATTAAAGCAGCGTCTTAGCGACGAACCCCTCTGGATTACCCTAAAAGAGTTGAAAGAGCTCCCTGTAATCCCAAAAAAGTACATAGAGTCCCCCCAGAGTTTGAGATATCTAGGCGCAACCCCCCGAGCCACCCTTAATAAATTCACTGAAGCAGCAAAACCCTACAAGGAGTTGATACATGGCACTTAAGAAGCAGAAGAAGAGCGCAGTCGCGGTTTCTACAGACCCAAATGAAGAGTATATCACTTGGCTTACCTTAGTTCCCGCTAAGGAAAGGAACCGTATGTCGGAAATGATAAAGAATCACCCGCTAGATTCGTTTGGTGACCTATCAGAACTGACCAAAAAGATCACTGCAGAGGTTCTAGCAGGCACGTTAAGCCCTTCTGTGGCCAAGACTATACTAGACTTCGTCCAAACGCTATTCACTTGCATAGGGGCCGCCTCAGCGGAAACCTCAAGGACAGGCGGCGGCTCTGCGGAGTTGTCTGCGCTAGAAACTTTAGCAGAAAGTTCTCAGCAAATACAGGACACTGTCATAGACTTTGCTACAGTAGACGTAACCCCATCAATTTTTAACAAGAACTAGGAGGTAGAGTGGCTAAAAAGAAGGAAGAGGCGGTAGTCCAGACCATCGATTGGACGAAAGCCTCCCCTCAAATCGTAGATCTTATGAAGGACCCTGCTATATCCCTGCCTCGGTACGGCTATGTCGTAGACCAGAAGACGAATGGTACGATTCGGTATGATCCTTACCGGATTACGCACAATATGCAGGCTACCATCATCAAGTTCTTCTCGGACTCCCCGCAAACGCAGCATAATCAGGACGTTTGGCTTAATGTTCTGAAGTATCGGCAGGGAGGCGCGTCTACTACCGCAGTGTTCGCGGCATTCCCCGAAACTGCGTGGTCACCCGGCTCAGACCTTGTTGTTATCGCGGATAATAAGGAGCGTGCGAAGTACTTGCAGCACAGGCTCCACCAACTCTACACATTCTGGCCAGATGAGGTAAAGCCTGCGAAGGTTCCCCAGTCTGAACGCAACCAGATGACCTTCGACTCGCGTGTTGGCGGAAAAATTCGCGTGCTTTCAGCGGAACAAGGCGCAGTTGGTATCGGTCAGTCACCGTCTGCTATGGTCGCGTCTGAGATTCCCTTCTGGCCCAACGCTGATGAGGCTCTTGGACTCATTACCCCATCAATGATTAATAGGGACAGAGGTAAGATGCTATGGGAGTCCACTCCCGCACCGGCTAACGCACCCTCGGTAGATGCTTGGAGAAATCTCTACGAAGACGGCAAGAGGGGGGACGGTCGCTGGCGTTCAGTCTTCTTCCCCTACTGGGATGGGAAGTTATGCGCTAGGGCCTGGCGGTCTGACTGGAGTCTCACCAATGAAGAGGCTCGTATGATGGAGCGGTACGGCGATCAAGGGCTGCAGCTATGCAACCTTGCATTCCGACGCTATATCATGGACACTGTCCCCGAGTTCAGGCGCGTCCCAGAACTGTTCAACGTATACTACCCATCGGACGATGTCACCTGCTGGATGGCTTCGGACAATGCCGTGCTCGGGCAGCATCTGCTCGAACGGCACGCAAAGGCTAAGTTATTGGAGTGGAAAGGGCCCTACATGGAGTACGAGCAGCCCGAAGCAGCGGCTCAGTACGTCATCGGGGTTGATCCCGCCGGTCATGCAGCGCGAGATCACGCATCGTTTCAAGTGCTAAAGGTCTATGAGGGCGAATGGACTCAGGTCGCTTGTTATGCTGCACATACAGACCCTCTAGCGTTTACTAATAAGTTGCACGCAGTAGGGCTTAAGTATAACAAGGCCAGACTAGCCATCGAGTCCAACGGTGTTGGGCAAGGTACTATCACACTGCTCAGACAACTGGGCTACCCCGAGATTATCTATGAGAAACCCTTTAGGCCTGGAATTACATCTACTCTCCAGAGCAAAGACAAGATGCTCGCAGGGCTTCAAGACGCGCTGCTCGATACCCTTGAGCTTCGGGACCTTGATACTCTCAGCCAACTTCAGACTTACGGCCATGACAAAAAAATCGAAGAAGCGTCCAGCGCGGTGCAACTAAGAGGCAAGGTAGGGAAGGGCCGACGTGAGCGTCATCACTGGGATAAGGTATCAGCGTTGATGCTAGGTATCGAAGGTGCCAGGGAGTGGATGCCCCGCAGGTTCAAGCCTAAGCCTCCCGAGGAAGAAAAGCAAGTTTTAAATTTCTCTGAATATAGTTATAATCAAATTCAAGAATTTAAAAAGCAACAAGGGGACACTGAGATAAAGGATAAGAGGGCAGGCCACACCAAAACTCGCTATAGGAAGCAAAGGAGATAATCGATGGCTCTTACGGACACCCAGATCAACGAATTGATTCACGCACACCGCAAACGGGCGGAATCAGAGAACACTACTTTTGATAAGTATCGGGCGTTCTACCGCTCAGAGTACTGGTCCTCTCAGGGGGTAGAAGCTCAAAATGTTTTAGGCGGAGTAAATGAGCGGGAGGGTACTCCTGTCACTGAGGTGAACTATGCCTATGCCTACGTCGATACAATGGTTGCTTCCGTCGTCCCTCCCAACCCCGCAGTTACAATTCTACCAAAGAAAGAGGCACTGCGCAATCAGGCAAAGCGAAGAGAGATGCTTGTCAATGACCTATTTGACAGAACTGAGATCGTTGAACAACTCTGGGAAGCAGCAACTCTCGCAGGTGTCTGTGGTCGTTCCTTCTTCAAAGCCTTCTGGTCAGAGCGTCACAACCGTCCAGAATTTTCAGTCGTAGACCCTAAGTTTGTTTGGTTCGACCGCGAGGCTAAGAAGTGGGATGATGTTCGTTATGTCGCTCAAGTTACGGTTAAGACTAAGGAAGAGTTCGAGTCTATCGTAAAGGAGCAACTAGAGGCGTGCGCTGGAAAACTTCAAGACCTTCAAATGAAAGAGGGAGAGATTGAAAAAGACATGGCAGAAGACCTGATGGAAGAGATGCCACAGGTTGATGCTGTCTCTGTAGATATTCAGACCAGCGAAGAGGGCAAGATTCTGGATAAGATTCGGAAGCTAGAAGATATCCTAGAGCGCACGGATTACAACGCTTACCCTAAGTGGCTATCGGATAAGGCTCAGACTGGAAACTATATGTCTGACACAGCACGGGAAGTATTTAAGTGGGTAGTTGTATATGAGTTCTACGACTTCGTAGGGGACGGAAGGTTCCACATGATTGTAGACGGGCAGTCTACTCCTTTCTACTCAGAAGAACTCCCTTACCGGCACCTTAAGAATCCTTTCCGCTTGCTCACCTTCAACTCAAACTTAGAAGATGTTGCGGGACTGAGCGATGTTAAACTCATCGCCCCCATGCTAGAAGAATTGAACGAGGTTGAAAGCCTGCGCCTTTGGTTCATGAAATCTTCTATCCCTGTCATGACTCTGAACAAAGGACTCTGTGATAACTCCGCTGATGTCAAGTCTGCTTTCGAGACTTTGAATGTTGGTGACCTACTTGAAGTCGAGGGCCGACAGAGTGCGCCTATTGAGCACATCATCGGCATGATGCAGACCCCTTCCCTATCCCCTGACTTTGCAAACGTAACTAACAGATTGGAGGCTTCTATTGAGCAGACTCTTGGTTTATCTAAGTATTCTCGTGGTGGTGTTGGTAATACGGATGTTGCAACGGAAGTAGCGTTAGCAGACGCTGCGAACCGTACTCGTAATGGCCGCCGCCAAAAGAAAATCTACTCGGCATTAAGCTGGATGACCACTAGCGCAATGAGACTGTGGGAAGAGAACCTAAGCGATGATGATCTTCTCATGGTTAGAGTTGACGAGTTGGCCCCGTATGAGGAGATTAACAGGGATGGGATGGGCATGGTAGGCGTGGAGGAAGTAGACCACACTGAGTCTGTTGAAATGTACGCATACGAGGCTGTCCCCTACTCCGCTGCGGACAACAACCGAGTTGTGCAACTCCAGCAGATGCAGCAGTGGATGGCTCCGCTAACAGGCAACCCTGCTATTGCGCCGTTCGTTGACGGGGCAAAGTTGGCGCGTAGGATGCTAGAACTCTTAGAAGTTCCCGAAGTGTTTGCAACTCCACAGCCACAGGCGCAGCAACCGATGGGGCAGGGCTTAGGCACGCCACCGGGTGTCGAAGAAGGAGCACCTCCAGGAGGGCTCGCTGGCGCAGAGGCTCCGCTACAAGAGGCCCCAGAAGGGCTACCTATTTTAGACGGGTCATCACCAGCAATTTAGGAGGGAAAATGGGTGTAAAAGAGTTTGAGATAGAAGAGACAGACATTCCGGTAATCTACTTAGTAAGCATTCCGGGAGCGATTCTGTACAGGCACTCTCAGAAAGATAAGTTGATTATCGAAGTGAAGGGTCATGTGGTAGGCGAAGTATCCCGACTGGCTGTAGCCTCTGGGCTCGTTGACCTCGATGAGATGGGGCACTATATTGAATCACCCTCTAATGTCATCCCGGAGGTCTAGATGCCCCTCTATGACACGGAGTGTTCAGGCTGCGGCTTGGTGGATGAATACTTCTGCTCTCTTGAAGGGTACAAAGAGCTCCAAGCAGGAAAAGTCGGATGCGACTGTGGAGGTTACCTTAGTATTTTGATACGTCCCGTAATGTTCGTGGGCCCAAGGTGTGACCGTCCCCTAAACATCCCCAATGCAGGCAAGGCCTTCACGGACCCTGGCCAACTACGGGAATGGAAAAAGGCTAATCCAGACCAGCAAATCTATGGCCCCAACGATAAAGTTTGGCAGCATCAGAAAGAAAAACTGGAAGAGAAAGTAACAAAAAAACTGCAAAAGCGGGGTTACCGAGATAGGCACCATTACAGTGAGACAAGAAAGGCCGAGAAGGCTCGAGAGGCTCTAGTTAACTCCGGTGAGGCCGGGGTCAAGAAGTTCTTTTAGTTTGACAACAACAACCCGCCACATTAGGCACAAAGCAGGAGTACGTAATGGGTGATACCATTGAGGCTAACATAGAGAGCGCACCAAGCGAGTCGGCACCCGTCGAGGCAGCAGTTGAAACTGCGCCAGAGTCGGAAGCATCGACCCCTGCAGAGGTTGCTCCCCAAGTAGAGGCCGCACCGGCAACCCCAGAACCCTCCTTTTCTTACCCCAGTACTAAGGACTTTAAGTTCAAGGACTGGAACGGCAAGGTTGAGGAGTTCCCCGAAGATTCGCGAGAGTTTATCTCGGCACTATGGGGACACCACAACCAGTCGAAGCAGGCCCACCTCACGGAACTTTCTGATCTTCGTCAGTTGTGGGAGTCTAAGGCAGAAGACCCTAGAGTTGCAGAACTAACCAACTCAGCAAGTGAGTGGGAGACTAAGTATAACGAACTTAATACTAAGTCTCAGCAACGGGAAGAAGCAATAGAAGCAGCAATTAAGGCTGACGTGGACCGCTACGAAGAGCGTTTCCGCCGTCGCCATCCAGATTTATTCACTAATGAGAAGTTGGGCAAGACTATGTCTGCGCTTCTCACAGAGGGTTGGGAGCCCGAGGCCGCTGCAGAGTTGGCCAAAAACCCCGCGCTTAAAGCCGCAGCAGTGAACTTTAAGTTACGCGGAACTCCCGATGAATTGGCAGTGGACCTCGCACGAGGTCAAGTAGAAGGTGGCAAATCTTCAATAGGTGTTGGCTCGAAGCCTACCCCGCGTCCCGCAGCCGCTAAGGTTGCTGGGGTGCAGGGTGCGCGAAGTGCTAGCTCTGTTGAGGGACTTGGGAAACAACGCAGTTGGGAGACTATGCGCGATGTTGCGCTTAATCGTGCCCAGAAGCGGTTCAACCTTCCAGACTAGGAGACAATAATGGCTATTAGCCCCGACGTTCTTGCTTCTACCCTTACGGACCTGCTTCCGGGGTATAGTGAGACATTTACAAAGTGGCATCCGCTTCTCGACGCAATCGTGACGGGTGGTAATCTCAGCAAAAAGAAACTTGAGGGTCCTTCCCGCGAGTTCACCGTCGTAACAGGCGGTCCTGGACAAGTTACTCACATTCAAAGTGGTAACGAGGTCATCAACGGTGGTCGTAAGCAGCTTGCTGTTCGCGGTAACGAAGTTGCACCTCGCTTGATCTATGCATTTGACGTGCCCCGTAAGGACATGGCAGAAGCAAACGGTAAGCAAGACCTTGCTAAACTCATCAAAACATACCCAGAGCGTGCTCTTCATGACTTCTACGAGATGCTTTCACAGCAACTCGCAATCGGTGATGGTGCAAACGGCGTTGGCGGTTTCTTCACCCTCAACGGTGATGCTCAGTACTCACCCGACGGCACAGCACGTTGGGGCCTGTTAAACCCCTCTGCTTCAACTGACGCTCGCTCAGTCCACGGCTTAAACTCTGCAGGCACTCCAGGCTGGCAAAACCAGTACGCACACACCACTGGCTTCAGTGTTGATGGCGTTCGCAAGATGCGCGAAGTTTACTTCAAGTGTCAACGTGAAGGTCGTGTTGCTGATGGTACAGTCGATATGATGTTCGGTGATGAGGTTTCTTTCCTCAACTACATGGACAGCTTGCAAGAGCACGTCCGTACTGGACAAATCGAGTCTACCGATGGTAAGAACTACGGTCGTCAATCTATCAAGTTTGTCGATTCTGACTTCTACCTCGAGGATTCAATCGACCTCACCCAACTCTCAGCCGGAACTTCAGCGGACGGTTGTATTTACATGCTCAACTCATCTTCCTTTGAAGCGTTTACCCTCGGGCAAAACGCATCTATGGAAGGAAAGGGCTTCTTCGACCAAGGTGCGCCAATGCGTATTCCTGATCTTGATGCTTACCGCTACGAGCTTATCCTTTATTTCGGTCTACATACTGTTCAGCGTCGTGCTAACGGTATCGTGACTGGCACAGCGTTGAGCTAGGAGGTTCATATGCGCGTAGTTTCTGGTATAGAAGTAACAACAGTATCCGCAACGGCACAGTTTCCAGTAGGAGGTAAGTTCTCAGTAGCTAGCCCTGCAGGTAGCACTCAAGCCCAAGAATGGATTTACGTCAAAGCTAGCACGGGCCTAACTGTAGTGGGAACATTAGTATCCCGCGCAGCAGGCTCAGGCACTTGCGATGCTTGTGTGGCAACTCCAAACAGTGACTCGACCCTTCGAGTTATCGGTGTAGTACAACACGCTATTGCAGACGGATCTTTCGGTTTCGTTCAGTGCAAGGGCATTGGTACAGTCCTGATCGAGACAGGCGTTAGTGCTAACGCAGGCCTCCAAGTCGGTAACACTACAGACGGACGAGCAGACGCTCTGACTGCTGCAATTACAGGCATGGGCATGGGCTTCTCCCTAGCCGTTATCGGCACAGGCGAGACAGGCCAAGCTTGGATTAACTGCCCCGGTGCTTAATCACTGAGTCTTGGCGTAACTGCCATCGGGGGGTTAGGAGTTTTCTAGCTCCTAGCCCCCCTTTTCTTTTATAGGTGCAAAAATGAATCTGAGTGATATCTACCAAAGAGTCTTCGACTTGGCAGACTGGAACCCCTCTTCCTCTCCCGAGGCTAAGGCTAGAGTCATACGGTTCATTAATATGTCGTACTTTCAGATGGCATTGGATGCGCCTTACCTATTTTTTGAAGGTATGGTTGACATGGCTACAGAGCCTGATGTTGATCAATTTAGTGCACTGGACACGTTATCAGTGTACACAAGCGGTTCAGATGCGGACCCTTGGGTGCTTAAGCGTATTCTCCCGAGTACCCACCCCTCGGCACGTACAGACTGGAAAGTAGACGGTACATGGAACGGCAGAAAGATTCAAGTTCAGGACAGCGACGGTAATTGGCACATTCACACTATCCGAGATGTGTGGACAACTGGTGATTACCAGTATGTTTCTTTACTGCGCCCATTCCCAGATACCACTCAGACCGCAATGAAGTATAAGATCTTCACGGACTACTACTACCTCCCGCCAGAGGTAATGCGGGTGAATCATGCTCGTACAGTAGACGGGTCTATCCACTCTAACTGGGAGCCTATCTCGCAGTCAGAGGCAGAGGCGTACTACCTGCCTACTAACCCTACAGACTCAGCAGTATCTGGTTATCCTACCCAGTACTTCCGCAGGCCGCCTGGAAGTTTACCTGCGCCGAACTGGACACCGGTTGCGGATGTGTCAGGAGATTCGTGGGTAGGGCCTGAACCTGAAGGTACGTTTGAATACAAGATTACCTATGTCTGGGGCAAGCAAGACGTAGAGTTAGGCTCCCCTGGCCCCTTGTCTCAGATATCGGGGCTTGCGTCAGGCCCCGGCACAAATAGGCTTAAACCCCGTCTTGAGTCAGCCCCCAGCCCCGTGTCTAACCAGAAGGCTGTAGAAGTCTCTACCATAAAAACAGCAATAAGCGTATCTTTACCGGACATAGAGTTCATGCAAGGATTTGGGGAGGGAGAAGCTACTCTAGCAAGAGGCGGACACTCAGGTTGGACTAAGCGTATTTATCGCCGCCGCCTGACTTCTACAGCAAACCCTACAGCCGCCTCAGCCCCTTCAGACTACACTAATATTGAAACTTCGGATACTTTTTACCTACTAACTGAAGTAGCCGGAGCAACTGCTGAATTTGTGGATGATGGGTCACTTACGCCAGACTATCTCTCACCCTTGAGAGAGAGCAATCTGCACGAAGCAATTCAGATACATCCACGGCCTGATAGCCGGATACGGTTTGAACTTCGCTGTTTGATGCGCCCGACTAAACTCGTCAGTGACACGGACGCGCCACTGCTAAAAGTAGAAGGCATCCCTGCCCTTATCGAGGCTGTTATCGCTAAGGTACTACGTGCCGAAGGCGACGGGGCAGAGGCAGCAGTTTGTGAGGGTAGATATGAAGACTGGCTCGCTAGGCTCGCAAAGCGTTATGATAGTTTGCGCCCTGCGAGTAAACCTACCCGAAGACGCGCTTGCTCCCCAAGGAGGGGACATCGAGCTTATGCTCGTAATTGGAAGAATGATCTATAGGAGGCAATATGCCACGTAAGAAGACAGCAAAGACAGTAGAAAAAGCAATTAAAGAAGTCGTAGAGGCGGTCGAGGAGGGAGACACCCCTCTTAGGTCGGGCGGAGTCTATCGCAAGATGGCTTCCGGTGGAGCAACCCTAGAGGCTACTGTTCTTTGCACTAAAGAAAGTTCGAGTGGCGGCAAGGAAGGTATTATCCATATCTTCTGGGAAGCACCTCGCATGATAGTTGAGGGCTCTGACGAACTCAATCAGTGGAAACTGATTAACTAGGAGTAGGCGTGCCTAAGAATCGGATTACCACAGGGATACTTCAGCCTCGGGAAGAAACGGGTAAGTTACTTACTCCAGACAACCTTGCAGGCGAAGTATTCAATATGCGTATTACCGAGGAGGGCACGCTACGCTCACTGGAAGGCCCCACCCCGTGGCTGCCTGCAACAAGCGGTCAGGGTAGCCTTGTGTATCCTTCCCCACAGAAGGAAATGCATGGTATTTACCACCACGCATTTGATAATAGGGATATGCTCCTCCTGCACTCAGGGGCCGCAGTCTATGTATTTGAGGGGTGGAAAAAACGCTGGGGCGGAGGGGTTCCCGGTAAAGACGAACTTCTTAAAGACGATACTTCGGCGTTGCTACAAACTCGCGTACCGAACTTTAAGGGGGTATGTGCGCCGACTCAGTTCGAGGGTGTGCCTAATGGTGTGGTCATCGTTCCGCAGGAAGGACGTGCTTACTTTTTCGATGGAGAAGCAGTTGGGGCGTTGGGTTACTCTAATGCTCCTAGTTCTCCCGTGGGCAATGGGCCGCCTGCTTACAATCATACTGTGGATAGTATGTTTGCGGATGAGTTTTCGAGGGTTCCTTTCGGTTTTGGGAGAGTAGGTACAGTATCTCCATATGGAGGTCAGACCTCAGGGGCAACAGCGGTAGGTATGCGCCTTAAGGGTTCCTACATGGCTGCCACTCGATGGATAGACCGTTGGGGAAACATGAGCCCTATGAGTGCCCCTTCGTCTGAGATTCTAATCCCTAGTAAGTTCTCCCGTGGGACTTTATGGAATGACCCTGCAGCCGCCGAAGACCAACACATGGATTGGACTCCTTCCCATATACTCTGGGAAAGTATTGAAGTAGACGATGCCCCTGATTCCCATACAATAGGACGTATCCTTTACCGGACAAAAGATACGAAGAACTCAGGACAGGCGGGACTGTTTGAAGTACCTGCGAATGCAGGCTCGGGGGCTTTATACTATGCCACAATGCCCGATAACATATCTTCTATGTTCCCCGATAACACTCCAGACGAGCAATTATTAACAACACCTACTCAGACTATTGCTATCCCAGAGTTTAGGTACTGTAAGTTGGCCTTCGGGGTGCTGTTTATTGCGGATAAGCAGACGGTTAGGTGGTCACGGCCCAGTCTCTGGGGCACGTTTGACGAGCACTCTTGGCTAGTTCCAGATGCTAGTGGGGCAGAGATTACAGGATTTGCTAACACGCCGTCAGGCCTTATTGTATTTACGGAGTCATCTACCTTTCGCATTAACCAAAACCAAGATGGAACGGGATACACTCATCAGACCTTGAGTTCTTCTGCAGGGTGTGTCGCCCCTAGTAGCATTCAGGTTTCGGCAGACGGTACTGCAATCTGGTTAGGGCGAGAAGGATTTTACGGACTGGCTGCTGGAGGCCAACCGACGCTACTAAGTGCGGATATCCAGACTAAAACTCGCTACATCAATTCGGCACGGGCTATTCAAGCCACTTCAGTACTTGACCCTAAGACTGGAGAGTATAGATGCTGGGTGCCCTTCCAAGGTTCTAGGTCCAACAATAGGTGCTTTATCTTTGCCGGGGGGAGTTGGAAAGAGTCTCAGGTGCTCACTGAGGTAAAGGCGGCTTGTGTGACGAAAGACCACAGAGCCTACACACTCGTCGCGGGGACAACGAGAGGGACTACTACAGTAGGGACCTCGTCTGATACTGCCTCTACCACAGGGGTTTATTTACTCGACCACGAGGTTTTCTCCTTCAAGCCTCAGGCTCGGGAGTCTAAGGTAAGAACAACTTGGATAGGCTCTGCAGACGCGACAAGAAAGAGCCCCAAGAGAGTTACGATTTGGTTAAGGGAGTGCCATTCATCCCCACTTACGGTCACACTGTACCGAGATTGGCGTAAAAAAGCAGTTCAAACAGATACTAGTACAGTCAAACTCTACAGCACAGAGGATGTCCCTCCTTTTTGGGGAAGTACTAAACTCGATGGAGATTCTAGTTGGAAGAAAAGGCGGCCTTACTGGACTAAGGTTGATATTGCTGTACCATCTTGTGAGGTATTCTCTGTTGAACTAAGCATGAACTCTACTACTGCTTGGGAGTTTGTCGGACTAGAAGTCGAAGAGGTTATACATAGTTCATCACATCGGATTCCGAGGTAGGTATGGGTTATCGCTTTCCACCAAACAGGTTAAAAGACACCGAAGTCATAGACATTGAAAGGACTAATGAGAACTTTCAGGCGGTCGCAGAAGAGGCTTCCTCTAATCTAAACGAGCATAACTGGGAAGACGGGGCGTTTGTCAGTGCTACTCAAGTTAAGGCGGACAGAGATGTCTTTGAGAATACAGCAGCCTACAGACTATTTAGGGAGTCCGTCATTAGCGAGAGGGTTTTGGACCCAGCGGATGGTACTATCGGAACATCAGGCGACGTAGAAGAGTCACAAGCGTGGGCTACCGTACCCGACCTAACAAAGACCTTTACCTCTGAGGGGGGGATGGTTTACGTCCTAGGGAGTTGTGGAGTTTATAACTATGTGGCCAGCAGTGCCCCTCGGCCTGACCGAGGCAATCATTTCGCTATCCGGCTAGACGGGCAAGTAATTAACGAAAGCATTGTCGGAGGTGAAGAGCCAGGCCAAGAGGACTTGAACCGGACGGAGGAATCTAGCTTGCACGCTTTCGGTCAACGCAGGTTCTCTTTTCCTGTATGCGTGGAGGCCATAATGATGCTAACTCCCGGTGTACACACCGTAGAGATGGTCATTCGGTCTGACGTTTCCACTAAGAGGTCCGGCATCAACGTGAACTGCCGAGAGCTTGATGTTATCTACCTTACGACTGCGAGGACGATGTAATGAGTACGATAGATTACGATCCTCTGGATGAAGAAGAGGCATTCACCGCTGCATCCCTAAACGCAGGCTTTACCGAAATAGCCTCCGGAATCAACTCAATAGATATGGATGTGGTAAAAAGGCACTCTTTGCGTAGTGAGCATCAGCCTAGCCTAACTCCCGCAGCGGAGCATCCAGGCTTGACTTGGACAAAAGAATTAACGACCTCTCCTGCTACGGATACAGGGACTAAGTTAACCAGTACATCCAATACCCCAGTCACGGCGGGGGGTGATGATTTGGAAGTCCTGTTTCCTTCTGGGATAACACTAGGAATGGCTGACACAGATAGAATCGGAGCCCTACTGGTGCTGGCTAATGTCCGCATTGGTGGAATGTTTACACTGGGCACACCTATGAGCAAGAATAATCTTGTAGTACTTACGGTAGCTATAAAAGGCGCGGGGAGCAGTTGGTACAATATAAAAAGAACACGCCGTTCCCTATCCATGCCCGACACACTCGAACTAAGCTACAGAGCCACAGGCGCATCTGCCGACGAAACAGACCCTGCGAAGTCCTTCCAAGAGAGTGTAAATTTCGACATCCCCCTAAGAACATTAGTAGATGTAGAAGATTTACCTGACGGGGAGACTACCATCTACGGAGTTAAAATTAATATAAGGGGGTCGCAGGCTAACACGGGCCTCCCAATCGGCGGTAGTTGGGTAGACAACTTAAACCTAGGGTCTACTCCTGCCGCTTACTACTCTGTAGCCCAAGCCAATCTTTCTGTAATCCCTTTCCATGCATTAGCGGTGATGAACTAATGGCCGATATCACCTTATCTAATACTTGGACTGACACGGACACCCCTACTGGGGATGAAGTCTCTAAGAATTTCAACACTATGGACTCAGCAAACTCTTTCTCTGAGATCAATGGTGCCCTAGACGTGGAGAATCTTGCAGGGACGGAGACGATTGACACCGAGCATTTACAGTTAGGCTCCCAGACTCATGCTAAGATGGTAGGGTCTACTGCCAACACAGACTACTTTAAAGACGTGTTTAACCCAGAGAACGACGGCACCATTCCTGCGAGTGGAGGGGCTCCAATACCCGGTGCAGGCTTAACCTACAACCTTCCTTACTCTCCTCGCTTCCTCCTAGTAACTTGGCAGATAATGGTAACGCATGACTCAGGAGATGAGGAGTACACAGGATACGCCGATGCAGCACCTAAGAACGCCTATATCCGACTCTACCATGACGGCGTTAAGAATCAATCGTCCCAAAGGACTATACCTTCCCACCTGTACAAGACTATAAACGGCGGAACAGATAATGGCGAGTATGTTAGATTCAGCGCACAGAGGCAACGCGCATACTCAGGGCACGTTCTTATCGAGAACCCTGCGGCAGGCAAACACTCAACAGGATTAAGGATTCATTCGGAAGCAGACCAAACAAGGGTGCGAGTTCGCGGCTTTCGAGTTATCGCGTTTAAGTAAAGGATTTTTATCATGGCCATCGACTGGAAAGAGCGCGACCTCATCGTAGAAAGAAGATACGCAGAGTTTGAGGCTGCGGCTAGAGATCGTAGGGAAGCCGCTCAAAGAGAGGCTGCTAAGAAATCTAATGAGGAAGCGGAAGCCCTGGCAGCGCAGGCCGAGGCCGAAGCCGAGTACCCCGACTTTGAGGCGGGGGAACTTTATCCAGAGTCAGATTCAGAGACAGGCGAGCCTATGGACTATGACGGGGCTGAGTTATCCACTCAAGTGAGGGACAGCGCACGCACACAGTCAGAGGACAGTTTAGGCGGAAAGCCGTCTGTAGCAACTCAGATAGCCTCGGACAGAGAGGATACTCCTGAAAAAGGGCCACAGCCTGTGTACACCCCTGACGGGCCTAGAGTCTCGTTCGGAGGCCACTCCGAGAGAAAGTCAGCGGCTGGAGCAAGAGCCAAGGCTTCAGACGGCGGGGGGCTACTAGGCCCCAGAAGAGGCCGTCAAATAAAACAAGGCATTGGAAGGATCTGGTATGGTTTAACTAGACAAGACGAGAAACAGGCAGGAATTATAGCCTCGCAAGAAAGTCAAGACCTACGGGGTAAAGCAGTCAAGGCTGGGCTCGTTACGCCAGATGAGGTTAGAGATGAGGTTACTGCGGATACATTGTTAGCCAATGCTATCCAGTACTTGAACCCATCTATTCCTGCCCACAAGCGTGGAGACATAGGGACTCCACGCTTGTGGGCATTGGCTAAAAGGAAAGAGGACCTAGCCCGTAGAATTATTACGCAGGCGCGTAATAGAAGCGAGTCAGCATTGGGAGATGCGTGGAAACACGTACCCGAAGATCTCCGTGAGGGTGCCCACAAAGCCCTAGGGCTCGAGTACGATGCAGTCTCTCCTGCAGAACGAGCAGCGGGAGGCGGCGAAGAAACTACTGCGGTATCTACAGAGACTGACAAAGAGCAGTACATTTACGACACACGGGCGGAAGTACCTTCTCCCAACCCCAAGACCGATACCCCAGAACAAACAGCCGCTTGGGATACTTATATGCAGGCCATCGCTGACGGCGACTTGGACGATCAATTTGAGGCTTCTCATGCAGTACGGAGAGCGTTCGGCAGGCCAGTCTTCTCTCAGGAGAAGGCAGCGGCAGGGGCTTCTGACAGTCCTACTGAAGAGCCTGCATCTGCGAGAGTAGACCCCGCAAAACTTTCTGCGGAGGTCGCTGATTCTATCATATACATAGAAAGTAAAGGCAAAGCGGATGCTAAGAATCCTAAGAGTTCTGCAACGGGACTCTATCAGTTTGTAGATGGTACTTGGCTGGAGATGATCAATAAGTACCGACCAGACCTCAAAGAGGGTAAGAATGAGCAAGAGATCTTAGACTTGAGGCTAGACCCAGCAATATCACGAGAGATAGGACTTAAATTCACCGAGGGTAACATTAAGGGGATGCAGAGTGCAGGCATCAAGGTGACTCGCGGCAAGGTCTATCTTGCGCACTTCTTAGGTCTAGGGGGGGCTAAAAGACTTTTAACTGCGAACCCCAACGCCCGTGTTGATACTGTAATGAGTCGCGCAGCAATGAAAAACAATAGGAGTCTCCTCGTGAAAAACGGGAAGGCAATTACTGTACAACAGTTTATCGACTGGGCCGAAAAGAAAATGGCATAAGCCTCTAAGGAGAAATAATCATGGCAAAGAAATCATCATTCGACGAAGAAGCAAAGAAGAAAGCAATAGATAAGGCTATGCCTGCGAAACCCACTATGGAGGGTGACACGCTGGTAATGCCCCCGATGGAGGTTGGGGGAGTCCCTCCAAAGAAGAAGGAACGCCCTAAGAAGGGGTCCGTCAAGCACATAGCAGGGAAACTGGGGAACATTGCGGCGAGGGGTTTGCACAAAGTGTTCACACCACCCACTTCGACAACTCCTGTAGATGCCGCTATAACGGCAGGTAAGTCTTTCAAGGAAACCTTCAAGAATCAAAGCAAGCGTGGACTGGAACAGGAGCACCCTCGCCTTGCAGAACAAGTCAAGAAAGAACAAGGGAAGTAATCATGGCATTTTCTCTGAACCCATACCGAGATATGCAGAACAAGGATGTAAAGGCTAGTGCGGAAAAGTTAGGCACTGCAGGCTTATCCGAACAGCAGAAGTCTCAGCAGCGTGCTCAGGCTATGCAGGCTGCGGGACAACAGGCTCAGGTGCAGCAGTCAGGCCTGAACCGTGCGATGATGGCACAAGGCGGCCAGATGCAGGGGGCATACGCCCAGCAGGCGAACCAGTTAGCAAACGCTGGTGCCCAAGCAGGTGCGCAAGCAGGGTTCCAAGCAGAGCAAATGAGCCAACAGATTGCACAGGCTCGTGATGCTCAAATTCGTGCGGGAATAAAGGATGCAGCAGATCAGCGCACTGCGCAACTGAATAAAGCAGTAGACACAGGGCTGGCATTGCAGGGTTTGGGCCAACAGGGGGAGAAGCTCGAGACTGACGCGAAGATGGCCGAGGCTGCACTACTTAAGGCCCAAGCAGGGTACTAGACGGAGATTTAAGATGGCTGAACTAAACTTATCAGAGCAACTACGACAGGTTAGGTCCCAACAGAGGAGGGAAAAACTTGCACCTTGGTTGGACGCAGCCACAACAGCGGGAGATATTTTCACAGGCGGCGCGATTGGCCGTGCTAGGAGAAGAAAAGAAAGCGCACAGGACAAGCCTCTTACTTTAAGGGAGAAAATAGCGACGGCACGGTCCCAAGCGAAACTGCAGTCTCAAGAGAAGCTAAACAACCGCAGAGCCCAGCAGCAAGGCGAGATCTCAGATAAGGCCCAGAAGAAGCTTGAAGCATTGCGTGCGTCTAGACAAAGGAAACTAGCAGGAAAGACAGAGGAAGGTGTGAGAAACAAATGGGCCACTTGGATGGCTAAGGAACGGGGAAAGTGGACTGATGTTTTTGTCGGGGAGTTCTTAGAGGACTTAGCAAAACTAGATCCAACTCAAGCTAGACTTATTATGCAGATGGTAGATCCTACCTTGCTGGAACAGTTGAACAAGAATGAATTTCCAGCACTCGGCAAAGATAAGCGCGGCATATATGACAAAATAAACAGAGCAGAACTCGCGGACGCAAATTTAGAACTACAGATTCAAGAGCAAGAACGGATAGCTGAACAGGCGGACGCTAAGTTAGCCGAGATAGAAAGTTCCAGAGCAGTAGGTGCCGGTGGGAATGCTGCTGGGATATATGATGCGGCTGCCCATGTCAGAGAACTCATGGAGGTAGTCCCCGACTCCCGTAAGAAGTCTGTGCAACAAATTTCAAGCCTCATGAAGGATGAACAACTTATCGAAATGGCAGAGAACATGGGCGTAGACGCAGAGAACGATACTCAAATGCGCCACTTTGTTAAGACAGTAATAAAGGCGCAGAAAAGAGCCGATAAGATTCTGAAACTAGCAGCCAAAAATGGATGGACTGCGGACGAACTTGCGGATCGCTACTGGGAGAAGCCAACACCTGAAGACTATGAAGGGATGATGACCGACGAACAGCAGCTAAATAGGGCGAAGTGGATACTTATGGGCATTGATGATCCTGCGTACCTAGCAGCAAAGGATCAGTTGGTTGCGGGTGAGTTTGAGGAAGTCATGTCCTTTAACGCTGATGAGTATACTCCTAGTATGGACCTAGATCCAGATACTGAGGGAATCCAAGAGCCTCAAAGATTAATTGACGCTCGCAAAGCAAGAGAAGCCGAGGAAGTTCCAGAGGGCGAAGTTTCAGAGGAATCACTGCAGGTTTCTGGAGAAGTAGGAGTAGACCCTGACGCGCTGTCCGATGAAGAGTTCCTTGAACGCTACGGCATGACTAGGGAAGAAGCAGAAGACTCGGACAAGGGATTCACAGAGGCTCAAGAGCGGTCGCAACTTAGAGAAATCGAACAGGGTCAACTTGAAGAAACCGACGCCGATGTAACCGCTATGATGGCGGAAGAAGAGTTTGCCCCAGCCGTTGAACATGGCCACGCGAATTGGACCCCAGAACGCATAGCCGCTAGAGATGCTTATATTAAAGCCCAGGAAAGCGGCAGAAAAGCCGAGGCTCTTATAGCAGCTAATGAAGTACGAAGACTAGATGGGAAGCCGCTTATCCCACAGGCGAAGATTGATGCAGCTGCGGCGCAGGACGCTAAACGACAGAACCAAGCTCAACTTAGAGAAACCGACGATGCTGTAACCGATATGATAGAAGCTGAGGAATTTAAACCTTTAAGTTTCACCGCCCCTAGAGTCCGTGCCCTACAAAAAAGTCTAACTAGAGAACAAGAGATGGCTGAGGCTTTAGCGGATGCGCCCGAGAGTCCACCAAAGACTCCGGAGCAACTAGAGCAGGAGAGGAAAGCGAAGAATACTACCGTTGCCGGAGCGGCTGCTGCTCTCCAGTAATCTTGGACGTGCATCTAATCCCCTACTAGGTTACGGAAGTTCCTAGTAGGTGGAGTTAAGATGTCCAAAGCGTTGTCCAGCCAGCTAAGGCTCATACAGAAACGTCGGAGTGCATTGAACGCAGGAGATATGGACGAGTACAATAGGTTAACCTATGAGTCCTCCAAACTAGAAAAAGGCTTAGAAGAGGAAGATTCTACTGAGCCCACCGACACTGATTTTGTCATTGAAGAGGAGAGTCCGGAGGAGGTTTCTTCCTCTTTACCCCCTACTGAGCCTCTTGAGCCTCTGCCACCCTTACCAGAAGAGGACCTTCAACTAGGGGAGATACCTGGCGCAGGCTCCCCAACTTGGGTCGAGTTATCCGAAATGCGGGGAGAAGGAGCCTTCCGTACTGCCTTTGCTCACCTGCAAGACTTTGTACTGGAGAATGCACGAGAGGGCGGCATCAGAGCGGCTACTCCCCTAAAGGAACGGAAGGGAGAGTCCCTACTAGGGTCAGCGGAGAATGTAGGAATAGCCGGAGCAATAGCCTCAAAAGGGCACCCCTATATCGCGGGAGCGGCGGGAGCAGCCGCATTGTACCCTACGATACTAACTCTTTCAGATGAGGTGCTCGGTACAAACTTCGGAGAGCGCGGAACAGGTTTTGGTGGAGATCCCCTAGACCCTACACAATGGTTAGGTGGAATAATATTTCCGAGAACTACAGCGCAAGACATCCAAGACCAGAAAGATCGTAAGATACTCAAAACTTTTGCTAAAGACTCTCTCGTGGCAAGAGCCGCAGCAGAGCGGTTAAAGGTCACTGAGACTTCTGATATCATTGCGGAAGTCGTGCAACTTAACAACCCTGGAGAGATTGCTGCTGGTCACTTCAACGATAGAGCCTACGCTGAGGACTTCCTTAACGCATCGGAGCAGATGGAAGATTCAGGGCGTAAGGACCAGACTCTGGAAATGGCTGAAGATCTTGAAGCTGCCAATGAGGCTATCCGAAACCGTTTCTCAGGCTTCATAGACCGCGACAAACTTGAGCCTCTGTTTTGGCAAACAGACTTTATGGGACG